>ENA-UPSB01000991-UPSB01000991.1-bioreactor-metagenome-genome-assembly--contig:-NODE-991-length-38472-cov-937.089674_pt1 | contig 38472 bp, 32 predicted proteins | sample MGYA00238182_ERZ773286 | MGnify/ENA primary metagenome ERZ773286 (study PRJEB29026, sample SAMN07631240) | bioreactor metagenome | isolation source: Switchgrass digestor | place: USA: Dartmouth...
ATATCGCGGGGTGGAGCAGTACGGTAGCTCGTCGGGCTCATAACCCGAAGGTCGGGGGTTCAAATCCCTCTCCCGCAACCAGAGGAAGCAGCGCCTTACAGGTTTTCACCTGGAAGGCGCTGTCGTATTATAAGTACACTCCGGGTACTTGCGGCCGATCTGACAAAAAAACTTTAACATATCCTTCCGGATCCGGAACGAATACACACCGTGAGTATTCTTAGGACATGTCTCAAATTCAGGGAAACTAAATGTTGACTTTTTTCAGCTATTGTACGATTATGGAATATGGTATATAAATGAGCAAATTTTTGGCTGTTTACGTATTTATATTGCAGATATTGTGTTTCCCGGATGGAATATATTGACTGATGAAAGCGGAAAAATGAAGCAAAGCGGTCAGTAGTGAGGTGTAGATATGAAAGTACTGTCAGTAGCAGTTCCCTGCTATAATTCGCAGGATTATATGAGATACTGCATCGAATCGCTTTTGCCGGGTGGGGAAGATGCAGAAATACTTATAATCGATGACGGTTCTTCAGATGATACAGGAAATATAGCAGATGAGTATGCAAATAAATATCCGTCAGTTGTAAAAGCCATACACCAGGAAAACGGCGGGCATGGAGGGGCAATAAACACCGCTCTCAGAAATGCTTCCGGCCTGTATTTCATGGTAGTGGACAGCGATGACTGGGTGGATGTGAGGTCCTATCTCAAAGTATTGGATACGATAAAGAAATTGAGCGAAGAAGGAAACCAGGTCGACCTGTTTATCAGCAATTATGTTTATGAGAAGGATGGCAAACGATTCAAGAAAGTCGTCAGATATGATGATGTGCTTCCGGAAGGACGGATATTCACATGGGACGAAATCAAGCCCTTTAAGAAAGACCAGTACATATCGATGCATTCGGCCATATACAGGACGCAGCTGCTGAGGGACTGCGGCCTGGAACTTCCGAAACATACATTTTATGTTGATAATTTATTCGTGTATCTTCCCCTTGTCCATGTAAAAAAACTATATTACATGAATGAAGATCTGTACAGGTATCTGATCGGCAGGAAGGACCAGTCGGTAAATGAGCAGGTCATGATAAGAAGGATAGATCAGCAGATCAAAGTAAATAAGATCATGATAGACCAGGTGCATTTGGAAAACATAGAAAATGAGAAACTCAGGCAGTATATGCTCAACTTCCTTGAAATCATTACAGTAATATCTTCCTTCTTCCTGATACTGTCCGGAACGCCGGAGAACCTGGAAAAGAAAAAAGAACTGTGGGAATATATAAAGGGCAAAGATTTGCAGGCATATAAGGAAATCAGGTCCAGGACGCTGGGGCGCCTGATCAACCTGCCCGGGAGGCCCGGACGGGACATTTCCTTACTGGTGTACAGGGTATCCCAGAGACTGATAGGATTCAACTGAACAGTATACATACCTGTTTTGGAGGATCGCTGCAATGAAGAGCAAATATGACTTCCTGATCGTGGGATCAGGCTTATACGGGGCTGTTTTCGCGCATGAACTGAAGAAGGCAGGGAAAACATGCCTTATTATTGAAAAACGCGGCCACATCGCGGGAAATGTCTGCACTGAAGAAATAGAAGGGATCCAGGTCCACAAATACGGCGCGCATATTTTCCATACCGGCAGCAGGGAAGTGTGGCAATATGTGAACCGGTTCGCCGTATTCAACAATTATGTCCACAGTCCCGTTGCAAATTACAAAGGCGAGATCTACAATCTGCCTTTTAATATGAATACGTTCAACAGGATGTGGGGAGTCGTTACTCCTGAAGAAGCAAGAAAAAAGATCGAAGAGCAGATAAGTTCCGACTTTACCGAACACCCTGCAAACCTTGAAGAACAGGCCATAAACCTGGTCGGACGGGATATATATGAGAAACTTGTCCGCGGCTACACGGAGAAGCAGTGGGGCCGTCCGTGCAGCGAGCTGCCGGCATTCATAATCCGCAGGCTTCCGGTAAGATTCACTTACGACAATAATTACTTCAACGACCCTTACCAGGGGATACCGGCAGGCGGATACACCGCCATGGTCGAAAAGATGATCGAAGGGATCGAGATCAGGCTCAACACGGATTACCTTGCCGAAAAAAGCAAGTGGGACAGTATTGCGGACAGAATAGTTTACACAGGCCCCATTGATGCCTATTTCGGTTACCGGTTCGGAGCCCTGGAATACAGGAGCCTGCGGTTTGAGACAGAAATACTGGACATGCAGAACTACCAGGGCTGTGCAGTGGTGAATTACACAGACAGGGAAACTCCGTACACGCGCATTATCGAGCATAAACATTTTGAACACGGAACGCAGCCCAAAACGGTCATCACCCGGGAATACAGCCTGGAGTGGAAACCGGGCACTGAGCCCTATTATCCTGTCAACGATGAAAAGAATAGTGCTTTGTATGATAAATACAGGGCACTTGCTGAAAACCAGCAAAATGTCATCTTCGGCGGACGTTTGGGAGAGTACAGGTACTATGATATGGACAAAACCGTGGAAGCCGCTCTTAAGAAGGTGAGGGAGGTCCTGTGGAATATATAGCGGGTTTTCCTTCGCCCTGTCGTTTACCGGTCCTTCTGCTTTTCCATTGTAATTGGTCCATAACGGCAGGATGTTTTATTCCCTGCCTTCCAGGTCAGTTCCGTACGGCCGGCAAATCTATCCAATCTTTATAAATTCTTTATAATTCCTTTCTTTCCTTTTTATTTTTTCCGGCTACACTCTGTACAGCAACAGCGAAGTTGCAGAAATAAAGAAGGAGTGTGGTATATGAAGAACAAAAAATTCTTAACGATCATTGCGGCAGTAGTATTGAGCGGGATGCTGCTCGCGGCGGGAGCTTTGGCAGCCAATCCGGCAGGCAGCGCCTATGAGCAGTTCAAGCAGCTGCTCAACGGGGATCAAGTCAGGATCGACAATGCCTCTGTTGACGTATCCATGTCGGTCACTGACAACAGGCAGCTTGTCCTGGCGCTTTACGGAAATATGAAACGTGATTCGGTCAGTGACAGGATGAGCGGTACTTTCAATATAACAGGAAAGGAAAAAACAGAATCGTTGGAAGTCTACTGCAATAGTGAAGAAGTCCTGTTCCGCCTGGCAGGGTCCGACAACTGGTACAGGACGACCCACGGGAACGGCTGGCGGGAAGAAGAGCGCGTCAGGCGTTACGGCAGGGATGCGGAAGGCTGGGACGGCAAAGACAAACAGCTGAGGGATGTGCTGTTCGACACAGTGATGGGAGACTACAGGGATCAGTTCAGCGTAACTGAAAGCAACGGATTTCGTACATTTACACTGAGCTTTGACGAGGGGAACATGCCAATATTGCTCCAGGCATTTTTCCAGCTGTCCGATTCAGGGATAAATTACGAAATCAGGGACGAATATGATGAAAACGATAATCTGGATGATTTTCCCCAGGAACTCCGTGATGCGCTCAGCAGACTGAAGGAACAGGATCATGACATTGAACTTGTCGAAAAGAAACTGAAAAGCCTGGAGATGATGTTTACGGTCGACCAGCAGGACCGCTTTACAGGGATAGGCATAGCTACGGTCTGCACTGGCAAGGATGCTGAAGGAACGGTGCATGAACTGGAAATCGATCTGTCGGTATCCCTGACAGATATCGGCACTACCGTTGCGGATGAAGCAAACCCGGACCCTGCATCTGTCACGGTCATTGAAAATGACATATTCATGAATGCAGGACGGAGAGCAGAGCGTGGATGAGATCTGCAGGGGCAGGGCAACTGCCGCCCGCCCCTTATCCTTCCTCGGCCATAAATGTATGCTGCAGCCGGCATTAGGAAATCAATGAGGCAGATGCTATACTGTAAGGATCAGGAGGGCAATCAATGAATGAGATTGTCAGGGTGATGGATGTCACTAAAATATATAAAAACAGCAGGGGCATACGGAATGTATCTCTGGCGATGGAACGCGGCGAGATACACGTGCTCCTCGGAGCGAACGGAGCGGGGAAGAGCACGCTGATGAAAGCCATGGCGGGGCTGCTGGTCCCCGATTCGGGCAGTATCGTTTACTGCAAAGGAGGAAGCTGCACCGAAGACCTCAGAGAGAGGCTGTACGCCGGAGGTTTTATTATCGAGCAGCCTGAATTGTTCGGATACATGACCGCCTTCGACAACCTTATGCTGAAGGGGAGATATTACCAGGACGGGAAGGACAGTGCCGAAGAAGCGTTGAAAATGGTCGGGCTTGCGCAGAACCGGGATCAGAAGGTGAAAAGTTTTTCTACCGGAATGAAGCAGCGGCTCGCCATGGCAATGGCTCTGACGGGACGTCCGGAGTACCTTGTCCTTGATGAACCGTCCAACGGGATGGACATCGAAGGGCGCTCGGATTTGGGACGGTTGCTGCAAGAACTGAGAAATGACGGAGTTTCCATACTGCTGAGCACCCATTTGGTCCGTGAAGCGGCTGAGATCGCAGATCGCGTAACGGTCATCCATGACGGGAGGATACTCAAAAGCTGTCTTCGGGAAGAGTTCCTCAATGATGGCAAAACACTTGAAAACTGGTACCTGGATCAGATCAGGACTTCAGTTGCTGTACAGGAGGCAGGGATATGAAGACTTATGGAACAACACCCAACACTTTTTTCATAACTTTCAGGAATGAGACCGTAAAAATGTTCCGCCGCAATAAAGTTTACGCAGGGATCATAACAGCGGCAGCAATACCGTTGCTCGTTGTACTGGCAAATATTTCTGCATTGGGACGGGGCAATGCCGCTATATTCCGGGAAGACCTGTTCAGGCTTGCGCTGGGGATCTTTACTCCCGTGATCCTGCCGCTGTTTGCAGTATCGCTGGTATCCGACGCTTTTACTGATGAACAGTCAAAAGGCAGCTTAAGGACTTCTGTCCTGATGCCGGATTCAAGGACACGGCATTTTATGGCGAAGACAACAGGCGCCTTTACAGGGGCGGCAGCAATGGCAGCTACATTATGGCTGGCATCCAATATATTCGGGCTGGCGCTTCCTTCACGCGGAGACTGGCTCCTGTCGGCCGGGAGTTCCGTCCTTCAGGCTGCCGGTTCGCTTTTTCCCGTAATTATGGTTATAGGTTTCGCAGTGCTGGGGACCCAATTCGTAAAAAGCAGCAGCGGCCTCTTTCTGTCGCTGGCCGGCCTTGTACTGGTCATGAAAATGAGCCGGTTTTTCGTCGGAAACCTTTATTACTTCCTGCCGGTGAACTGGCTGGGCTATGGAGCGAATGTCATATATGCTCCTGCCGGAAGCCTTGCCATGTCCCTTTCAATGATGCTGCTATGGGCTGTCTTTACCGGCGGGATCGCGCTGCTTCGATTTGAAAGGCGTATGGTTTAGTATTCACAAACAGGTAATATTAAGCTAATATTGTGGTAAAAGGGGGTAACTGGAGATGTCGACCCGGGCCAAAATTTTCATTTCCTATCTTGTCATGGGTATCGTGCCTGTTTTCCTGTTCTTCAGCATCATCATGTTTGCATCGCTCCGGTCGATAGCAGGCAACCCCTTTTTGATGAGCATCGCTGAAAATCATGACAATATTTTCAGGGGCGTCAACCTTGTTTCCGGGCTTGAGATCACGGCACAGGACGACCCGGCGGCATTGTTCGACAAAGACCTGCTTGCTGCTGCAGATGAGGTCATTTCCGGGTTCCATGTCGGGATGATCCTTTTGGACGCTGAAAACAGGGTCTTTTATGCTTCGGAGATCGTGGACAGGGAAGCCCTGCTGCCCAAAATCCTGTCGGCACAGGCTGATGATCCTGGCGCCGGGCTGATCTGGCGTTACGAAAGCGGAGAGAATTATGGCGGCAGAGGCCGTTCCGGCGGTACAGGCCATTCTGACAGAGATCATGATATATTTCCGGATTATTATGCCGTCGATATCGACGAATCTGGTTTCATGGTCCTTGGGAGGAAACTGGGCGATGATTTGGGAACGCTCTATTTCGTGATCAGGACCGGGTCCTCCAAACTGGTTTCGGACACGATCGCTAAAAGGTTCATGGCTTTGCTGACCATCGGCATTATCGGGCTTATCGTACTGATGACTTTCCTGGTCACCCGGGGAATGATTAAGTCGCTGAAAGCACTTGAGAGCGGGGTCCGCCATGTTTCGGAAGGCGACCTTGATTTCAGCATAAAAACAAACAGGCGGGATGAAGTCGCCCAAGTGATCAGGGCTTTTGAGGAAATGCGCCTCAGGCTGAAAAAATCTATAGAGGCGCAGATCAGGGAGGACGAGAACCGCAGGGAATTCGTGGCCAATATCTCGCACGACCTGAGGACGCCCGTCACGGCAATAAAGGGATATATAGAGGGTTTGATAGACGGCACTGCGAATTCACCTGAAAAAAGAGACAGGTATATGAAAACGATATTGAACAAAACCGTCGCCCTGGAGAGGATGATCGACGACCTGTTCCTGTATTCGAGCCTTGATGTGGGGAAGGCGAGTTATGACTTCGAAATTGTAAAAGCGGCAGAATTTTTTAAAAGCCTGTGCAGTGAAACAAGGCTTGACCTCGAAGAGAAGGGATTTGATGTACAGTGCCGATTAGAGATATCAGAGGAGACCCTGGTCAGGATCGACAGGAACATGATCCAGAGGCTCCAGCACAACCTGACGGAGAATGCCTCCAAGTATTGCAGGGAGACAGACCGCAGAGTGGTGTTTTCAGCTTATGAGAAAGACGGCGAGATCATATGCTCGACCGAAGATAACGGCACAGGAATACAGCCTGATGCGCTGCCGCACATTTTTGAGCGCTTCTACAGGGCTGACGCCGCGAGGTCATCATCGACAGGCGGGACCGGCCTCGGACTGCAGATAGCCAAGCGGATCGCAGAGGACCATGGAGGAAGGATCTGGGCTGAAAGTACCTATGGCGAATATACGCGGATCTCGTGGGCACTGCCGGTCGCAACGGGTCTGCATGCAAGACCGGTAATGGAAAATAACGACCGGTGACGATGATAACCCGAATATAACAAATAATCCTGACTAAAAGGCAGATAACTGACGGATATGGAATTTCAGACGAACTGATACAGATGGGGGTAAATGCAAATGCCTGACCGTATCCTGGTAATAGAGGACGATATCAGTATTGCAGAGCTTTTGAGGGATTACCTTGAAATAAACGGCATGCATGCCGACATTGCACATACGGGGAAAGCCGGGCTCAGCATGGCGCTGGAGAACAGTTACGATCTTGTGCTGCTGGATCTGATGCTGCCGGAAATGGATGGTTTCGAGGTGCTGAAGCGGATCCGGGAGGCGAAAGACACGCCTGTCCTTCTTGTCTCGGCGAGGAGGGAGGACATCGACAAGATCCGCGGGTTTGGGCTCGGAGCGGATGACTATGTAACGAAGCCCTTCAGTCCCGGAGAACTTGTGGCGAGGGTAAAGGCGCATCTTGCACGTTTCCGGCGCCTGACGGGGAAAACAGTAACAAGGGAAACGGCGATCCGCGTAAGAGGACTGGAGATAGATCCGGACGCAAGATCTGTCAGGGTGGACGGCAGACCTGTGGATCTGACCTCAAAGGAGTTTGATATACTGCTGTTCCTTGCAAGGAACCCGAACAAAGTTTTTTCGAAGGATCAGCTTTTCGACCGGATCTGGGGCCTTGAAGCATTCGGAGACACGAGCACTGTAACTGTGCACGTGGGAAAGATCCGTGAAAAGATCGAAAATGACCCTAAAAACCCGCAATATATCCAAACCGTATGGGGCGCGGGCTACATGTTCAAAATGTGAATATGCGGACCGTCATGATATAAAAATCAAGGCAACAGAGGGAGGACACAAACAGGTCCTCTTTTTATCAGTAATATGCCAGTAAAAGGCTTTTTTACCGCAACCGACGATCAGGGGGCGGTTTTCTCGCGCCAGGAGTCATAATGCCGTTGTTTGTGACGCAAGGGCAGAGATCGCTTCTCTAATTGCTCTATAAATAAAAAACATACAAATTGAATATTGGCTATTGATTTTATATCAAACCTGTGGTATAAATATATCATCGATTTAGCACACTAAAGTGACAATGTGGTAAATTGATACAAAGAACTTGGTCAAAATGTTGTGAGGGGGAACGTGATATGAGAAAGATAATAAAAACGATGTCTTTGCTGCTGGTATTGCTGATGCTTGCAGCGATCCTGCCGGGATGTTCGTCGAAGGCTGGTTCCGATTACAAGTACATAAAGGATAAAGGTACCCTGGTGATCGGAATCACCCAGTATCCGCCCATGAACTACTATGATAAGGACGGAAAACTGGTCGGTTTCGATACCGAACTGGCTGAGATCGTATGTGAAAAGCTTGGACTTAAAGCCGAATTTGTCGAAATCAACTGGGATTCCAAGGAAGTCGAGCTCAACTCCAAAAATATCGACTGCATCTGGAACGGTATGTGCATCACTGAAGAGCGCAAGCAGAACATGAGCATTTCCATTCCCTACATGAAGAATGAGCAGGCCATCGTTGTGAGAGCAGAAAGGGAAGCGGAGATCCTGTCTAATGTTGATGGACTGATACTGACGGCGGAAGCCGGATCCACCGGAGAAGGCAAGGCCCTGGGTACGATCCCGGATGACGGTACGGAGGACGTATCCGCAAAGGAGTTCTTTGCCAACTGTGAATATGTACCGGCTGATTCGATGGCAAAGGCGTTGATGGAAGTCAAATCCGGTACTGCCGACATGGCGATCGTGGATGCTGTGCTTGCCTATTATAACGTTGGACCCGGCACCGACTTCGAGGATCTGGTTGCAAATACTGACAACAATTTCGGAGCACAGCAGTTTGGCATTGCTTTCCGCAAAGGCAGCGACATGACCGAAAAGGTCAATAAGATACTCAAGGAACTCATGGAAGACGGCACAATGGCTGAAATATCCAAACGTTATGGCCTGGAGGACAGTCTTCTGTAAGATCGGCATATCGTACGGGCATCACAGGCAAGTCTCCATTGGGGTCTTCGTGATCCCAGTGGAGATTTCATCATTATTCGGAGGAACTGTATGAACATATACATTGCATCGCTCTTCGACGGATTCTGGCTCAACATCAAGCTGTTTGTCCTTACCCTGGCAATGGCAATACCGCTGGGGCTTGTGATCACCTTTGGATCCATGTCGAAATTCAGACCGCTCAAGTGGGTCGTCAGGACCTTTGTGTGGATCATACGCGGAACGCCGCTGATGCTGCAGCTGTTTGTGGTGCTGTATTCTCCAGGGCTGCTGTTCGATACCCCGATGAAGTCAAGGATGACAGCGGCGATCGTGGCCTTTGTCGTCAATTATGCCGCCTATTTCTCCGAAATATACAGGGGCGGGATAGAAAGCATACCGAAAGGGCAGTATGAAGCCGGGGCAGTTCTTGGCATGACCAAATCCCAGGTATTTTTCAAAGTCATACTTTTGCAGGTCATCAAGAGGATAGTGCCCCCGATGAGCAACGAGATCATCACGCTTACGAAGGATACTGCACTGGCGAGGGTAATAGGGATAGCTGAGATCATAATGTGTGCCGAACGGTTCACCAAGCAGGGACTGATCTGGCCCCTGTTCTCGACCGGCCTGTTTTTCCTGGTTTTCAACGGCGTGCTTACGATCGTCCTGGGCTGGCTTGAGCGCAAGCTGGATTATTTCAGGGTGTAGGAGGTCTGACTGATGCCAATACTCGAAGTCAAAAATATAAGCAAAAAATTCGGAGATACGGAAGTTATAAAAGATATAAGCTTCAGCCTCGAAAAGGGGGAGACCCTTTCCATCATCGGATCCTCCGGAAGCGGAAAGACAACGCTGCTTCGCTGCCTCAACTTCCTTGAGACTCCCGATGCAGGCACTATCACCGTAAACGGGGAAGTCATATTCGACGCTGCCGATCCCGTTTCCAGGAGCGAGAAAGGCATACGTGAGAAGCGTCTGCACTTCGGGCTCGTTTTCCAGTCGTTCAATCTCTTCCCGCAGTATACGGCCCTGCAAAACGTTACCCTGGCAGGATTGCTGCTGGCGAAAGAACGTGCTGATTACAAGGGGAGAAAGAACGAGATACAGGAAGAAATAATCAGGAATGCGAAAACCATTCTCGACAGTGTCGGGCTTTCGTCGAAACTCGATTATTATCCGCACCAGCTTTCAGGCGGCCAGCAGCAGCGCGTTGCCATAGCCCGCGCGCTTGCGCTGAACCCGGATATACTTTGCTTCGATGAACCCACGTCCGCACTCGACCCGGAGCTTACCGGCGAAGTATTGCGTGTGATACGCGAACTTGCCGAAAGGAAGACCACGATGATAATCGTGACGCACGAAATGTCCTTTGCCCGGCAGGTGTCCGACAATGTGTTGTTCATGGACGATGGAGTCATTGTCGAATACGGCCCGCCGGAGCAGGTCATAGGTAATCCCAGGGAAGAGCGCACAAAGCGGTTCCTTGAGCGTTATTTCGAGAACGGGAACGTTTAGTGCCTGTATTTTTCGGCGACTGCTATTTTTACCGCCACGGGGAAGAGCTCCATGACCAGTTTGAGTTCCGACAACGGCGGATATGTGGGTGCGATGCGTATCGTGCTGTCTTTCGGGTCGATGCCGTAGGGATATGACGAACCTGCCGGGGTCAGGGTGACGCCGGCGTCGCGGCACAGTTCCACGATCCGCCTCGCGCAGCCTTCAGGCGCGTAATAGCAGATGAAATACCCACCCTTCGGGCGGCTCCAGGTACCTATGCCCGAGAGTTCATTTTCGAGCACATCCAGTATATATTCAAACTTCGGACGGATTATTCCGGCATGCTTTGCCATGTGTGCCTCCACTGCAGCCTTATCAGGCAGGAAGCGGACGTGGCGGAGCTGATTCAGCTTGTCGTAGCATACCAGCTGATATGTGAGCAGGGCGCTGTGTCGGGCTATGTTTGCCGGACTTGCACCCATTGCGGCAACGCCGCCTCCCGCAAAAGTTATCTTTGAAGTCGAAGTGAACATGAGCACCCTGTCCGGATTTCCGGCGGCAGCACATGCTTCATATATGTTCATAAGACTGTCGCGTTCGTGTTCGTAGAGATGGTGTACACAGTAGGCGTTGTCCCATATGATCCTGAAGTCCGGCGCGGCCGTTTTCATGGATGCGAGCCGTATCACAGTTTCGTCGCTGAATGTTATGCCGGACGGATTGCTGTACATGGGAACGCAAATCAGCCCCTTGACCTCCGGATCCTTTACAAGTTCCTCCACTTTGTCCATATCCGGTCCGCCGGGACCGAGTTCCACAGGTACCATCCCTATGCCGAGCGTTTCACACATATGGAAATGCCAGTCATACCCGGGGACGGGGCAAATGAACCTGACCCTGGGGAGCTTCGCCCATGGTGTGTCGCCTTCCATCGGCCCGCACAGCAGTGCGCGCGTAAGCACGTCATGGATCATGTTTATGCTGGAATTGCCGCCGACGATGACCTGGCTGGCAGGAACGCCGAGCAATTGGGAAAAAAGGCGCCTGGCCTCCGGTATCCCTGTGGGGTCCCCATAATTACGGACATCGATGCCGTCTTCGCTGATGAAATCATCGTTGGTAAATTCATAATCCATGCGGAGCATCGGTACAGAGAGGTCAAGCTGTGCTTTTTCGGGTTTCCCCCGTGACATGTCCAGTTTAAGGCCGCGCTTTTTGAACAGGTCATAGCGCCGCCAAAGTTCGGCCAGTTCCATTGAGTCCATAATCTCCACTCTTTCGTAAGAACATTCAGGTATACGTTTTACGTATCCTGTTATACAGATCCGGTATGATGCCATTTAAAGATACGGCGCTGCATCGCGGGTTTTGCATCACAGGCTGGCCTGCAGCAATGCAGTGACGGTCATAATGGACCGTCATACCAGTTCGGGAAGCGTTACTGAGCCGTTGGGCATCAGCAAGACATCTCCCGTAAGTTTACCGCCGTTCAGAGCGGCAGCCAGGTCCAGCGCCTCGTCGAGGGTCCGGACTACGTGCATCTTTGTCTTTGAAAAATTCTCAGCGCCAAAGTCAGTGACATATATAAAGGTATATTTTTCTGCGGTATCGGCAAACAGGTAACCGGTATGGGCCCCGATCGAATATTTCTCACGCAGCGCCTTCTCCCTGTCGAGCATGTTGTCATAACCGGTTATCTGTTTTTCGGTATCAGGCGATCCGAAACCTTCCCGGCTCTCGGACAGCATGATCATTATGCCGCCGGGCTCGGTGCATTCCAGCATATGGCACAGCGTTTTCAGGGGCTGGTATACGTTTATGTCCTTTGGATACCCGCCGGCCGATGCGATCACTATTGGATAGAGACGGTCGATACGGACCTTGTTCATCCTGTCGACGAGCCTGCAGGCTTCCTCGTGGGCTTTTACCATGTCGCCAGCAAAGGCCCTGATTATCCTGTAGTTGTCGTCTGCTACGACATTTAATATAAAGCAGCGGCCGAGCATTAGGGCGCCTTCCAGCATGTCCAGATGCAGCGGGTTGCCTTCCATACGGCCGCTCTTCACATCAGGATTGCCGCCGCTGCCGAGCCCGTGGTTCAGCGAGAGCGAGTGGTTCGCCTGCACTGTCTCCCTGGAAGCGATCCCCGGTATGACGCTTTTCCTGCCGCCGCTGAAACCGGCAAGAAAATGATGGAGCACAGCGCCGATCAGGATCACATGGTCGCTGTTGACGGCGATGGAATTGAGCTTTACAGGCGTGCCGCGGCTGGTGGTGCCCAGGTATGTCAGGTTGCTTTCGTCCGAGGGATCATGATCCACCACCCTGATGCGGCTGTAAATTTCATCTGTGACAAGTGCGCGCAGTTCACCGGCGGTTTGGGCGCGGTGAGTGCCGCGTGCGCTTATGATGACGATGTCTTCGTCCCTTATCCCGGCTCTGTTCAGCCTTTCAAGGAGGACGCTCAGTATCATGCCGGGTTTCTGCCAGCTTCTTGTTACATCGCTGATAACTATGCTGATTTTTTCGCCAAGTTTTACCGTCTCTTCGATCCGCTTTGCGCCGATGGGATTGTCCAGCGCTTCTTCGATAAGCTCGCGCGGCGTACGGGACGGAAGTTCGACATGATTCGGTTCCAAAACCAGCTTTATCTGTTCCCCGGGCAACCGCACCTCGAATTCACGGTTGCCATACTTGAGATAGTAAGGCATTTCGATCTCCTTCTCTATGCGTATATATGCACTGCAGCATACCTCGGTACGATTGTACGGCAAACGCAATGCCATGCAGCACTCATACGGCAGAATGCGTGCAAAGTATTTCATTCAGATCTTTGACAATAATATATCACAGGCGTTATGTCGGCGCAATCTGCGGAAGATCCGGGATGTATATTATAACTGATCATAGAAGAATTTCGATTGTAGAAATTTTTCTTACTTCTGCGCATTTCAACGAGGCGGGAGACATGTTCATATCGTTTGCTTTCGACCAGTCGGAAGGAAGTACCTGGTAGATCGGCACCCGCCGGCTATAAAGGCGGGGGACATCTGTCGCCTCGACACAGATATGCTATAATATGAAATGATTTTTGCCTGCGGGCAAGCCACAGCAGCATCCCGGCAGGGAGTTCGGGATGACATACGGCTCCAGGTGCCCGGAGCAGGTCAGGCTGCTGAACGATAGCACCATTGGCCGATAAAAGCTAATAAATAATGAAAGGAAGTAGAAAATGTACGAACTGATAATATTCGATATCGACGGTACAATGATCGACACAGCGGAAGTTGTAAAAAAATCATACAGTTATGGCATGTATGAGGAACTTGGCAGGGACCTCACCGACGAGGAGGTGGCAAGAGCCTTCGGAGTCCCGACTATCCAGGCGATGGAGATCCTGGGAGCCAGGAATATCGAAAAAGCATGCGGGAGGTATTTCGAAAGCCTTTTCAAATACTACAGAGAAGGCGTCCCGCTTTTTGAAGGTATTGAAGAATTACTGCAGGAACTAAAGAGGCGCGGTGTGAAATGCGGGATAGTCACATCGAGAAACAGGGACGAAGTGGCGAACGATACGACCCTTAGTTCAGTGATGAAGTATTTCAGCCTTATCGTTACGGCGGAAGACACCAAAAAACACAAGCCGGAAGCCGAGCCGGTACTGAAACTGATGGAACTGGCGGGTGTGGTCCCGGCCGGAGTCATCTATATAGGAGATACATATTTTGACTATATGTGCGCAAAGAATGCCGGAATCGATTTTGCACTGGCATCATGGGGCGCAAGGGAGGATGACAGGATCAGGCCGGACTATTTGCTGGCCAGGCCGGCCGACCTGCTGGATATACTGGACCGGGGCCGGGAGCAGGACTGAGCGTCGGCATGATCAGGGATGAATGTCATGACGGAACCGGACCGGTTACGAAAACCGAATCATTTTCTGAGGCTGTAGCCACCTGAACGAATATATTATGCGTTATTGACATATTGGAAAAAGAAAAATAAAATAAAAATAAACAGCAATAAACGAAAAAGGAGATTCAGCAGTGGGCGCATACGTCATAGGAATAGATATAGGAACACAGGGAACAAAAGCTGCACTTTTCGATGAGAAAATGGAAACGATCGCAACTGCATTCGCACCATCCAGGCTGATATCGCCGAAACCGGGGACTGTCTGGCAGGAGCCTGACGACCTGTATATGTCCTGCGCGGCAACAATAAAAGAATTGCTGGACAAATCGGGCGTTGCTGCAAAGGATGTTGCGGCTATAGGCGTCGACGGCCAGATGGCGGGCATCATGGGTGTGGATGAAAACGGAGAGGCGTCGACATATTACGATTCGTGGCTCGATACCAGGTGCGGCAAATATATGGAACAGATGCGCTCCAGGGCAGGGAAGAGAATAATCGAACTGAGCGGCGGTCCCGTTTCATATGTCCACGGTCCCAGGATACTCTGGTGGAAAAACGAGCACCCGGAAGCATATGCGAAAACTGCCAGATTCGTCATGCCGCAGGCATACGTTGTGAGCAGGATGACCGGGCTTACGGCTGACGAAACGTATTTCGACTACACTCACCTGCATTTTTCCTGCCTTGCTGACAATGCGAACAAGTGCTGGTCGGATGAACTGCTGGAGATATTTGATATAGATAAGAACAAGATGGCGCGGATCATATCGCCATTCGAGGTAGTCGGCAGGGTCACGGAGGATTTTGCGGCGATCTCCGGCCTCGTTGAGGGGATCCCTGTTGCAGCAGGCTGCGGAGACACTGCCGCTAGCACATTCGGCGCAGGAATGTTCGACAGGGGACAGGTTTTGGACTGCGCGGGCACCGCTTCGGTGCTGTGCAGTGTTGTTGACAGCTTCGTACCGGACACCGGACATGAAACCCTGACGATGATGAGAAGCCCGATCGACGGTTTGTTCCTTCCGCTGGCCTATATCAACGGCGGAGGCATGTGTGTCCGCTGGTTCCGTGATACGCTGAGCGCAAAACCGGCTGCTGGCTATGATGAACTGGAGAAAGAGGCTGAGTCTGTCGAACCTGGCAGTGAGGGATTGCTCTTTATCCCGCACTTTTCGGGAAGGGCGCTGCCGTGCAGCACCAGCCTGAAGGGAGCATGGATGGGACTTGATTTCAAGCATACCCGCGGGTATATGTACAGGTCGGTCATGGAGTCGATCGCCTATGAATACAGGTATTACCTGTCTGTCCTGCGCAGCCTGTACCCAAAGGGCGATTTCAGCAGCATGGTCACCATAGGCGGCGGTGCAAAATCGGCGCTTTTCAACCAGATCAAGGCCGATGTGCTCGGCATCGGCGTGACCGTGTTCGAAACAGGCGATACAGCCCTGCTGGGCAGTGCCGTTATAGCCGCATACGCCGTGGGTATGCTGACAGATTACAAACAGCCGATACGCCGGGTCATGAAAAAACGGGCGGAATATGTTTCTAATGCAGAGAAGCACGACGCATACCGTTTTTATGCCGATGCGTATCTTAGGGCGATCGATCGGCTGACACCTTTTTATGATGAACTGGCTTCGGGAGAAATTGGCTGAACAAATCGGCTTTTATGATCCCAACGGAGATATGCTGCCCGTTGATATCAGATATTTTATTTTGAATAAAGGGGTAAAAGTCATGGCGAAACAATCCGGAGCTATGCTGGCTCAAGTGCGCCAGCAGACCATTGCTGAACTTGTCCAGAAGATGGGCAATATCACTGTCAACGACCTGTGTGCGAGATTCAACGTTTCTCCCGCAACGATCAGGAACGATCTGCGGAGCCTGGAAAGCCGCAGCATTATCAAGCGTACCCATGGAGGCGCGATTAGTACCTCCAAAATGGTATACGAACTCAGTACCGTCCAGAAGGAAGTCCGGAGCATCAATGAAAAAAGGGCGATCGCGCGGACTGCAGCGGAATTTATCGAGGAAGGCGATGCGATAGCGCTCGATTCCGGTACTACGACCTTTGAACTAGCACGCCTGTTAGTGAACATAAAGAACCTTACTGTAGTTACGAATGATTTGCAGATAGCGTCATGGCTTGAACAGAACACCTCAGTGAACATAATGCTGGCAGGCGGCCAGGTGCGGCGCAATTTCCGCTGCACGACAGGCCAGTCGGCCCTGGAAATGCTTTCGATGCTGCATGTTGACAAGGCATTTATCGCCGTGAACGGCGTGAGCATAAAAAGCGGGCTCACGACGCCAACCATGGACATGGCCTGCATAAAGAAGCAAATGATCGACTCGGCCGACAAAGTGATACTGCTGGCAGACAGCAGCAAGATAGGAAGGACCGCATTCGTTACCTATGCGCCGGTTTCCGTGCTGGACGTGATGATCACCGACGAGTTTGCAGACAACAGCTTCGTTGATTCACTGCGCAGTACGGGAGTGAATGTGATTTGCGCAAAGGTCGATGATGCTGGAAGATAAAGACATGGTGTATTTTGACATAATGTTTCTGCAGCGGAACGTAACCAGTTTTGGCTGACATCCAAATGCATAAAGTCCCTGCGATTGCATGCCGGTATTATATACCGGCATGTGCCATTTAGGTGACACTTCTCCTGAGGACACTCCTCAGCAGTAAAGAAACACCACTTTCAGAGGAGCGTCGCCATTCCTATTCAGACATGCGATATTTCTCAACCGGAAAGGAATACTTCTTTGCCGGGAAGTGTCACCATACCTTCCGCTACCGAAAATAAACGCTAAAAAACGCTAAAAAACGATTGAATCTTTTCTATCATAAGGGTATAATAATTACAAAAAGAATACTAAATGACTGACAGGAGCAGACGGAAAATGAGCATACGCGATTTAGGCATTTGTTTGATCGGATGTGGACGTGCCGGGATGATCCATGCACGCAATTTTGTGAACAAAGTCCCGGGAGCACGTATGGCTGCAGTGGTGGACGTGGTCGAGGATACTGCAAAGGCTGCCGCAGCGGAACTGGGCATCGACAAATGGTTCACGGATTACAGGCAGATACTGGACGACAGGGACATCGACGCAGTAGTCGTAGTTTCTCCGACCAATCTGCACAGAGGTATAGTTGTTGACTGCGCAAATGCAAAAAAACATATTTTCTGTGAAAAACCAATGGCGATGAATACCCGGGAATGTGACGAAATGATCGAAGCTTGCAATAACAATGGCGTAAAGCTGCAGATAGGCTTTATGCGCCGCTTCGACGCAAGCTTCAGGGAAGCCAGAAGGCTGCTTGAAGAAGGCGTGATAGGAGACCTGGTCCAGATCCATTCATGCACACGCGGCCCGAGCAAGCCCCGCCCGTGGATGTATGACCTGAAGAAGTCCAACGGCATACTTGCCGAGGTCAACAGCCACGATATCGATTCGATACGATGGTTCGCAGGCAGCGAGATAAAGGAATTGTATGCGGTGGCAGGAAACTTCCGGAATCCGGAAGCCAAAGCAGAATATCCTGATTATTACGACAGCGTCCTGATGAACGGCGTTTTTGAAAATGGCGTGCAGTTCACCGTCGACGGCGCAGCTTATGTCCAGTATGGATATGATTCAAGGATGGAGATCGTGGGAACGAAAGGAGTCCTGCATGTGGGCAGGTCGGATGCCAATTTCGTCAGATGCACCACAGTGGAGCACGGGACCTCGACGCCGTTTATAAGCAGTTGGACGACGCTTTTTGCAGATGCATATCTGGCTGAGGACATCGCGTTCGCGGAAGCGATAATAAACGATACCGAACCGGCAGTGACCGGCTGGGACGGAAGGCAGGCAGTGGGCATAGTCGAGGCAGGCAACCGTTCGATATTGACGAAAAGCATTGTGAAGCTGTAACGGCCGGATCATATATCAGTGTGGATTGTGTAAAGGAGGGTCATGAATGCTCAGTTTGAAACTGTACGGCCCGAATGATATAAGGCTGACAGAAACCGACATACCGGAGACCGGCGACGGCGAACTGCTGCTTAAAACGGACGCGGCGGCTATTTGCGGGACCGATATACGGATGTGGCAAAACGGTTACAAAGGTGTGGATGAAGAGCATCCGCTCACATTAGGTCATGAATTTTCCGGGACCATCGTCAGGGTCGGCAAAAATGTGCCTTTTTATAAAGAAGGCATGAAAGTCGCGGTGCAGCCGAATATAGGCTGCGGCATATGCGACCGATGTGTATCGGGTAATTTCCATCTTTGTGACGATTATCGTGCATTCGGCATTAACATGGACGGTGCGTTCGCAGAATACGTGAAAATACCCGCAGATGCTGTACTTCGAGGCAACCTCATGCTGCTGCCCGACGGCGTGACCGCCGAGGAAGCGGCAGTTACGGAGCCCCTTTCATGTGCGTACAACGGCTTTACAAAATGCTTTGTCAAGCCGGGCGAATATGCGCTGGTGGTAGGCGCCGGACCGATAGGCGTCAGTCATGCGATGCTGCTCCATATGGCAGGCGCGTCGGTACTGATGAACGACCTGTCGCAGGAGAGGCTGGATCTCTGCAAAAAGATCCTGCCGTATATCGAGACTTACAGCGGGAATGACCTGGCCGGCTTCGTAAAGGATTGGACGCGCGGGCGCGGCCTTGACATAGCTATCACCGCTTGCCCGGTACCGCAGGTGCAGTCGGCGATGCTGCCGCTGATGAATTACGGGGGCAGGGTCAATTTCTTCGGAGGGATACCGGCAAATAAGCAGCCCGTCCCTATCGATACCAATCTCGTGCATTACAGGGAACTGTACCTGACTGGATCGACCAGATCCAGCATCGCGCAGTTCAGGAAGACTCTTGAGTTCGTATCGCAGGGCCTGTTAAATGTAAAGGCAATGATAACAGACCGTTATGAACTGAAAGATATCAGGGAAGCTTTTGAAAATGTGCGGGCCGCAAAAGGAATTAAGCATGTTATAACGTTCTGAGGCATCAGGATCTGATACGCAGCAGTGAATTCACCAATATTTGCAGTTTATTTATGTACCAATTAAATGTACCAGGAGGTATGGCAAATGAAAGTACGTCTGGTTCCATTGCATTTCGCTGAAGCAAATGAACGAGAAAGACAGGAATTCAAGGATCAGATGGCGCGTCTCCGCGATTATTACGGAGATGTGGCGGAATTCCTCCCTGAAGTGTGCGTGGGAGATCCTCTGCCCGAAGCGGACGCCATTGTTTTTCCGCAGTTGATATTTGCGGCATTTCGCCACAATGATGAAATGAAAGCGTATGATTTGCCCATGATCGTGCTTACGTCCAGGTTCGGCACTGTTGAGATGTGGGACTGGGAGATCGTCACTTATTTGCGCGACCTGGGCTGCACAGTATTTTCGCCCTACAGCATTGAAATGGCAAAAACGATCCTCAGGGCTATCGCTGTCAGGCGAAGCCTGAAGCAAGGGGCCAGGTTCCTGATGTTCCAGGATTCTCCCGGCGAAGGCATGCAGGCAAATATCTTCAAGCGCTTTTACTGGTGGGAGAAGGAAAGTACCGAAACGATGGAGGAAGTGTTTGGCTGCAAATTGATATACCGGAGCTGGAAGGAAGTCGGCGACCGTGCGAAGCAGATTTCAGACGAGGAAGCACTGAAGGTAAGCGAAGACTGGGAAATAAACCAGGAAGGTGTAAGCCCGATGGCGTTCCTGCGCGCTGTAAAGATATATATTGCCGTAAAGGAAGTCATCAGCGAGATAGGAGATGTGGCAGGAGTCGGTTCCAACTGCCTGAACGAGTCGTTCAACTGCGACACCACGCCGTGTCTTGCGTGGAACATGCTGTTCGAACGTGACGATATAATTTGGGCATGCGAGGGAGATACGCTGACGCTGCTCTCGACATATATAATATACCGCTCCATCGAAAAGCCCATTATGATGACGAACCTGTACCCGTTTTTGGTCGGGATGGCAGCCCTGGCGCATGAGAAGATCGACAGGTTCCCCGACATAGAAGATCCCGACAACCATGCACTGGGGGTCCACTGCGGCTATTTCGGGTTTGCTCCGAGGAATTTCTGCACCCAGTGGACACTGCGGCCGAAAGTCCTCGAAATCGTCAATGACGACGCCGTCATGGTAGACTGCTGCTTCCCCAAGGGTAAAGTGACACTTGCCAAGATTTATCCCGGTTTTAAGAAGCTGAGCGTTATCGAGGCTGAAATAGAGGACTATGTCCAGTATCCGGGCTCTGACTGCAGGAATGGTGCATTGATACGCTACAAGGACGGGCACAGGGTCATGGACGAGCTGTGTTCGCACCATTCCCTGATAATAGCCGGAGATGTAAGGCCGCAGCTGAGACAGCTTGCGAAGGTCTTCGGTTTCAGCGTTACTGAGCTGTGATCAGGGGCATTTGATATTCATAACATAAATCTATTGTTAAATGGGTTTTATGGCTTATTGCGTGGCCCATTTTACATGGCCGGCATTCAGACCGATGATGTGCCCTGTACGGCGCCAGGCGGATATGGTCCTGAAGATGTCGTACGGGGCATGCTTTCATCGTTTTGATTCAAAATAGCGTTTACCGGATAAATTAAGCGGATCTGCGTTCATTCGTATATCTAATATTTTTAATTCTTGTTATCATTTCCTTTCTTTTAGGTGCAAATTGCATAAAAATTATTATCGATTTTTAATGAAATTTATCGTTTATTATTGACACATGTCAAATCTGCTGATATATTATTTTATGTAAAATGATTATAACAAGTTGATAAACAGCAGGTTTGCAATAATGTTTTGAATTTCCAAAAGGCGCAACAACAGCGGTTCACAGCAGCAACGGACATAGAAACAAATACAGCAAGTAACGGGGTAAATGTTATGATGATTGGTGCAAGCTCTTATATCTGGGTGTCCCCTTTTTCAACAGAAGAATTGGAACAACTGTCGCATGCTAAAGCACTAGGGTTCGACGTATATGAGATCGCTGTGGAAAGGCCTGAACTGATAGATGATGAGAAGGTGCTCGCCGAGGCGAATAGGACAGGCATCAAGGTGCATGTCTGCGGCGCTTACGGCGAGACCAGGGACATCAGCAGCGATGTGCCTGAGTACCGTGAAAACGGTATGGCCTATGGAAAGCGCCTCATCGATATGGCGGCCGTACTGGGCTCGCCTTATGTGGCGGGCCCGATGTACGCGGCTGTCGGAAGGACACGCCTTGCGGACACCGGGGAAAAACAGCGCCAGATGGATTATGCTGTTGAAAATATGAAGCGTCTTGCCGAGTACGCCGCGAAAAGGGGCGTAAAGCTTGCGGTCGAGCCGCTGAACCGGTTTGAGACCGATTTTATCAATACCGTCGAACAGGGCCTGTATTTTATCGACAGGATCGGATATGACAATGTAGGTTTTCTTCTCGATACATTCCACATGAACATCGAAGAGAAATCGATCCCTGCAGCTATTCGTTCCGCAAAGGGAAGGATATTCGATTTCCATGCCTGTGCCAACGACCGCGGCACTCCGGGGGAGGACCACTTCGACTGGGAGGAGATCCGTAAAGCGCTGGCAGATGCAGAATATGAAGGGCCTGTCGTTATCGAGTCTTTCACACCCAGTATAACCGAAATCGCGAGAGCAGTCTCGCTATGGCGGCCGCTGGCCGAGAGCCCGGACTGCCTTGCCCGGAACGGCGTAAATTTCCTGCGTTCCGTTTTCGGCTGATCCCACGTGACACATGCGGCATATGCCGTTTGTGATATAAACAATTTCCAGAACAGGAGGAAGAAAATGAAAAAATTACTGGCAATCTTTCTGTGTTTAGCACTGGCAGTGTCATTTGCAGCATGTGGTTCAAAACAGACTCCAAATGATCCTGGCAAAACACCGTCAAACAATGAGACTCCGTCAAACAACAGCGGAGAGAAGCCGTCAACCGGCGAAAAGGGTCTGATAGGTATTTCAGTTCCTGAAGCTCCGACAGGCTGGGTAGCAGCAGTACAGTGGGCAGCTGACCAGACTGCAAAGAGACTTGGACTCAACTACAAGCTCCTTGTATCAGCAGATGAAAACACCCAGGCAAACCACATCGATGAGTTGATCCAGCTTGGCTGCAAAATCATCGTTCTGATGCCGCACAACGATACTCTCGGTACTGCAGCACAGAAAATCAAGGACGCAGGCATCACCCTGATCAACTTTGACCGTACCCTCGGCGCAACAGAACCTGATTACTATATAGCAGGCGACAACTACGCAATGGGAGTTCTGGGTGCTGAATACATCGCAGAAAAACTGGGCGGCAAAGGTAAAGTAGTTATTGCCAACATCCCTGCTTACGGCGAAATATTCACGCAGCGTGTCAACGGATTCAGAGACACGATCAAGGAAAAGTATCCTGAGATCGAGATCCTCCAGGAGTATGGCGCTGAGAACGGCGCTCCTGAAACTGGCCTGCGTATCATGACGGATATACTGACCGCATATCCGAGCGGTATCGATGGCATTTACTCCACCGACGACGAACTCTCGATCGGCCTCATCCAGGCTATCAACGAAGCCGGCCGTATGGGCGACATCAAGGTCATCACCGGTGGCGGCGGATCACAGGCTTACTTCAAGGTTATGGAACAGTATCCTGAAATGTATATCTCTTCACAGACCTACGATCCTTACATGATGATCACGGCTGTTGAGATCGCAGCAGGCCTCCAGGAAGGGAAAACTTATGAAAGCAAGACCATAATCCCTCCGAAGAACCTCGACCGCACCAACTATCAGGCATGGCTTGATGAGAACCATATAACAGCTGACGCTCCGTACTAATAGTGCAGGGTGTCACGGGAACCAGGATCCGCGGAAGGATCCGGCGATGGAAAGCTCATGCAACTGAAGACATTATATGGGAGACGGCTTCGGCCGTCTCCTGTATAAACGCAACACGTAAGAAAAAATATGCAATAAGTTTTTGATGATTGTTAAAGTCACAGTGTTGCTGTGATTTCGGAGGATACGGGGCAGCAAATATGACACGCCTCGTTCTGGAACGCTGCTGAGGTAAGAAGATCCTTCCGATAACGGGAAATTTTCTTTCAACCAAGGTGTTATAAGTGAGGAGACCAGCATGGAGAAATTCTCATTGCAGATGAAAGACATTGTTAAATCGTACAGCGGAGTTACGGTTTTAAAGGGTGTCAGTCTCAATGTGCGGCAGGGCGAAATCCACGCACTGTTAGGCGAAAACGGGGCAGGCAAAACAACGCTGATGAATATACTTGGAGGAGTCATTCCCAAAGATTCGGGAGAGATATTCCTGTTCGGGGAACCGGCAAGGATCAGTTCGCCGGCCGACTCCCAGGCGTTGGGCATCGCATTTATCCACCAGGAACTTAATGTTGTCAACGACCTCAGGGTCTATGAGAACCTGTTCCTCGGCCGTGAATTGCACAAGAAGTCCGGGATACTCGATGCAAAACGGATGTGCGAGGAAACGGCGAAAATATTCAATAAAATGAATGTTTCCATAGATCCCAGGGCAATGATGAGGGATCTCGAAACTTCGTACAAACAGATAGTTGAGATAGCAAAAGCATTGTTGATGGATGCAAGGCTGATCATAATGGATGAGCCTACCACATCACTGACGCAGAAAGAGATAGACAACGTCTTCAATATAATCCGTGGACTTACGAAAGACCATGATGTCACAGTCATATTCATTTCACACAAGCTTGGGGAAGTCGTGGATTTCTGCGACAGCTATACCGTCCTGCGAAACGGTGAGAATGTCTCTTCAGGCAGCATAACCCAGCCGGACGGCTCAAAGATAAACCAGGCCGATCTGGCAAGGATGATGGTCGGAAAAGACGTGCTGAACCAGCAGGTCTACGAGGAACACGAAATAGGCAGGACATTGCTGGAAGTAAAAGATATGACGGTAGACAACCGTGTAAAGGGAGTAAGCTTTTCACTTAGGGAAGGAGAGATCCTTGGGATCACGGGGCTTCTTGGCGACGGTAAGGATGAAATGGTGCGCGCATTGTTCGGCGACCTCCATCATACCGGAACGGTGCTCAAAGACGGAAAACAGCTGTCCATACGCCATCCGTCACATGCCAAAAAGCTCGGGATCGGCTACCTGCCGCCCAACCGTAAGGAAAATGCTATCATCAAGGACATGTCCGTCCAGGACAACATAAACATCACGGCACTGGAAAAATGCCGCCGCGGGATACGTCTCAGCCGCAGAAAGGAAAGGGACATTGCCCGGGAGTTTATCGAAAAGCTCAGGATAAAAACAGACAGTTTGATTTGCAAGATAACAAGCTTGTCAGGCGGGAACCAGCAAAAGTGCGTCCTTTCGAAATGGCTCAATGCCAGACCCGACGTAATGATAATGTCCAACCCTACACAGGGCGTGGACGTGGGCGCGAAGAACGAGATCTATACCGAGATCATGAAGCTTGCCAAGCAAAAAATAGGCATTATCGTAACTTCAGGCGAAGCACAGGAAATTATCAAGCTGTGCGACCGCTGTCTCGTCATGTACCATGGAGAACTGCGCGGGGAACTGAGCCGCGATCAGTTGACCGAGGAGAACATCATGATACTGTCCACAGGGGGCAGCTTGAATTAACGTTCTACAGGAGACAGCTTAAATTAGAATTTGGGGAGTAGGGAAAAATGCAGAACACAGTTTCCAAACAGAGATTCGATTCTCTGAAAAAGGTTGTGAGCAACAACAGCATCGTCCTGGTAGTTATTGTGATGATAATTGCCGGAACGTTTGCCGAAGGCTCTCAGTTCCTGTCGTTCCAGAACTTTATGAACATCCTGCGCAACCATGCGGTTATAGGCATAATTGCGCTGGGTATGTCGTTCGTAATCATTTCAGGCAATATCGACCTGTCTGTCGGCGCCCAGATGGTGGCAGTTGCAGCTATCACGGTTTCTTTTGTCAACAGTGCCGGCAATATAGTAATGGGTCTGATCATCGGCATCCTGGCCGGATGTGCCATGTCCACGATCACAGGCATAATAGTTACAAAAGGACGTGTTCCTTCATTCATAGTGACGCTGGGCATGCAGTATATATACCGTTCATTGTGCATGTTCTACATGCAGGGCGGCGGGTTCTATCTCGATAAGACCAAGGCTCCGTTCTACACGCAGATATCAAACTACATGCTGTTCGGAAAGATACCCATGCCTGTAGTTTATTACGTGCTGATGTTCCTGCTGTTCTGGTTCATATCCAGGTACACGAAGCTTGGGCGGCATATATATGCAGTCGGTTCCAACGAGAAAGCCACGAAGCTTTCAGGTATCAATACCGACAAAATAAAGATCCTGGCATTTACCCTGATGGGGCTTGCCATATCTGTGGCTGCCATAGTTGAGAGTTCAAGGATGGGCTCCATAAACTCAACTTCATCCGGTAACGCATATGAACTGAATGCAATCGCAATGACCGTCATAGGCGGCATCTCGATGGAAGGCGGCAAGGGCAAGATATCCGGAGCTCTCTGGGGCATGCTGATCCTTGGAATAATCAATAACATGATCACATTGCTCGGCGTGAATGTATACCTGATAAACGCATTCAAGGGCGTGATCATCATTGCTGCCGTGCTCCTTCAGAGGAAAGACAGGGAACTCTGATCATAAAGAACGACAGATATCTTCCGCTTTTACAGGCGGCGGATATCTGTTTGTGTTTCATTCATAAACCAATTTGCATCTCATACGCAAGCCAAAGGTAATCCTGACTGTAGCCGAATTATCGTCAGGCTGTATGCCGGAAGATAATTTGGAAAATATAAAAATAAAACAACAGGAGGGTTATAAATGAAGATAGGGATCGACAGTTATTGTTTTCACAGGCTTTTCGGCGAAGTATACGATTTCCAGGAGAAGCCAGAAAGGTTCTGGACCGTTGAAGAGTTCCTTGGATTTGCAAAAAAACTCGGTGTAGACGGCGTATCGCTTGAGACCTGTTTCCTGCCCAGCCTTGATGACGGCTATCTGAAAGAGCTCGGCGCAAAGATAAAGGAATACGGTTTCGACACAGTATTTGCATGGGGCCATCCTAACGGCCTGGAACGAGGACTGAATCCGGCAGCGTTCGAAGAAATGAAATCGCTCATACCAAAGACACGTCTTCTCAACACCGACGTAATGCGCATTACCGGGTCCGCATTCGACTGGCGGCATGAAAACCACCGCGACCACATCGAAAGGCTCGTACCCATGTATAAGGAAGCGGTCAAAATTGCTGAAGCCAATGGTGTCAAACTTGCAGCGGAGAACCATATCGACTTTACGTCAGATGAAATGCTTGAGATCATCGAGAGAGTGGATTCTCCCAATTTCGGCATAAACTTCGACACGGGCAATTTCCTGCGTCTGCTGGACGATCCGGTTGCCGGAATGGAGAAACTCGCTCCATATGTATTCTCAACCCACATTAAAGACCTGAAAATACACCCGACAGCAAAACCCACCGACTGGTACTTCTTCTGCGGCGTGCCCGTAGGATTCGGAATGGTCGACAACCTGAAGCTGGCCGAACTGCTCCACAAGGCAGGCTATAAAGGCTTCCTCGCAGTGGAGATCGACGCACCGGCTCCGGAATGGCTGGGCATGGAGGAAGAGGCTGTCGCAGTCAGCGTTAAGAACCTGAAGAAGATCGCTGCTCATTTCAAATAAACTGCGGCAGCATGACGACAAACAGCTGACAGGATGCACACTGTCGGGAGATCCGCAATTTCAGCGGAGATCCGTGTTGTTTCGGGAGGATGCATCCTGCCGGACAGTTTAGGATTTGGAAAGCGAAAGGAGGCTTAACATGGGAAAGAAGAAGATAAACATCGCCATGATAGGCGGCGGCTTCATGGGTAAGGCTCACAGCAACGCATGGCGCAGAGTGAATGAATTTTTCGACGCGGAATTCGAGCCTGTGCTGAAAGTCATAGCAGGCAACAGGACAAGGCTTGAAGATTTCGCAGAAAGATGGGGGTATGAAGAGGTCACCTACGACTGGCGCACCTTAGTGGAGCGCGATGACATCGATGTAGTCGACATCGGGACTCCAACTTATGAACATAAGGAAATGGCAATTGCCGCAGCCAGGGCGGGCAAGCACATAGTATGCGAAAAGCCGTTCACACTGACGTATGCTGATGCCAAAGAAATGGTAGATGCAGTTGAGAAAGCCGGCGTTGTGCATTATCTTAACCACAACTACCGCAGGGTCCCTGCTGTTGCATACGCCAAGCAACTGATCGAAGAAGGCAGGCTCGGCACGATCTATCACTGGCGCGGGGCTTACCTGCAGGACTGGATCGCCGATCCCAGCTTCCCGCTGTCATGGCAGCTGCAGAGGGAAAAAGCTGGCGGCGGGCCGCTGTTTGACCTGTCATCGCACGCGATCGACCTGGCAAGGTATTTGATAGGAGAGCCCGAGGCTGTAACGGCAGTGAACAAAACGTTCATTAAAAAACGTCCGCTGCCGGGCGTGGGCGCTACAGCGTTTACCGCAGGCACAGGCACAAGCACGACCGAATACGGAGATGTGGAAGTGGATGACGCATCGTTCGCAGTAGTCGAATTCGGCAACGGTGCACTTGGAAGCATCGAGTCCTCGAGATTCGCAGTAGGAAGAAAGAACTACAACTATTTCGAAGTTTACGGCAGCAAAGGTGCGGTCATATTCAATCTTGAGCGAATGAACGAACTGCAGTACCTGGACTTCACACAGGATAACAAGGAACAGGGCTTCCGCACTATCATCGTGACAGAGGGCAATCATCCGTACGTGTCGGCGTGGTGGCCGCCAGGCCATATCATTGGCTATGAGCACACCTTTGTAAACGCATTCAACGACTTCCTGAATGCAGTTGCGGGCAAAGGTACCGTCAAACCCGATTTCCATGACGGAGCACAGATCATCCGCATACTTGAGGCTATACGCAAATCAAGTGATGAAGGACGCAGAGTCACCGTCAGTGAGGTCAAGTAAAACAAACTGCGCATAGTTGGACATGAAGGTGCATCTTTGATGCACCTTCAGTTGTATATTAGGGATTGGTATTTTGTACATAAGATAGAAAACTCTGCTGTTGTTCTGTAAAAGACGCTGATGCTTCAGAAAATCGAAAAATGAGAGGGAAACGTCTATGAGGGAACTGTCAGTAGTACCAGGAATTTCAGTTGATAAAAAGGGTTTAGGCCTGAGGGTGAAACTGGGGGCAGGGCTGCTGATAATATGCGTTATCATGGCAGTGATCGGGATAAACGGACAACTTGCCCTCAGCAGATCGATAGAGAGACTTGATGAGATGGTGGAAACAACGATCATCGGGAACAACATAATCGATGATCTTGATGCGGTGATCAATATAAGTGACAAATACCTGCATGAGAGGAAGGAAGAACATAAAACCGAGGTGAATGACGCTCTTGAACGCATAAAAGGCGACATCAGCAGGCTTTCGGAATGGACGTCGGATCCGCAGTCGCTGGAGATCCTGGAATCGATAAAAAGTACGTTTGCAAAAATAGAGAATAATGTCCGGAACATCCTCGGCATAAATGAGGGTGAACCATCGAGCCGGTACACGGCCCTTGTTTCCGAAAATTCCCGGACAAGTCTGTTTCTCAGGACAGATATCAATGATTTTGTGTCAAATGAACTCAAGATACAGAAAAGTACAAGAGAGTATCTCATCAGGAGGGCAAATACACTCAGGAATGCCAATCTGCTGCTTTTCACCATTATTGCTGCAGCGGGCGTCGTGGCAGGCAGCATATACATAGGAAGGTTAACCAGGACAGTCGGCCGGATCGCTGATAGCGCAAGGCTTATTGCCCAGGGAGATCTTACACTGGAGCCGATATCGGTTAAGAGCAACGACGAACTGAAGATACTTGCTGAAGCGTTTAACGATATGCAGGCCAATCTCAGGCTTATCCTCGAAAAAATCGGGAAGACCGCCAATGACGCATCATCCTCGGCTGATGCGCTGAAATCCGTATCAGAGCAGAATGCAAAGGCGATCGAGCAAATAGCCGGCTCGATCCAACTGGTCGCAACCGGCGCGGCAGTACAGTCGGACAAGGTCGGGAGCTCAGGAGCGGTAGTAAAGGAACTGGCAGACCAGATAAGGATAATGACAGCAAGTGCAAAGAAGGCGCTGGCATCGTCGGAACTTGCCAATGATGCCGCGAAAGCGGGACATGACAGGGTAATGGATCTTGTTTCACAAATCGACGGTATCAGGGAAAAGCTGATACTGACGAATGCATCGGCTGCCGAACTGAAAAAGAGGACCGGCATGATCGGCAGCATTACGGAGACTATAACAGCGATAGCTGAACAGACGAATCTGCTGGCTCTAAACGCGGCGATCGAGGCGGCCAGGGCTGGAGAACACGGAAGCGGCTTTGCCGTGGTCGCAGAGGAGATACGCAAGCTGGCTGAGGCTTCAAGGAAGGCTGCAGGGGAGATTGCCGGGATGCTCAATGAAATCGGTGAACAGTCGGACAGTGTGTCTGAACTCATGGAAAATGGTCTGACTGCAGTCAACAACAGCACGGATTCGGCCTGGGAGTCGGCTGAGGCGTTCAATGCCATAGTTTCCACCAGCGGCGAATCTGCTGAAAGCATTTACGCTGTTGCTGAAGGTATCAGGCATGTGGAGAAGAGGATATCGGAAGTCAGCAGGCTGAGCCTTGAGATAGATGAGATCTCCAGGAGAACGACAGACGGGACGTCGGAAATAGCGGCTGTCATAGAGGAACAGACTGCTAACCAGCAGGAAGTGCTTTCTTCTGCTTCCCTGTTGTCGGACCTGTCGGCTGAACTGAAGGATATGATTGGTACGTTCAAAACAGGCGACTATGAAGAGGAAACCAGGAAATGAAGAAAAAACTCGATCTGACACATTTGATTTTCGCATGCCTGTGCTGCGCCGCATTTGTTGTTTATGCCGTCTATGTAAACTCATTCGGACCTAATGCTTCATTGATGATGGAATATTTTGATATTACTGAAAGCAAACACGGCTTCATCATCACGGTCCAATCTGTCGGCGGGATTTTGACAGCCGTATGGCTTTCCCTTTTTGGAGAGAAATACAACAATATATATTATTTCATTATGTCTCGCTTTGATGGCGGCGGGCAGCATCCTCACAGGCATCCTTCCCGCATTCCTCCCTTATAATGGCGGATACATCCTGCTTTTGGTGTTTGTGCTTGCTTCAGGTATCGGATACACAGGCATCGATGTAATGATGAACGGTGTGATCACTGAAACATATCCTGAAAACAAAAGCACGATACTGCCCGTTGCCCATGCTTTTTATTCAACGGGTGCCATGATAGCGCCTGTCTTTGTCGCGCTGGCAACTGATGAAGCAATACCGGAAACTTTTTCCGTGCCTTTCCTGCTGGTCGGCGCCATGTCTGCCGTGGTTTGCGCTGCTTACCTTGTCACAGGACGCAGGATAATTCCTTCTACTCCTTATGCGGACATGGGAACGTTAAGAGCAAGGGCGGCGGAGAATCCGGCTGAGGTTTTCAGGGATCTGAAAGCGTGGCTGATACTTGGCGCCTGCCTTCTCTACTTCAGTTTCATGTATGGGCTGTCGGTCTGGATGCCCGCGTTTTTCAGGCAGGAAAGAGGTCTGAGCCACCAGTTGTCCGGGATCATGTCGACGGTGTTTTTCCTTGGAGCGCTTTTGATGAGGTTTGCTTCTCCTCTCTTTTTCAAGCGTATGTCAATTGAAAGGTTTTATGCCGTATCGGGGATACTGTCGGCGCTCTGTATGTCGGCGGCTTTCACGGTCGGCCCGTCCATGGCGCCGCTGATATTTTTCCTGGTATTTGCAGGCGGCTTTTTGCAGGGAGCGCATACCGTTGCCCTTGTGATGATAAGCTGCAGTGAGTTTCCTGGACGGACTGCATCTGCGTCGGCGATCACTGTTCTGGCTTTTAATCTTGCCGCCATGGTAACGCCCCTGGTTATCGGGTTTCTTGCGGAGAGGACAGGATTCCTGTTTCCGATGTATATCCTGGCGCTTTGCATGGCAGGCTCGGTTTTGGTAATACTGGCCGAGCGCCGTATAAGCGCGGCACAGAGCAGTAGACGGACCGGTGTGTAATGGCAGGCGGAGTCGATGATAAGTCGGTGTGCAGTTGCAATGAAGAACTGTGAACGGAACGGCAGGTAAACATAATGCAGACCTGCAGGCCGACCGGTCTGTTAATACAATGAAGGGCCGTAAGCATATCTTTGCAAGAGCCGAAATCTGACCGGTGTGTATGTACTGCACGGACAGGCCGGCATTATATGATATTAAAGTGAACGGGATCCCGTTGCCAGAGAACCTGGGACGGGGTTTATTTTTTGTCATTTAAGGGCAAGGCAGTTGTTGCTGCCGGCGAAAGACAGTTGCTTTGACGACCCGGAGCAATGCCCGGGGAACGGGAATTCTGCAAAAAGTTTAAGTCTATTGCGTTTCTGTATGATTTCAGTTATAATAATTATAACCTAGTAATAATATTAAGTAATATGATGAAGTGATAACAACTTGGATTCTGCAGCTCATGCAACATATTCTGAACGAGGGAGGGCAGGTATGAAAAAAGGTGTCAATATCAGCATCAAGAACGGGAGAAGAGTCGTTGAAGGCCTTGGATACTATGAGCCGAGAATCGTGAGCGATCTTAAGGAACTGGTCAGAGGAAGCGCGGATAGATACGGTGACAGGCCTGCGTTTAAATTCAGGGACAAAGCCGGCAACATCATTTCCAAAACATTCAATGATCTGAATTCTGACGTGGATTGCCTCGGCACTGCAATGATGTCGCTGGGCATGAAGGACATGAGGATATCTATAATAAGTGAAAACCGGTATGAATGGGGCGTATGCTATTTTGCAACGGTAAACGGGACCGGAGTGGCTGTGCCGCTTGACAGGCACCTTCCGAAAAACGAGATAGAAAACCTCATCACCAGGGGGAAAGTTGAAGCAATTTTCTACAGCCCGGTTTATCATGATACCATGGTGGAGATTTCAAAGAGCAATGACTCAGTAAGATTCTTCATATGCATGGAGAAACCGGAACATAAACCGGCTGATCCGAGTAGGCAGGATGGCCTCGAAGCTCCGTACGGCCGCAGAGGGGATAAAGTGTCACATGATCACGGGGAAAGTTCGTCAGCCGGTCATCCCAGGTTCCTCTCACTGCCTGATCTGATCGAGAGGGGCAGGAATCTCATTGGATCCGGGGACAGGTCGTTTGTCGACGCGCCGATAGACAGGAAGAAGATGTCGGTACTGCTGTTCACTTCCGGCACTACCAGTACGTCAAAGGGCGTTATGCTGTCGCACTCCAACCTGGCGTCCAATGTTTCGTCCATCACTACCATAATAAAAATCGATGAAAGGGACACCCATCTGTCACTGCTCCCGCTGCACCATACGTTCGAGAATACGGTCGGCCTCCTGTTTATGCTGCATTGCGGTTCATGCATCGTTTACGGCGACGGCATAAAACATATCGTACAGAACCTGAAAGAATACAACGTGACAGTACTCGTGGCGGTGCCGGCTATTTTTGAAGCCATGTACAGAAAACTGCAGGAAGGTATCAGAAAGTCGGGCAAAGAGAAGCTGCTGAAATTACTGGTCAGGATATCTAACCTGCTCAGAGCAGCCGGGATCGATGCAAGAAGGAAACTTTTCAGGAGCGTATTCGAGAAGATCGGGCCGAACCTCAGGATCGCCGTGTCAGGAGCAGCGCCGCTGGACAAAGAGGTGGCGGTCGGCTTCGACCAGATCGGATTCCGGCTGCTGCAGGGATATGGACTGACGGAAGCGTCCCCTGTCGTTGCGACGAATAACGATTTCGTGAATGTGCCGGGCACCATCGGATATCCGATGGGCGGCATCGAGGTGGCGATCGATTCACCGGATGAAAACGGGATAGGCGAGATCATAGTCCGGGGCGGGAATGTGATGCTTGGCTATTATGAAGACCCTGAAGCCACGGCAGAGGCATTTACGGAGGATGGCTGGCTCAGGACAGGCGATGTGGGGTATATCGATGACGAAGGGTTCATAAGGATAACAGGCCGGGCAAAATCGATGATAGTTCTGACAAGCGGGAAGAAGGCGTTCCCAGAGGAATATGAGGTCAAGCTCAACAATATCCCCGGCGTCAGGGAATCGTTCGTATGGGGGAACATCGCCCCTGACGGGGATGTGCAGGTTTGCGCGAAGCTTGTGGTAGACGCTGAAAAAGCTGTCGGCCGCGACGGCGGCCTGCTCCCGGAAAGCGAACTTGCAGCAAGGTTCGATGCGGCTATAAAGGAAATAAATAAGACAATGCCGCAGTATAAGGCTATCCGCTATTTTGTGATGACCATGGAGGAACTGGTCAAGGCGAACGGTATAAAAACAAAACGCCACGTTGAGCAGGAAAAGGTCTGCAGGATGCTGAAGGAGGCCGGCGTTGAAATACGCAAGGTCAACGGCCGGTTTATAGAAAACCTGTAGACAGCGGGGCATCTCAGGCACGGGAACCGGACATGGGGACGGTTCTCGTGTCTTTTGCATGTTTTCGATAAATTTGCGATTCTGAAGAACTGTCCCTATAAAATCCCCGGCATTGTAAATCGCTGATGGTGCAGAACTGTCCCTTGCTTCATGGTATTCCTGATTTTGAAGAACCGTCCCCAAGGCAATTGACATACCGTGCTATCAATTCTAAAATTAAGTCAAATGCTTGATTCGGAGTATAACATGATATATACGGTCACGCTGAATCCGGCTGTCGACAAGACAGTCGTTATAAATGATTTTAAAGTAGACACTGTCAACAGGGTCTCTTCTTTGAGGACAGATGCCGGCGGCAAGGGCATCAACGTTTCCAAGGTCATCAAAAGCCTTGGCGGACGCAGCAAGGCGATGGGCATCCTCGGCGGGTCTGCCGGAAGGTATATAAAAAAATACCTGGATGATATGGGCATTGAGAATGATTTCGTATTTATAAGCGGTGAGACGAGGACCAATCTTAAAGTCATCGATGGGAAAAACGGAACCAATACCGATATAAATGAACCTGGCCCGAATGTCTCAGAATGTGAACTGGAGTTACTGAAGGACAAATTGCTGGACCAGGTGGCAAATGGTTCGATCGTCGTATTTTCCGGGAGTGTGCCTGAAAATGTGGATAAGGATATATATTTCAGGTGGATCGATGCTGTGAAGCAAAAAGGAGCGGCGGCAATACTCGATGCAGACGGTGAACTGCTGAAGAAGGGTATCGAAGCGGGACCGTACCTGGTAAAGCCTAATATATATGAACTGGGAAGGCTTTTCGGAACTGACATCAAAGATATCGGGAAGGCCGTAAAATATGCTGAAACGCTTATCAGGGATTTCGCTGTCGGGATGGTCGCCGTTTCGATGGGGAAAGATGGAGCCCTTTTTGTCGATAAGTCAAGAGTGGCGCTGGTCCACGCTTTGAAGGTTAATGTGCAGAGCACTGTGGGGGCCGGCGATTCCATGGTCGCGGCGCTTGCCTATTCCATCGGCAAAGGAATGGATTATGAAAGCATGGTCAGGCTTGCAGCAGCTTCGGCCAGTGCAAATGTTATGACTTCAGGTTCCCAGCCGGCAGATATCTCTGTTATCAGGGAGCTTGAAGGCCGTGTCACATTCGAGTATCTGAGATCATAGCGAAAGATTATAATGGGGCAACGGATGTGCTGCGGGTATCTGCTGTGGAAGATTATGGCCTGGATATGTTGAAGATTTATTCTGTATGCAGTGAGTATCGATATTACCTGTAATTGAACAATTTTAATCCATGATACTTGAAAGGGTGGTGCAGCAATGCAGAAAGCGGTCGAACTGGCAAGCCAGGGACTTACATTGAGGGGCATGCTCCACATGCCTGACAACGTTTCGGGAAAGGTGCCGGCAGTGGTCATATTCCACGGATTCACCGGCAACAAGATGGAACCTCACTTTATTTTCGTTAAGCTGTCCAGGATGCTTGAGAAAAAAGGCATTGCAAGTGTCAGGTTCGATTTTGGCGGAAGCGGCGAAAGCGACGGCGATTTCATCGATATGACGCTTTCCGGGGAGATCCGCGATGCCCACAATATACTGGATTTTGTGAAAAAACTCGATGGCGTCGATCCGGACCGGATAGGCGTTGTTGGACTGAGCATGGGCGGCGCAGTCGCAAGTGTCCTGGCCGGCGAAAGAAAGGACGAAATAAAAACCCTTTGCCTGTGGGCGCCTGCAGGCACCATGGGAGAAATTATCGCGAAACAGGTCGCCGGACTTGGATATGACACGGCCGAAAAGATCAAAAAGGCCGGGTATGTGGAATCAGGAGGATTTCGCGTTGGTATCGGCTTTTATGAAGATGTGATGAAATTTGATATTTTTGGTAAAGCAAAGAACTTTGACAAGAATGTTCTGATAATCCATGGGGAAAAGGACAATGCTGTTCCGGTCGAGGTTTCTGAAAGATACTTGGAATATTATGGCGGAAGGGCGACGCTGAAAATAATTAAGGATGCCGACCATACATTCAACAATTCTGTCTGGGAGAAAGAAACACTTGAACTGACCGCCGAATATCTCGTAAAAGAACTGAAACAGACAGATGACTGATAAAGAGAAACCTGAACAGAAAAAAGCAATATGTACAGGGAAAATGCGGAGGTGTGCATAAATGATACAGCCATATGATCTTAGCCTTGATGAATTGCGGAAGTACAAGCCTGCCTTGACGAGACAGCCTGATTTTCTTGAATTCTGGGAGTCGAACAGGAAGGAACTTGCAAAGGTGCCGCTGAAATACGAACTGGAGCCTTATGACTATCCTGCAAAAGGTGTCAAAGTCAGCAGGGTGACGTTTACCGGGTTTATGGGCGCAAGCATAGACGGATGGTTCGCCGTTCCCGACGCGCCGGGTAAATATCCGGGCCTTGTGCTGTATCATGGGTATAACTGGGCTTTCGACGGATGCATACATGAGGTAGTGGATATGGCGCTTCATGGTTATGCTGTGCTGCAAATGCTCGTCCGTGGACAGCATGGCCGCAGTGTGGACAATACGGTATCGTCGCTTGGCCATGTTGCCGGGTGGATGACCAAGGGAATATTGTCCAGGGAAGAGTATTACTATCGTGCGGTTTACATGGACAGCGTCCGCGCTCTCGAAGTACTTGCGGATATGGACTGTGTCGATGACGGCAGGATAGGAGTAACGGGAGGCAGCCAGGGCGGAGCGCTTACGCTGGTTTCAGCAGCTCTTTCGGACATACCGGCTGTTGCCGTGGCGTCATACCCTTACCTGTGTAACTTTGACAGGGCTATCGATATTGCTCCTTCGTCGCCGTATGGCGAGCTGAATGAGTTTTTCCGCAGGTATTCCGATCCGGCCGTTGAAGAGCAGGCCAGAAAGACGCTGACATACTTTGATGTCATGAACCTTGCTCCGGAAATAAAATGCCCGGTACTCGTGGCAACGGGGCTGGTCGATGAGGTGACGCCGCCGTCGACGGTGTTTGCCGCATACAATCATATGACATGTCCGAAAGAGATCGCTGTTTACAGGTATTTCGGGCATGAATTCATACCCGGATTTGTCGAAAAGAAACTGAGGATGCTGATGAAGTACCTGCAGGACTAGGAACTTGATGACGCATACAACTTTAATGATCAGGCCGGTGGCATCCAAAACCTGCCGGACCGATCATACCGGTATTCGGCCGTATCGGTGTGAATACAGGACCGTCCCCTGAAAACAAGTGGTGATTACGTGAGCGAAAAAGCAGCTTTGAATGAAAGACCAAAAGCAATAATACTCCTCGTTGTAACGGCGGTGATGTGGAGCCTCGGAGGACTGCTGATAAAATCCATCGACGCCCATCCGCTGGCCATCGCCGGGGTCAGGAGCGCGATATCTGCTGTCATAATAGTGATCGCAACCGGCAGGCCGAAGTTGAACTGGTCTCCGGCTCAAATCGGCGCGGCGCTGTCGTACGCCGGCATGGTGACATTGTTCGTTGCCGCAACGAAAAACACAACGGCTGCCAATGCCATACTGATCCAGTATACCGCCCCTGTATATGTGATATTTCTCAGTGCGTGGCTGCTGAAGGAAAAAGTGAACCTGTTCGACTGGGTGACGGTAATAATCGTGATGGCCGGCATGGTCATGTTTTTCATTGACGATATAAGCATTGGCGGTATGCTCGGGAATATCCTTGCTGCCGGAAGCGGGATCTCGTTTGCCGTTTTCACCATCTTCATGCGCATGCAAAAGGAAGGATCCCCGATTGGATCGGTTATCCTCGGGAACCTGCTGACCGCATTGATAGGTCTGCCGTTCCTGTTCAGCAACATGCCGGACAGCAGAGACTGGCTGTATCTGACCGTGTTGGGGACATTACAGCTTGGGATACCGTATATCTTTTATTCAACGGCGATCAAGCATGTCACGGCGCTTGAGGCCAGCCTGATACCGGTAATAGAGCCGATACTGAATCCTGTGTGGGTGTATATGTTCCTGGGCGAGGCTCCCGGGAGTTGGGCGCTGGCCGGCGGCATCATCGTTATTGCTGCGGTGACGGTAAGGTGCGTCGTCCCGCTGCGCAGGCATGCTTCTGCCGACAGCACGCCGAAATAGGACGGAAGAGTCCCCGAAGAAGCTGAATGATTTCGAAGATGTCATCGGAAATCGATGAATGGTATCATCATAATTAAGACAGTGTATCAGAAAGCCATGCTCTGGAAATCCATGCAACGGAAAAACCTGCTTGTATGCGTTCAAGCAGGTTTTTCTGCAAATCGTACTTTCGTGTTCAGTACAGGCAAAATCCCCAATGCCAGGGTAAACGGCGATATTCCATGAAATCAAGGTTCCAGGCGGTTTATGTCCCGCGGGAACATCGCAGCGTACCTGACATT
>ENA-UPSB01000995-UPSB01000995.1-bioreactor-metagenome-genome-assembly--contig:-NODE-995-length-38414-cov-833.449073_pt1 | contig 38414 bp, 35 predicted proteins | sample MGYA00238182_ERZ773286 | MGnify/ENA primary metagenome ERZ773286 (study PRJEB29026, sample SAMN07631240) | bioreactor metagenome | isolation source: Switchgrass digestor | place: USA: Dartmouth...
TCGAACAGTGGCTTCGGTCACTGATTTAATACAATATTAATTGTACAAGGAGGTGGAAACATTAGTAAAGTACCAACTGCACATAACGCAGCAAAAGAAGGGCAAATTGCAAAGACGGTGCTGATGCCCGGTGATCCTCTTCGTGCAAAATTCATTGCTGAAACTTATTTGGAAAATGTTATTTGCTTTAATACCGTTCGCAATATGTTAGGTTTTACCGGTACCTTTCAAGGAAAACCGGTATCAGTTATGGGGCACGGAATGGGCATTCCATCTATCGGCATTTATTCATACGAACTTTTTAATTTCTACGATGTGGACAATATCATCCGCATAGGTTCAGCCGGTGCCTTAAGCGATGATCTGGACCTAAAGGATCTTGTAATTGCTATGGGTGCTTGCACTGACTCCAATTATGCCAACCAATACCAGTTGCCCGGAACGTTCGCACCTATTGCCAGCTATACACTGATGCAAAAAGCCATTGAAGAAGCACACAAAAAAGGAATCGGCATTGCCATCGGCAATGTTCTTTCCACCGACGTGTTCTACAACGCCAATAAAAGTGCTAACGATGCATGGAAGAGTATGGGCGTGTTGTGTATTGAAATGGAAGCTGCAGCTTTATACATGAACGCAGCCAAGGCAGGAAAAAATGCTTTATGCATCCTGTCTATCTCCGACCACATTTACAAAGGTACACAACTATCTGCTCAGGAACGACAACTCGGCTTCAAAAATATGATTGAAGTTGCATTGGGAATTATCTAATCATTAATTTAGGTTTAAGTTAAATTAAATATGTAGAATTGAGAAAAAATAAACTTATTGAAAAACTATATAGTAAAGGAGATAGCAACATGAAAAAGTTTTTAGCATTACTATTATCTGTCATGATGATCTTTTCCATGACCGCATGCAGCGGAAACAACAGCAAAAATAATACCGGCGGCAACACTGAAAATAAAAACACCCAAACCGAAAGTGGCAGTAAGAAAGTTAGGATCGGTATGGTTACCGATGTCGGTGGTGTTAATGACGGTTCCTTCAACCAATCTGCCTGGGAAGGTCTTCAGCGTGCTCAAAAAGAACTTGGGGTGGAAGTTCGTTATGCCGAATCTGCAACCGATGCCGACTACGCTCCCAACATTGAGGCTTTCATCGATGAAGGCTATGACCTCATCATCTGTGTAGGTTACATGTTGGCTGATGCTACTAAAAAAGCAGCTGAAGCACATCCCAATCAGAAGTTTGCCATCATCGACGATGCATCCATCAATTTGCCCAACGTTACCTGCCTGATGTTTGAACAGAGCCAGGCTTCCTATCTGGTTGGTCTTGTTGCCGGTAAAATGACCAAAACAAACAAAGTAGGCTTCGTAGTCGGTATGGTCAGCCAGACCATGAACGAGTTCGGGTATGGTTATCTAGCCGGAGTGAAAGATGCCAACCCCAATGCTACTATCCTGCAGTTCAATGCTAACTCTTTCGGCAGCACCGAAACCGGTAAATCTGCTGCTACCACAATGATCACCAACGGTGCGGACGTAATCTTCCATGCAGCAGGCGGTACAGGTCTGGGAGTAATTGAAGGCTGTAAAGATGCAGGCAAATGGGCAATTGGCGTAGACAGTGACCAGTCACCGCTCGCTCCTGAAAACATTCTGACCTCTGCTATGAAACGTGTTGACAATGCATGCTTTGATATTGCTAAAGCTGTTAAGGAAGGCAATTTCAAGTCCGGTATCATCACTTATGATCTAAAGTCCGCAGGTGTGGACATCGCTCCTACCACCACCAACTTGCCTAAGGAAGTTCTTGATTATGTAAATCAAGCTAAACAGGACATCCTCAGCGGCAAAATTACCGTTCCGAAAACCAAAACTGAATTTGAAGCAAAATACGGTAACATCTACGAATTAGACGACTAATTCTAACTTTTTAAGCAAAACAACCTTAATTATCCAAAGAAGGGTGGCAATCAATTGAGAGATATTTCCATGCAGCGTGTGAACGAAACACGCGAAAGAATACTGGATATAATTAAAAGTCCAACACTCACTCACGAGCAAAAGGTTGCTTCACTGGCCAATGCTGCCGATTCTCTTCTGGAAGTATTGGATTTGCCGGAAGGATTGGACGAGCTGATGAACGTCCCGGAAGATAAAAAATGCATCTGTGACCTTAACGAGGGACACGCTCCTCTTCGCCCGCGATATATAATCCCCGACTACGCCAAATTCATAAAAGAAGGCAGCCGGTTCCTGCAGCTTATGCCCCCTGCCGACTTGTATGAAGCACTTAATTCTCTGCTTATTTTTTACAAGCATGTTCCCAGCGTGACCAACTTCCCCGTATATCTGGGGCAGTTGGACATGCTGCTGGAACCTTTTATACAAAATGTGGACGACGCTACTGCCAAAAAACTTCTGCGAGGCTTTTTGGTGCATGTGGACCGTACTATTCTTGACTCCTTCTCCCATGCAAATATCGGCCCTATGCCTACACGTACCGGTCGCTTGCTGCTTGAGGTAGAAGCAGAGCTTATGCAGGCCGTGCCCAATCTGACCTTAAAATACGAAGAAGGTGTTACCGATGATGACTTCGCCATTCAGGCTGTAAAAACAGCTTTACGTTCGGCCAAGCCCAGCTTTGCCAACCACCGTATGTTCAGACAGGAACTTGGCGAAAATTACGTCATTGCCAGCTGCTATAACGGATTGCCGTTAGGCGGCGGATCATACACCCTTTGCCGCCTGATTCTCGGCAATATTGCCAAACGTGCCAGCGGAATTGAGGATTTTAAAACCAACCAACTGCCCTATGTTATGGACATCATGGCGCGGTATATGGACGCCCGTATCCGTTTCGAAGTCGAAGAAAGCGGCTTCTTTGAAAATAACTTCCTGGCTAAGGAAGGCTTTATCAGTCGCAATCGTTTTACTGCCATGTTTGGCCTGGTAGGCCTGGCGGAATGTGTCAACATCCTGCTGGAAAAAGAGGGTCGTCCCGGTCGTTTCGGTCATGACGAGTATGCCACCGAACTTGGTGAATCCATTATCAGGCAGATATATGAATTCAACGAAAAACACCATAACCCCTACTGCGAAATAACCGGCGGTCATTTTCTGCTTCATGCGCAAGTAGGAATTTCAGAGGATAAAAATATCTCACCGGGCACGCGTATCCCCATCGGGGAAGAACCCGACGAAATGATTGATCACCTCATGGTTATCAATCATTTCCATAAATATTTCCCATCCGGAACGGGTGACATTTTCCCTATGGATATCACTGTTCACCAAAATCCGGAATATGTACTGGATATTGTAAAAGGTTCTTTCCGCAAGGAATTACGCTATCTGTCCTTCTATGAGAAGAACAGCGATGTCATCCGTATTACGGGCTATTTGGTCAAGCGCTCGGAAATCGAAAAGCTAAAAAGCGGTCAGAATGTTTTGCATGACACCACCGCTTTGGGAATGGGCGCAGCTCAAAACGGAAAAGTTTTAGATAGAAAGGTGCGCTAATTATGGTGGTCACAGTCAACAAAATCATACCCTTTAGCACCGTTGACGGCCCCGGTAACCGTACAGCCATCTTTCTGCAAGGCTGTAATATGAACTGTTTGTATTGCCACAACCCTGAAACAAGAAGCAAATGTGTGCACTGTGGGACATGTGTCAGTTCATGCCCCACAGGGGCATTAAGCTTCGAAGGACAGAAAGTTGTTTACAACAGCACCAAATGCATCCATTGTGACAGGTGCATTAACGTATGTCCCCATGACAGCAGTCCCAAAACCCTCGATATGACACCGGAACAGGTTTGGCAAAAGGTAGAAAATCAAATTCCATTTATCCGCGGTATCACCGTTTCGGGCGGGGAATGTACACTTTATCCGGAGTTTTTAACTGAGCTGTTTACCCTGGCACAGGCTCATGGCCTGTCCACCCTAATTGATTCCAATGGGACTCTTGATTTTGAACAATATCCTGATTTGCTGGCCGTCACCGACGGCGTGATGCTTGACATTAAAGCTGGTAACTCTGAAGAACACAAGCGGGTAACCGGATGGGACAATTCCCTTGTCTTGAAAAATGCCAGGTTTCTTGCCTCGAAGGCTAAGCTGTATGAGGTACGTACAGTAGTTTCTCCCGACCTTTTCGATGCAGAACAAACCATTATACAAACCGGCGACATGCTTAGCGGCTTCTTGTCCCTTCGTCCCATACGATATAAACTTATATCTTATCGTCCTATGGGTGTTCGCCAGCAATATAAGGATACTTTGAAAATCCCTGCACGCGAACAAATGGAATATTACGCCAGACTACTTGCAGCCAAAGGCTTTAAAGATATTATTATCATTTGAATTGTATAAACCATATATACATATACATCACGTAATTCCCGTGAGACAAATATACAAGGAGGGAAAAACGGATTTGAAAAAAACAAGCCATTTTGATCCCAACACAGTTGCCGTTCAAATGACTGACATTGTCAAAAAGTTCGGTAATTTCGTGGCCAACGACCACATCAACCTAACAGTTTATAAAGGTGAAGTTCACGCTATTCTTGGCGAAAACGGCGCCGGAAAAAGCACACTGATGAACATATTGTATGGACTGTACAAACCGACATCCGGCAGCATTTCCATATTCGGCTCTCCTGTGCACATTGAGAATCCGGGCCATGCCATTGAACTTGGCATCGGTATGGTGCACCAGCACTTTATGTTGGTGGAACCCTTCACTGTTACCGAAAACATTATCCTCGGCATGGAACCCACTAAAGCTATGGTGGTTGACATCAAAAAGGCACGCCGGAAAGTAAAAGAGCTTTCAGAGCGCTATGGTATGCATGTGGATCCCGATGCCAAAATTGAAGACATTTCGGTAGGAATGCAGCAGCGTGTGGAAATCCTCAAGGTACTGTACAGAGGTGCTAACATCCTAATTCTTGATGAGCCCACCGCCTCACTGACTCCGCAGGAAATCGAAGAACTGATCAATATCATCCGTAACCTCACAGCCGACGGTAAAACAGTGCTTTTAATTACCCATAAGCTGAAGGAAATCAAAGCATCGGCTGATAGATGTACTATTATCAGGCAAGGCAAATATATCAATACTGTCGATGTGGAAGCTGTCAGTGAACACGATCTGGCTTCCATGATGGTAGGCCGCGATGTTCAATTTGTGGTGGACAAAAAGCCTATTGAACCCGGTGAAGTCATTATTGACATACAGGATCTCCACGCTAAGGATTACCGCGGCGTTGAAGTGCTTAAGGGCTTGAACCTAAAAGTGCGCCGTGGTGAAATTGTGGGTTTAGCCGGAGTAGACGGCAATGGCCAGACCGAGCTGGTGGAGATTTTAACTGGCTTAAGAAAAGGCGAATCCGGCAAGGTTATCATTGGCGGCAAGGATTTATTTAATGCCGATGCACATACTTTGTTTGATAACGGAGTATCCAGCATTCCGGCCGACCGGCAGAAGCACGGGCTGGTACTGGAATATTCGGTAGCTTACAACCTGGTGCTGCAAAATTATGATAAACCTCCTTTCTCCAAACACGGCATTTTAAAGAAAGATGATATTTATAAGCATGCGGAAGAATTGGTCGGTAAATTTGACATCCGCGGTGCAGAAGGCGGCACCAAAGAAGCTGGCAAGCTGTCCGGCGGTAACCAGCAGAAAGTCATTATTGCCCGGGAGGTCACCAACGACAAGGACTTGCTTATTGCAGTAAATCCCACTCGCGGTTTGGACGTAGGCGCCATCGAGTTTGTTCACCGATATATTGTGGAACAGCGCAATAAAAATAAAGCTGTGCTGCTGGTGTCCTTTGAACTGGATGAAATCATGAGCCTTTCCGACCGGATTGAAGTCATTTACAATGGCAATATCGTAGGCAGTGTACCAGGATACAAGGCCAATGAAAAAGTCCTGGGACTGATGATGGCAGGAGGAACCAAAAATGAAACAGAAGATTAATCATAATAGCGAGACCTCTCAGAACATTTTAAAAATTAAAGTACAAGGTCTAATTTATCAAAATGCTCTATATACCATTATTGCTATTTTCTTCGGGTTTCTGGTCGGTGGCATTTTTCTGTGGTCAGCCGGCTTCAGTCCCCTGGAAGCATATGCAAAGCTGTTTAGCAGCGTGTTTAGCCGTCCAAAATATCTCATTTGGTCGGTAATCTATGCAACCCCGCTGGTGTTTACGGGATTGAGCGTGGCCTTTTCTTACAAAATGGGTGTTTTCAACATCGGTGCAGAAGGTCAGTTTGTTGTAGGTTCACTGGCCGCTTTGTGTGTAGGAATCCTTGTGGACGCTCCTCCTGTTTTACACGTATTGCTATGTATGCTGGCAGCTATTGCCGCAGGTATGGTGTGGAGCTTCCTGGTAGCAGTGCTTCGCGTCCGGTTCGGCATCAATGAGGTTTTGTCCTTCATCATGTTCAATTGGATCGCCTTTTATCTCTCAAACTACGTAATTAATACTAAAACAATTCACAAGGTAGGCGGCGGTGAAGCTTCCAAGGATATTCGTGAATCGGCAAGAATTTTGCTTCCCCAATCGCTGCAGAATATTTTTCAAAGTAATAAAGCCAATTACGGTATTCTACTGGCAATAATTGCAGCAGTTGCCATTTGGTTTATTCTCACAAAAACCACTTTTGGCTATAGAGTACAGGCCGTTGGGCTCAACCCTCACGCAGCCAAATACGGCGGTATTAATTCCGACAAGACCATGTATATCGCCATGAGCCTGTCGGGTGCGCTGGCAGCTCTAGGCGGTGCCGTACAACTGATGGGTAACTCCATGCGCATCAGCCAGTTTGCAGGACAGGAAGGCTTCGGCTTCCAGGGAATCACCGTTGCACTAATTGCCAGCTCTCATCCCATTGGCTGTATTTTTTCCGGGCTGTTTTACGGTGCCATGAAATACGGTGGTTCCAAGCTCAATTTAATTGATGCTCCCACTGAAGTGGTTGACATTATTATGGGCACTATCGTGCTCTTTATAGCTATATCACATGTATTCCGCTATTTAATTACAAGACGGCTTAAGAATAAGGAGGAGAAATAATGGAAGAATTGATTAAAAACCTCGGCCTGATTATTAACGCCACACTGATAGCTACACCTCCTTTGCTTTATGCTGCACTGGGCTCCACTTTTTCAGAACGCAGTGGCGTCATTAACATTGGTATTGAAGGCATTATGACCATCGGTGCTTTTGTAGGTGCTGCAGTAGCTCATTTCACCGGTAATGCCTGGCTGGCCTTTTTATGTGGAGGACTGGTTGGTGCTCTCTTTGGACTGATTCACGCCATAGCCTGTGTCTCCTTCGGTGCAGACCAGACCATCTCCGGTACTGCCATAAACTTTTTGGCGCCCGGTGTAGCTATCTTCGTATGTAAAGCCCTGTTTGAGCAATCTTCGAACACTCCTCCACTGGATACTGCTCAAAAGCTGCCCAAGTTGTTCAACGGTATTTTTGAAGTAGGAAGTTTTTGGAACAATGTGCTTAACACTTATGTTGCTACTTATCTGGCCTTTGTCGCAGTGGCTGTCGTATGGTTTATTTTCTATAAAACCAGATTCGGAATGCGTCTTCGGGCTGTTGGTGAACATCCCAAGGCTTGCGAAACCCAAGGCATCAACGTATTTCGCATCCGCTATATAGCTGTGATTGCTTCCGGCTTTTTCGCCGGTCTGGGCGGTGCATATGTTACCTTGTGCACTGTCAGCCAGTTCCGTCCCGAAGTTATTGTCGGTCAGGGCTTCATCGCCATCGCCGCTGTTATCTTCGGTAAATTCACCCCTCACGGGGCCATGGGAGCCTGTCTGCTGTTCGGATTGTGCAACGGCTTAAAGGTCTTACTGGGTTCGGGCAACGTAATATCACCAAACCTGATTTCCATGATTCCTTATGTTGTGACAATAATTACGCTGGTACTGTTTGTCGGTAAATCCCGAGTACCTGCTGCCAGCGGCAAGCCGTACTTAAAGCAGAAGTAAATGAGACGGGCAAAAGTAACCTTTTTACCCCTTACTTATAGGAAAGGAGCATATTTATGACAACATCGGAGTTAATTTCTCATGCTTTACAAGCACGTAATCAATCCTACTCACCCTATTCTAATTTTGCAGTTGGGGCAGCGCTACTGTCCAAAGACGGGAAACTGTATAACGGCTGCAACATAGAAAATGCCGCCTACACCCCCGGTAACTGCGCTGAACGTACTGCTTTCTTTAAAGCCGTTAGCGAAGGTGTCAGAGAGTTTTCCTCCATCGCCATTGTCGGAGGTCCAAAAGGAACAGACACTCTGGATTTGTGTACCCCCTGCGGTGTTTGCCGTCAGGTCATGATGGAATTTTGTGACCCAAAAACATTCCAAGTGATACTTGCAAAAGATCCGGAAAATTATAAAATTTTTACACTGGAACAAATTCTTCCCATGGGTTTTGGGCCAAAAGATTTGGAAAAATAAAACAAGAAATGATATTAACAATTACCCAGACCTATAAGGCTTGTTACCGGCCAGCGCCTAAAGACGCTGGCTTTCACTTTATATAATCCACTTCGTCTTTAATATCTTTTACAATCTTAAAGAGACGAACTTATTACCAACTCAATACTCTTTTGTACTAAGTTTTTACTATATTATCCTGATTATATTGTTCTTGCATTAAAATATATCCACTTTCTTAATCCTCTGTGGAATCATCATTATCGATGCTCTTATCAATAGCATGACGGAGTATTTTCTTTGAAGTATTTTTAATAAATTCCTCCTCGCGGATCTTCACCTTTCTGATGGTCTTGTGAGGTGCCATTCTGCTGTTTACATTCTTTATCTCCTTATTGAAGTATTCTTTAATAGCCTGCGCACCCTCAATACCTTTTAATTTGAGTAATTCGTAATCCGGGAATATCTCGGCAACAATAACTTCCTTATTGCTCTGATTCTTTGTTTCCCCTGCATAAACAACAACCTCCGAAACGCCGGGTATCCTTTGTACCTCTTGTTCGATCTCCTCAGGATATACATTCTTGCCATTGCTCAGAATAATGATATTCTTCAGTCTGCCGGTAATATATAGCCACCCCTCATCGTCTAGCTTTCCATAATCTCCTGTCATGAAATAGCCTTCTTCATCAAATGCAGCAGCTGTAGCTTCAGGATTCTTATAATAGCCAAGCATGACATTGGGGCCCTTAACACAAATCTCTCCCTCTCCGTTTTCATCAGGATCTTTGATCTTGACCTGCTCACCTATTATCGGAATACCGACACTACCTTTTTTCTGATACTTATTTCTGTTACATGAAACCAAAGGTGAACACTCGGTTATACCATATCCGTTAAGAATAGTTATTCCAATGGCATCAAAAAAGTCGATTATGTCCTGGTTGATGGCGGCACCGCCCGAAATGATCATCTCCAGCTTACCTCCAAAATTCTCCAGTACGCTCTTAAAGAAAACACTCCGCAAATCTATGCCTATTTTCCTTAAGAAATTGCTAACCTTTATCATACGCTTTAGCATATTAGCCTTACCGCTTTTTTCTGCTGTGTTCCATATCCTTTTATACATAGTTTCTACGAATAACGGTACCAGGACCAAATGACTGGGCTGCTGCTCCTTTACTTCGTTTAAGAAATACTTAAGTCCGCTGTTAATAAAGGTTGTGCATCCCTGCGAAAAATGTCCGACAAAAACCACTGTAGAGCAATAAGTATGGTGCGGTGGAAGCACTGACATGGTTTTTGGTGTTATGGCAAAGAGATACATACCCTGTGTCATGTCTGAAGCTATATTTTTTTGGGAAAGCATAACACCCTTGCCCTTGCCTGTTGTTCCCGATGTGAATACGATGGTTGCAAGCCTGTCGGGATCAATTTCATAATCATAGTATGAATTATCTCCGTTTTCGAATTTTGCCTTTCCCCTTTCAGCCAGATCTGAAAGCTTGAGGGCTGGCTCCATTTTTGGCTCGCCCATACATATATAGGTCTTTAAAGTGGGAACGCTGTCACCAATCTGCATGATCTTTTCTTCAACTGAAGTGCTGTGGACAATATATTCACACTCGGCAAAATCGAGCAGCCCCGTTAATTCATTTACAGGCATATCCTTGTCCAGCGGGACAACGATCGCCCCTATAGCCATCAGCGCAAAATAGCTGCAGATCCAGTTATATGAAGTTTCGCCTACAATGGCAACCTTTTTATCAGTACAGCCTAAAGATATCAGTTCTGTACCCAAATTCCTCACATAATCACGCACTTCGCTGAAGGTTACATCAACAGTATTGGTATCACGCGGGTCTTTTTTATAGGAATATGCTATTCTGTCGGGATATTTTCTGGCCACATTTTCGACCATCACCCGGAAATTTTCAAAGACTGTGGTCTCGTACAGTGGATACTTTATATCGGCACTCATTCTCATAATACTCCTTACATCTATTAATCGTTAATTATTTATAACAAATTATTTTTTAATGATAACCTTATCATAAGATAATTTCAATATCGAAAAATCATTTTCGATACGGAAAACAAAGGCAACTCCTTTTCAACTGAAATTACAACCTCATCATCACTGAACTCATTTTTTACTCTAATGACTATTCAAATCTTAGACTTTGAACCATCCTTCATCAGTTAATAATATAAGCTCAATACCTCATAAACAACTTTACTGCTCGCTTCGTTATGCCATAAATATAACCTTCCAATTCTCTCCTAGCAATCTTTAATTCTTTCCGAATTGAAATATTTTGCGGACAATGCTGCTCGCATTTACCACAATCAATACAATTAGAAGCAGCTGTGCTGTCCCTGCGGAGGGCTGTACAAATAAAATAATCTATAAAACCTGCAATTTTACCATCTGTATACCGCCTGTTATATGCTGCCAACGTACCCGGAATATCAACTCCCTTAGGACAAGGCATACAATAACGGCAACCGGTACAGGGTACTTTCATCTTTTCATTGATGGCTTCTTTTACCTTTGCAATCAGATTAAAATCATCTTCCGTAAACGAATTTACTTCAGCAGTAGCCGCATATTCCACATTTTCCTGTACCATTTCAAGAGAATTCATACCGGATAGGACACAGGTTACTTCAGGTTGATTCCATAGCCATCGAAAGGACCACTCTACCGGGCTGCGCTTAATCGGGTAAGATGAAATGAGTTGTCTTGCCTTATCCGGAAGGTTTCTGGCAAGTTTACCGCCCCTGAGCGGTTCCATAATAAACACTGGCAATCCTTTGGATGCAGCATATTGAACTCCTGTGCGTCCTGCTTGAGTTGTCTCATCCAGATAATTATACTGAACCATGCAAAAATCCCAGTCATATGCATCGATGAGCGAGCAAAATGCATCCGAATTTCCATGATACGAGAAGCCTACCTGACGTATAGCCCCCTTTTCCTTCTTTTTTGCCAGCCACTCATCTACACCCAGTCCCTTAAGTCTCTCCCAGGTCTTCACATCAGAAAGCATATGCATGAGATAATAGTCTACATAATTTGTACGCAGCCGTTTCAGTTGCTCTTCAAAATATTTATCGAGATCTTCCTTCTTACGGATCATATAATGAGGAAGCTTTGTCGCAATATTGACTTTATCACGGATGCCATTGTCAGCCAATATAGTCCCTAACGCAGCCTCACTACCTGGATAAATATAAGCCGTGTCAAAATAGTTTACGCCTGCTTCATAAGCTGCCATGATCTCGGCATTGGCCTTTTTTATATCAATCCTTCCTGCTTTCATTGTAAAACGCATACATCCATAACCTAAAACAGAAAGTTTGTTCCCATATTTATCTTCTCTATACTTCATCGTATTTCCTCCTATTGATATACAGAAGCCTAACATCTTAAATAAAACTCTACATAATGTAGTTGAGGCATTTATATTGCATTACTTCATTTATCAGTTTAACACTATATAATTTTAATAGCAATTAGCAGAATTAGGCTTATAGTTTAATCAGAAAGGTTCAAACCACAAAAAAAGCACCTTTATTAAGCCGCTTTACTTTCATTGAAGTGTTATGTATACAAATTTCTAAAGAAAAAAGTTATCCTTTATTTTTTATGTTCTCAATCTTTCTTTTCTAAAATTACCAACTCTTTTGAATTTTGTATATTAAAGGACGTAACTTTCGGTAATACCTTTCACTACCCTAAGCTGCGTCCTTTATTATTTATTTTATCAAAAAGAGAATATATTGTATTGATAACATCAAGTTCTATTCTTCATCGATCTTCATAGCTCCAAACTTCATTATGTCCTTCAGTTTGGACTCAAATATTTCTGCGGGTATAAGAGCAATACCTTCCTCGTCACTTAGCACAATCAAACGCTGCCCACCTGTAAGCGCAAACTTTTCCCTTGCGGCTTTCGGAATAACAATCTGCCCTCGCTCGTTGATTGTAACAGAACCCCAGATATTTTTTCCCTTCGGGGCAGGAGGAATTATACCAATCCCCTCCGCCGTTTCGGTTTTAACTAAGCTATCAATAGTAACGCCATACACCTTTGCAAGACAGCTGCATTTTTCAATATCCGGAATGGTAGCTCCGCTTTCCCACTTAGCATAAGCCTGACGGGAAATACCTATTTTCTCCGCGATTTCTTCCTGAGAATAGCCATGTATATTGCGAAGCATAACCAAATTATCTTTCAGCATGATATCGTACTCCTTTATAAATCGATTTTTTCAAAATGTTCACAGGCATTCCTGTAAGAAAGCAAGGTCATCAGAACATAGCACAGCGCACCTATACCGAATAATCCCAGCTGAAGTATTATATACTCAAAACCAAATGAGTTCAATTTCTCAAGTCCGGGTAAATGATGAAGTGTCTCTCCAATTCCGATGGTAAGGAAGGCAGATATAATGTATTGAAAGAAGGGCTTGCCAAAATTATACGCCGTCTTAAAAAAGCCCCCGATGAATATAAAATTAAACAGACCAAATATCACAAAAGCCATACCGAGAGCGAATGGGTTTGCATTCATCAAAGCATTGTTTCTGTACACCGTTGATTCTGAAAATATTGTCATTCGCAGTATGGTTACTGCAACCATCAGGGTGAAGCTACATAATTCGATAAAACACGAGAACAGGAATTTGCCTTTTACCACATCTTTTTTGGCAATGGGAAGTAAGGTTGAAAAAAGAATATCGTTGGTTTCCCGTGCATTTTGAAAACTATAGAATATTCCAAGCGTAACAAAAAATACACCACAGAGTATCGGATAGCCGGGAATAAAAAACATAAAGCCAAAAGCAATAAACAGATAGGAAAGCATAGATGCACTTAGCCTCATTTCTTTTCTTAATATATTAATCATTTTAGCTCACCTCTTTCCAGTCTTAAAAATGTCTGCTCAAGACTTTCGCCCGGCATTGAAAATTGTCTCACAAAATCCGGTTTTGACATTGCGGCAACGATATTCCCTCCTGATATATATACAATATCATCAGCGCATTTTTCTATATCGGAAATAATGTGCGTAGAGAAGAAAATTGCAACACCGGTTTTCTTCAACTCACCAAACAGTTCTAAAAGTTCATCTCTTGAAAATGGATCCAGACCACTGGTAGGCTCATCCAAAATCAATATCTCGGCTTTATGGGAAAGTGCCAGCAGCAGGTTACATTTCACTTTCATACCTTCCGATAATTCTCGTGGGGTCTTATTTTCATCCAGCCGGAACATTTTCAGAAACTTGTGGTATGCTGTCTGATCCCATGTATCATAAAAGCCCTTTGTGACTTCAACGATATCTCTGATTTTCTTTCTCGGATACCAGTTTACAATGCCGGTGGAATATCCTATTTGCTTCTTGATTTCAGCTTCATGTTCTTTCAGAGGCTTATTAAAAAAGATAATCTCGCCGCTGTCGGGATGGACAAGGTTCAGCATAGATTTTATTGTCGTAGTTTTCCCTGCACCGTTTCTGCTGATAAAACCAGTAATCTTTCCTGCATCCAGAGAAAAGTTTACACTATTCAATCGAAATGTCGGATATTCTTTGACAAGATTTCGGACCGTTACAATACTCATAAACCATCCTCCAAAAATCCGATTTATATGTATATTGTAACCCCTGGTTGCATAAGTATCCACCAACCGCAGATAACGAATTTTTATAAATTATGTTAAGTTTGGTTGCATAATCTTATCAAAATTCCAGATACAAAGGATATCTCGACAATGATTATCGGATATGGTTGTTTTATAGATATGGACTTCCAGTGCTCTGATATGGTTATTTACAGATACTTAAAAAACCGAAAAGTGTTATTGAACTAAAACTGTGAATTATATTTTACCATTCACAGTTACTAGTAAATAATCCATCAACGGTGTAAAATTCATGGTCTTAACGTTACTATGTAACTAACTTTTTGTTGGCAAATTACTCAAAAAAGCGCTAATTGTTAGGCTATCAATAGAAGATTCATAAGCTTTTAAAAGATATATCAGAAACAGGATAGTTTATAGGTTTTGTCATCATAAAGCCGGTCAACATTAAATCTCAATAACGATAAAAAAACTGTAAGACAAAAATTTTGTTATATATAAATTATCGAAAAAAAGTGCATATCTTAATACCAATTTTTTGTACAATAAAATATAATTAGTTTAACATGATAAAATCAGTTATCAATATTCAACATACTTTATGAGTAAAATTTTCTAATTTTTCCATAAAAATCAATAATATCTTCCAAGTCTTTAAAGATACTTTCAGAAGTTTTAATCCTTGAGAACATTACATATTGTTAAAAAAATCCAAAACTACCGTCATCAAGTGTAATCATAATATTATAAAAAAACACTGTGTAACGACTTAAAAACACAGTGGGATTAGTAATTATATATCTGAATAGCTTTTATTTTTCTTACAGTTTTTACATAATAGTTCTTTGTGGTATTCCGGTTCAGGTAACTTAGAATAATATTACCGTATTGTTACTTTTCAAACTCAATTCTTTCTTTTGCAAAGATTATCTGTGGAAATCCAAAAAACTTGTTTTTTCAAAAAAGGTTCCAGACACAATTGTATAAAAGATAACCTCCGAGAAAATGGATTAATGTCTGGAAACTTTTTTTAGTCTTATTCACTTCTTCTACTTATTCACCCTTGATAGAGTAGTAGAGGTATTACCACCTCCGGGTAGAAGGGTAAGCAATTTGCAACCCATCCCCCACAGAACTGGAAGTTCGGTTTTCCCGCATACGGCTTTCACGGATCCATAATTATTTCAATGGAACGTTTAAAGTTGAAAATATTATCCCAGGCACCGATAACACAGGAAAAGCTACCATTAGATATATTGTCCAACTCCTTTGTGTCAATTATAAATTGTCCCTTAAATAGATTACCTTGTGTATAGTATTTGATTACTTTTTGGTTTACTATTAACTCTACCCGGGACAGGGTAACCTTTGCATTCTCGTCTAAAGGAATTATCTCATAATCGATATAATAAAGTCCATCTTTCGATTTTTTCGGGTGAGAATTTGATACCCTGACCTCATAAGGTGCATCAATACGCTCCAATACTTTTGCACCGCCCCAACCATCCTCTAAGGGATATTTCCCTTGTGGATTATATTTATCGTACAGATTCTGACGGTGAACTCTGAAATTAGAGAATCCGGTCAACAGAATACGGCCAGGGTCGCTGGTGCCTAATCCATTTTGTGCCGCCACGTCCAGTAGTCTGTCCGTCTCCACATGGCTCTAGTTAACTGAATCGATGTCTGTTTCCCGTAAAACATATTATTCATTCAGCCTCTCCAGCAAAAACACAAAAAGAGTCAACATAACTGTCATCTGCGTTTCAAAAGCATCCTCTGTCTATCAACTGTATTAACTATTATAGTCTATTTTTACGCAGATAAAATCATCTGGAGTTTTTGTAGGACAAAAGAACGACCGTCTTGACGTAGGTTGAGTTGACGGAATTGATGTCCAAGACATAAAACTGTCCTCTATTGCATTAACAGAAATTATCTATTTAATTCAATAGTAAATATCTCTTCGACAGGCATTGTTATTTTTACTAACCCTATCGAAACGAATTCGCCATACATTTTTTCGAATTCATGCAATATTAAATCGCTTGCCTTATAAAAAACACTGTCCTCATCATCACGAGTCAGAGCGATGGTGCAATGTGGAACCCAACAATCTGGACAATACCACTCCCAGCCTTTTTTATCAAAATCATTTAGATATTCGTGTAATTCTCGCTGAAACTGAAACATACTACTATTCATCACAGGCGATACAAAAATAGTCTTTGTATCAGTAAACATTCCTACAGAAGCAATACATGCAGGCATTCGCTTATGACTTTTAGCAAACTCTATTAAGAGTTTAATACATTTCTCTTCATCCACATCATTAAAACAAGCTAATGTAAGGTGAGGTCTTGTTTTCCATTCCAAAAATTTTGTACTCAATTTTTCATCTGCTATTCTTTTTGCCAGATTAAAAAGCTTCTGTTCCGTTACTTTATCAAAATACAATTCTATTGCGTATTGCATATTACTTACCTCCACAAATTGTGTACATGTAAACATCATCCAGAAATTGATTCTTTTCTTTTCAGCCTTCCATCTCATCTTATTATTTTATTATATCTTATAATCATCTAACGCCAAATACCAATTCAGTAAATTTACATCTCGATATCAATGTCACACATTCCACATGGCCCGAGCCGCTTGGATTGATGTCTTAGGCTGATTTTTTGAACCTTACGTTTACGGGAACATGTCAATGGTTTTTGGTTGTTTTTAAAATAATCTAGGTATGCGGAAACATATCAACAAAACACCGTGCTATTCGGTTCTATTGTTCACGACTAAATATAACTGTAATCGTTGTACCCTTTCCAGGCTTGCTCATCAATCGAATCTTTGCATTATGGAATTCGGCACTGTGCTTTACAATAGAAAGGCCCAGACCAGTTCCACCGGTTTCCCTTGAATGGGACTTGTCGATTCTATAAAAGCGTTCAAACACGCGGCTTTGGTGCTCCCTCGGAATGCCAAAGCCATTATCGGCTACGGTTAGTACAACCTGGTCGGAGAAAGTTTTTACATTTACATCAACCTTGCCGTTTTCATAATTGTATTTGATTGCGTTATCACAAAGATTATAGATCATCTCCTCCAGAATTTGTCTAACACCAAAAATGATCGCGTTATCACCGCCGACTGATAGCTTTATCCGTTTCTGCTGTGCAAGGGAAGATAATCTGCCGACTGTTTCTTTTGCCAATTCCAATAAATCAATCTCTTCAAAGGGGAGCTGAACATTTTTTTCATCCAGTCTGGAGATCCGTATCACATCTTCTATCAAGTCTATGAGATGCCTTGCTTCGTTGTATATGCGGTCGGAAAACTCGGAAATGTCTTCAGGTTTTACCATGCCGCTTTTCATAAGCTCTGCGTAACCTAAAATGGAGGTGAGAGGCGTTTTAAGTTCATGCGACACATTAGCGGCAAACTCACGGCGCATTTTTTCGGCGGATTGTTTTTCTGTTACATCCAATATAAACAGAATAACTCCTTTGACAACCACTTCATCCTTAACAGGGCTAGCCAGTAAATTAAAAGAATTTTCACCTATGGCAAATATATCCTCAAATAAATGCCCTCCCATAGCTGTCTCTATTGCCTTTTGAAGAGTTATGCTTCGATCAAGTGTTAATATATGCTTGTTAATTATATCCTGAGTACTGACATTGAATATGTCTGCGGCACTTTTGTTTATGAATAATATCAAGCCTTTGTTGTTTAAAACTATGATTCCCTCTCTAATATTCTCCGTAATTGCATTAAACTCTTCCTTCTGCTCTTTCAGTTTTTTGAACTGACTTTTAATCTGATCATTTTGTTTAGCCATGCGAATTAGCAATGGAGACAATTCGTCATAGACATCATTGGACAACGGATCCTCCAAATTTAAATTGTTCAAAGGAAGAAAGATTTTTTTCGTCAACAGGTTGGCAATGATCATGGTCAGCAAGATAACCATCAATGTGATTAAAGCGACATACGGAAAAAAACCTAAAACAGATTTAAAAACACTATTAGTCGTGGCTGATACTCTTAGGACTGTGCCGTCATTAAGTCGGACAGCCCAATAAAAGGTCTGAGTTCCTAGAGTTTTAGAAAGGTGAACTGCTTCACCAAATCCGTTTTTCAACGCATCGGCAATTTCCGGCCTATTGAGGTGATTTTCCATCTGTTCTGCATCAGTGAAATTATCAAACAAAACAGTACCGTCACTTGCTACCCAAGTGATTCTGCTGGAGTTTTCTTGATCAGCAAAGCGGGAAAAGAACTCTTGTCCGATTAGATTGTAAGCGGATGATATAAAAATGGCTTCATTCCTGATTTCTTGCTGCATCCTGAGATAGAATGCCCGGTACATCACTCCGGTTATAAGAAACGAGGTAAGTAAAATAGTTGTAAGGGCCAATACCAGCATGCTTTTATAAATACTCTTTTTCATGCCTTTCCTCCGATCTTATAGCCAACCCCTCTCACCGTCTCAATAATCGCTCCCGCTTCTCCAAGCTTCTGCCGCAGGGTACGGATATGCACATCCAAAGTACGAGTTTCGCCTTCATATTCATATCCCCATACTTCCTCCAGGAGCTTATCCCTTGTCAGCACAATGCCAGCATTTTCCATCAAATATTTCAGAAGCTCAAATTCTTTGAACGTAAGAGCAACCTCTTTCCCGTCTGCTATAACAACATGCTTGTCAATATACATCGTTAGCTGTCCAACAGATATTTCAGATGAATTACTTACATTTCCTGATCTTCTGAGAACTGCTTTGACACGGGAAAGGAACTCCATAATACCAAAAGGCTTGGTAATATAATCATCTGCTCCACTGTCCAGCCCTAAAACCTTGTCATATTCTGCGCTTTTTGCAGTAAGCATGATTACCGGAATATGCCGTAGTTTCGATGATGCCTTTAGTTTTTTCAATATTTTAATACCATCTTCGCCGGGCAACATGATATCAAGCAATACTAAATCGGGTAGCTTATTTTCCAATTCTTTATAAAATGGCTCAGCTTTGTCAAAACCAATAGCTTCATAACCAATGGATTTCAGTGCATATATGACAAGCTCCCGAATGCTTCTATCGTCCTCTACACAATAGATCATTGTTCTTCCTCCACATGCTTGCCGGTAATGGAAAATACGACCCATTCTGCGATGTTCGTAGCATGATCACCTATTCGTTCGAAGTATTTGGAAATCATTATCAGGTCAATAGCAAATTCGCCATTTTCAGTATCTTCATTAATCAGCCTAATCATATCCGCTTTTACATCATTAAACAGATTGTCTACTACATCATCGTAATCTATTACCGCTTTTGCAAGTTTTAAATTCTGTTGGACATACGCATCAATACTGTCGGTAACCATTTTTATCGTAGCCTTTGCCATGTCTGCTATATGACTTGTGTTATTTGCAGCCTTTATATTTGCAAGCATGATAATTTCTGAAATATCTGCAGCTTGGTCTCCAATTCGCTCCATATCTGTTATCATCTTTAGAGCAGAAGAAATCTGCCGCAAATCCCTGGCAACCGGCTGATACTGGAGAAGCAATTTGAGACAGATGCTTTCAATCTCCTTTTCCTTATGGTCTATGTCCTCATCTGTAGTTATTACTTTTTTGGCAAGTTCTATATCTCCGTTGATAAGCGCTTTTGTTGCACTTGCTATGGCTTCTTCGCACAATGCACCCATCTGTATCATCTGAGTCTTTAAAAGGTCCAGTTGTTCATCAAATTTATTTCTCATTACCCAAACCTCCCGGTTATATAGTCCTCTGTGCGTTTATCCTGTGGCATATAGAACAGTTTCTCCGCTCTTGCATATTCTATCACTTCTCCATTTAAAAAAAATGCTACGCTATCTGCAATGCGTACAGCCTGTTGCATATTATGGGTAACTATAATAATAGTATAATCATTCTTCAACTCAACAACAAGGTCTTCAATTTTGGATGTTGAGATAGGATCCAAAGCTGACGTAGGTTCATCCATCAATAAAACTTCCGGCTGTACCGCCAATGCCCTCGCAATACAGAGTCTTTGCTGCTGGCCGCCAGAGAGTTCCAAAGCACTCTTTTTTAAGCGGCTCTTTAATTCATCCCATATTGCGGCCTGCCGGAGCGACCGTTCCACTATATCGTCCAGTTTAATTTTTGATTTTATGCCATGTGTACGTGGCCCAAATGCCACATTATCATACACACTCATAGGAAAAGGATTGGGCTTTTGGAAAACCATTCCCACCCGTTTTCGAAGCAGGTTGATATCTATATCACCGTAAATGTCTTCACCATCCAGGAGGACCTTACCAGTTATCCTGCAACCTTCAACAAGGTCATTCATTCGGTTCAGGCATTTTAAAAGCGTAGATTTTCCGCAACCTGATGGCCCGATGAAGGCTGTAACCTCATTTGCTTTTATATTCAGGTTGATTTTTTTCAGCGCCTGAAAATCGCCGTAATATAAATCCAGATTTTCTATATGAATTTTGTCCATATCTTTTCCTTTTTACCTCCGTTTCTTCCGGCAATTAAAGTCTGGTATCCAGCGGCTTGTATCTGATATCTGGCCCCTGGTATCAAGAATCGCCTGGTGCCTTTCAAATAGCGCCTTAGACTTTTGACAGTTTCTTTGATATAAACCCTGATAGGTAGTTAATCAATACAACAATAATTAATAGTATAACAGCAGTTGCGTAAGACTGGTTTACATATAGCCCTTCACTGGCAAGAGCATACATATGAACCGATAATGTACGGGTAGAATCGAACAGAAAATCGCTGCCCTTTGGTATTTCAGCAACAGTTCCAGCCGTATAAATTAACGCGGCGCTTTCTCCTACAATCCTTCCAATGCCCAGGATAACACCGGCCAAAATGCCAGGCATTGCAGAGGGTAAAACGATTTTAAATACAGTCCTTAGCTTTCCTGCGCCCAGCCCATAACTGCCTTCCCGATACGAATTGGGAACTGCTTTTAATGCTTCCTCGGTGGTACGCATAATTAGTGGCAGTATCATAATTGACAGTGTGAATGCCCCTGCCAGGAGAGACATCCCCCAGCCAAGAGCAGTTACAAAGAACAGCAAACCAAACAGGCCGTAAACAATTGACGGAATCCCTGACAGTGTTTCTGCAGTAATTCTGATTATAGCAACCAACTTGTTGCCTTTTTTTGCGTATTCAACCAGATAAATGGCAGAAAAAATTCCTATTGGCGCCGCAATCAGAAGCGAAATGATCGTTATGATAACAGTATTAATTAAAGCAGGCATCAGCGACACGTTTAAGGTGTTGTATTTCCACTGAAACAGTTCAGGCTTGATATGGGGGATTCCCTTGATCATGATATACCCAATCAAAAAAAGCAAAAGCCCAATCGTAAGAATTGTTGATACAATTACTAAAAGGAATAAAACTAGCGATCTGGGGTCTCGTTTATAAGTCCTGAGTTTTTGAATATATGATAGTTTGTTGATGGATTCCATCAGCCAGTCCTCCTTTTAAGCAATGATAGTAATAAATTTATAATAAGAATGAAAACAAACAGCACGACACCTGTCGCAATTAGAGCCTCTCTATGCAATTCCGCAGCATAACCCATTTCGATTATTATGTTGGCTGTAAGTGTTCTAACGCCTTTCAACAATCCGGCAGGCATTCTTGCCTGGTTCCCTGCAACCATGATGACTGCCATGGTTTCTCCTATGGCTCTGCCTATCCCTAAGACTATAGCAGCCATGATACCGGATTTTGCTGCCGGCAGAACTACAAAAAAAGTGCTTCTCTCATGACTTGCTCCGAGTGCCAGCGCACCCTCATAATAACTCTGGGGCGTGGCTCTGATTGAAGATTCGCTTATGCCTACAATCGTAGGAAGGATCATTATGCCCAGAAGAATGGATGCCGTCAGCATGCTGTTGCCGGTACCCCCAAAGGTATCACGGATAAAAGGAACTATGACTACAAGTCCGAAAAATCCGTATACGATGGAGGGAATCCCTGCGAGCAGGTTTATGGCGGGTTTTAAGATGCGGTAAAGCTTTTTGGGGCAATATTTGGCCATGAATACGGCTGTTAAAACCCCTACGGGAACTCCGACAACCGCAGCGCCGGCTGTTACATAGATACTTCCCAGGATCATGGGTAAAATGCCGAATGAAGGAGGCGTATTATTCGGTTTCCATGTTGTGCCCATCAGAAAATCAAATATCCCGATTTTAGCAATAGCGGGGACACCGTTTATAAATAGAAATAAACAAATAAGCGTGACAGCCAGAATGGATGTGCAGGCTGCTGCAAAAAATATTGCTTTCATTATGCTTTCTTTGTATTTTGTCATAGATACTTAACCCCTTAAAAGCCAGAATGTGCGTCTCATCCAGCAAATGCTCCGCTGGCTTGTTTTATCTTACTTAGCAACCTCATTCCAAGAGGTAATTTCTCCTTTGAAAATACCTTTAATTTGGTCACTTGTCAGATTACTTACCGGGTTTTCCTTATTTACAATAACAACAAGACCATCCATGGCTATAACTGTTGGCTTTAACTTCTTCAATTCGCTCTCCTTCAATTCTCTGGATGCCATACCAATATCGCATGTTCCTTCCATAGCTAATTTCATTCCCGTTGTGGAATCACTCGCCTGTATTTCAATTTCTGCATTGGTATTCACTTTCAAATAAGCCTCTTTTAACTTCTCCATGAGCGGTGTTACCGAGGAAGACCCAGCTATTACTATTTTACCGGATGGCTTCGTACTGCTGTAAGGGCCTTTTTCTGATGCAGCAATATAACTATTTTCTTCCACGACCTTTTGTCCGTCACTGCTAAGGATAAAGCTGATGAAATCCTGTGCCAGTTCGCTGATGTCATCCCTTGTTGCAATATTAAAAGGCCTGAAAACCTTGTAAGTATTGTTCTTGATATTCTCAACAGTAGGTTCAACTCCGTCAACTTTAACCGCTTTGACGGTATCATTCAAAGAACCCAGAGATATATATCCTATGGAATTCTTATTACCAGCGACTGTGGTCATTACAACAGAGGTACTGTTTACAACGGTTGCTTCGTCCGTTGTTTTATCTACCTTATTTCCGTTTGAATCCTTCTCTTCAATTCCAAACAGTTCAATAAACGCTCCCCTGGTGCCCGAACCTTCTTCCCGGGAAACAACAACAATTTCATTATTGTTTTCAGTTGCACAGCCTGTAAAGAAGAGTGCCAGTATGGTTACGGTCAATACAATTCTTTTCATCTTTTTCATAACGTTTTTTCTCCTTTTCCTCCAGTTTTTTTACAATTCAAATATTACAGCAGAATAGTAAAATCTAAAGGCAGGTTAAGGTTAAATCTATGTAAAATCTCACGTAACACCCTTTTCTCAGATTAAAAAGCCGCCAATTAAGAAGGTTTCCTCCTCAACTGGCGGCAATCTTATTACAATCTTATAGATTCACTTCTATTTCTAACCCAGACTTAAACTCAACCACTATATTGTCATCATATACAATCGCTTTTTCAACTAATTTTCTAACCAGTTTATCATCAAACTCCGTAATATCACCGGTTTGCGTGTTAAGAAAGTCCGTCATCTCAGCAATCCGATCCCGCTTATCTTGGCGGAGAGCGTTTCTCGAAAGGGTTTCTTGCCTTAGATCACGTAGTCGGTAAATCTCATTGACAATATTATCGTATGCTTCCTTTGAATTTGCCTTTTGGATTAACTCGGTTTGGAGTTCTTCCAGCCTTTTATCAATATCTGCTGTACTCTCATCCAAATCCTCGCTTAATACGGTTTCAATATTCTTCTTCAGTATGGCCAGAAAAGAGTTTTTTCCGCTGACCGCTACATTGATGGCTTCTACAATTTTCTCTTTAAGCGTATCTTCAAGTATAGTGGAAGCGGTACAAAACAAACCGGTGTTTTCCAATCTGCTGACGCATCTCCATACGATTGATTTCTTTCCTCGGTTATTCCAATGAACCCTTCGAAATATTTCATGACACCGTTTGAAACTGCGATCCCAATAACGGGGATTGGAGCAGCAAGGCCGTGACGTTAAAGAATACATCCGAGGCCGAACTGATGGTTCGTGTTGGAGACATAGATGCATGCAACGACGAAAACGCCGCTACAAACGGCTACAATCCCTTTACCCAAATTAAACAATACTTACACAGTTCCGACTCCTGGACAGAGGCTCCTCTTGCCCCCGAAGGTACCGATCGCATTTATGTAGGTAGCATGATCGAGGAAACCGATGCCGATAATGACTCGTATTCCAACCTTCATTACAAATGGCGTAAAGGTGAAGGAAATTATCCCTGTGCAAAGGGTGCACTCACCATTAAAATGAATTATGAATCATCTAGTATAAACGTAAAAAATGCATTATTGCAATTTGCCATTCACGATTTTCAGGCAGATCATTTTGATGCAAATTATATAGTCTCCCTTAACGGCAGAGATGCTCAGTTTATTGCCGAAATTCTTAACCATGTTGAGCAAGAAGCCAAAGACGTTTGTATCATATCGGCAATTATACCGTCCAGTTTTTATAATGAAATAGCTTCCGGAAAACTGGTAATCAAGATAGATGAGACAAACGGCATAAGTGATGGCCATGTCATAGACTTTGTAAAACTTTTGGTCAATTATGATAAAAGTATTTTCACATGTCATGTTACAGGCTTTGTCGGTGGGGCAGCCAAAGCCACCGTCCGCCTGTTGGGCACCAGTACCACCGTCACAACGGATGATGGCGGAATGTTTACTTTCGAGGCAATTCAGGGAATGAATATCGTGCGTGCCTCTGCAGATGGATATATTGAACAATATGATTTCGGAATCGTATGGTCAACAGATACTGAGTGGGAACCAAGGCCTTTCCTTCCAGAAAGAAACGGCACACCGGATCTCGATTTCAGCAAATTCGCCGCTACCGAAGCCTGGAGCAAAGCATCGGGCTGGGCAGCCGAGGGACTTAATAAAGCTTTGGAATGGGATCTTATTCCCGATGTCCTAAAAGGTGCAGATATGACCAAACCCATTAACCGTGCCGAATTTGCGGCTGTTTGCGTAAAGGTTTATGAAAATCTCAGCAGTTCAAAGGCTCAGCCGGCTGCGAAAAATCCTTTCACCGACTGCAATGACCTCGAGGTTTTAAAAGCTTATAATGTAGGTCTGGCAGTTGGCACAAGCAGCACAACTTCTTCTCCTAATATGCTTTTGAACTGTGAACAAGCGGCAACTATGCTTACCCGTGTACATAAAAAGGTTATGCTAAATGGCTGGACCATTGATACAGACAGCCAGTTCAAGCTGGACTATACCAAACCTGCTCCTTTTGCCGATGATAATTTAATTTCAGACTGGGCGAAGGACAGCGTATACTTTATGGTTGCCAACAATATCATCAAAGGTATCGGTAACAACAAGTTTGCCCCAAAGAATACCACTACAGCAGAAGCAGCTTCAAATTATGCCAATGCAACCCGTGAGCAAGCACTTATTATCGCCGCAAACATGGTTGAAAACCTGAATGTTAATGCTATTCTAAAATTGGTTCTTTCCAAAGTTAGTTGAATAACTTCATTTTTTCGAGCCGGAGAATTTTGTTTTTTAATGTTTCAAAACTACAGCGGCCATACATAATTCGTTTTATTACCTTCAGTTTATTAATGCACCCTTCTACAAGCCCATTACTATATTCATATTTTATCGCATTCCTTACAGCTTCTATATCTCGTTCAACTCCATTTATAAAACTGTTTATTTCCGGTATGTTTAGATTTTTGGCTCTCTCCATCCATTTATCTAAAGCATCGATATTTTTATTAGTTAGCATACTCTTAAATTCCCATGTTATTCTATATATCTTCTCAAAAAACGGATATTCTTTGCATATCATTTCAAATTGTTTCTTACTAATTATTTTTACTTTTTCTATTGGGTGGTACAATAGCTTTAATATATTTTCTCTTCTTATTATTTCTGTTTTTGTCCCATCTTCTTTACTTCTATCGTAATATTTTTTTCTCCGCTTCTTCCAGTCTGCTATATAATCCCGTACAGTTGATGATGAACCCTCATATCCCATTTCGCGTATCTTTTCCACAATATATGAGCCCATCATCCCTTTCTCAAGGTATTCGTCAATAGCTTTTATATATGGTGTCAGTTTCCCATTTCTCTTTTTGCCATAGGAAGCATGGACCGGATTAAAGTTTTCATCAAGATATCTTCTAACTGTTTTTCTATTAAGTCCTGTACGCTTAGATATCTCTCTATTACTCAAACCTATTCTCTTTAACTCCCGCACCTCATTTACACGTTCCATTTTTTGCTTTACTTTTTCTTCATGTATGAGCATATTTTTTGTCTGGAACAACTTTTCCCTTCCATCAGGAGTCATTGCCATTAGCTTGTCATAAGCTCGTACATCCATATTTAAGCTTCGGCAAATCTCTGTTTTGCGTTTTCCTTCTAATAGGAGTTAGTTTATCTTTTCATATTTTTCTTTCAATGTAAGTTTTCTATTTTCATCCACCTGTTTTATTGTTTCTACCTCTTTAATTTCCTGACTGACAGATTGTATTGAAACTTGTGGCTTCAATCTCTTTTTTAGATATTCTGTTACATATAAGGTTAGATTCTTCAGTAAGTGAAAACGATCACATATTTGTAAAGCTTCCGGGTGTGCATCTGTGATTGCATTACCATAGGTAATAGACCCATCTCTAGATATCACAAGAAAATTTGGATATGTTCTTAACCACTTGCAAACAGCTGTTATAGTCTTTTTGTCAACAACAGGTGTTTGTTTTTTTAAGAGATTGCAAACTGTACTTTTACCGATATCTACAACATTTTCCTTTAGATCTTTAGATGCTGCAACGGAATTACAATTTATTGATAGTCGTACAATCTCATCCTCAAGGCGACGGGTTTTCTTCGCTTTATAGGAGATAAAATCAAACCTCTCTGCAAAAGTAGTATGTTTACAATCAGAATTATCACAAAACATTTTTCTGTTACGTATAGTAATAAATACCTTATAACCTTGTATTGGAAGGTCCTGAAAGGTTCTGTTATATGTGGAATGTATTCTGGATGATGACCGACCGCAAAATGGGCATATTACTTCTTTTCGGTTAGAAGCTACTGTTATATAGCATTTGTCATTATTTATTTCATAATTAATATAGTCTAAGTTTGGATCTAATTGTTTGATAAACATATCCATGGTATAATCTCTTTTCTTTTGTTTGATTTTTATTTATTTTATCATGTTTTTTTCGTTTATTCAACTAACTTTGGAAAGAACCAATTATACTCCGGCGGTGACACGTACGGTGGTGTGGGGGGACGGCTAATCAAATAATGATTAGCCTCCTACCCGATTTTTTGACCATCTTCTAAAAAGCATGCCAAGACTTTCGCCAAAAATCTATTCTGTTCATTAATCCATAGGCTGTGAGCAGAATGTTCAAACTACACAATCTGCTTATTGGTTCATCCAGTATCCACTCGTATTCCTCAGCCAGTACGGTGGGAGCGTTGACATCATGCCGTCCCAGGAAGAAGTAGACAGGTACATCCAGCTTGAAATAATCCTTTCTCAAGTCGATATCATAAAACATCTCTATCCTTGAATTTTAATCAATTCTTCTATCAGTTCATCAATAAAAGCTGTTCCACTTAACAATAGTGAATGAAGTAAAAATATTACATTTTCATTAGCAGATTCTGCGACTGGATGACTCTGGTTTCTCCAAAATTCTTCTGTCTTTGCAACATCTTTTAGATATCTCTTATTTGTCCAAGGGCAGAATAACGGACTCTTATGTATTGCCGGATATAATGGATGTATATAGAATGAACCGATATTTAGCTTTCTACTTAACCTTTCGATAACTTCTTTAGCATTCATATTGTTAAATTTAGATTTGTCAAATGGAATGATATAGCCATAATATGTCCTATATGAATTATTTTCATATGGTTTAACTATTTTAATACCATCTATTTCACTTAATTTTTCAACCAAATATTCTACATTTTTCTGACGTAACTCATTTTGTTCATCAATCTTTTCCATATTGTGAAGAAGAATAGCTGCCTGAAATTCACTCAAATTATAATTCGTTCCGTGAATTTCTCCTAGTGCCTCAATTTCCATAAAACCATATTTTTTTGCTGTTTCTTCTACATAAGCTCTCCCATCACATCTTAGCTGCTGGATTTTCTTATACAATTCATAATCATCGGTAACAACAGCTCCTCCTTCACCACAAGTAAGAATTTTACCCTGCTGAAAACTAAATGTTCCAATATCTGCAATCGTCCCCGCATACTTATCTTTCCACATAGAAAAATGTGTCTGTGCATTATCTTCAATTACTTTTAAGTTGTACTTATTCGCAATCTCCATAATACGATCCATCTGTGCCATAGCACCACACAAATGAACCGCTATAATTGCTTTCGTTCTATCTGTTATAGCAGACTCAATTTTTTCTGGATCTATGCAGTAGTTCTGCTCACAAACATCTACAAGAACGGGTTCTGCATTTACTTGTAATACTGCAGTTGCAGTAGCTACCCAACTTAATGCCGGTACAATAACCTGGTCTCCTTCACCAATTCCGAGTGCCTCCAAAGCACAAATTAAGGCAGTAGAACCACTTGAAACAGTTACACAGTAGGATACCTTATTCTTTTTTGCAAATTCCTTTTCAAATTTTGCATTGTAGCTATCCTGTCCTGTCCAATAACCGGATAATGACCATCTGTTATTATCAATTACCCCTTTTAATGCTGATATTAATCCTTCGTCAGCAATTGGCCATTCTATACTTTTTTTTCTTTGCATAATCATTCCCCTTCCTTTTTATATATAAATTAAATGTAACTCCATGCTGACCTGACTTATAGTTTATAAACTCATTCCTTCATTTTATTTAATAATAACGGTAAAAATACATTAATATCTGCAACACATCCTAACGTAGCTTTTTTAAAAATTTGTGCATTTTCATCATTATTAACTGCCCAGATTTCATTACATAACACTCCCGACATATGTTGTATACAACCAGATATTCCAAAAGCAATGTATAACTTTGGCTTCACAGTCACCCCTGTCTGTCCAATTTGATATTTTCTATCAATCATTCCCATATCAACTAATGCTCTTGTAGCACCTACCTGAGCACCATAAAGTACTGCGAGTTCAAAAACCATATCTAAATTTTTCTTGCTTTTTATTCCTCTCCCGACAGCAAAAATAATTTGTGCCTTTTCTAATGACTGACTATTTTCCAGAACTTTGATACGATCCAACAGTGTTAAGAAGTCGGTTTTGAAATTCGTTACATCATATCTGACCAATTTACACGTACCGTCATTATCTCTACATTCCGCTAGCGGAAAAACATGTGGTCTCACTGTAGCCATCTGTGGTTTTCTTCTTGGACATATAATCTCTGCTTCTATATTATCTCCAAAAGCGGGACGTACCTGAATTAATGTACCCTCATTCATGTCTAACCAAATGCAATCTGCTGTCAATCCAGTTTTCAGTGCTGACGCAATCCATGGGGCAATTGTTCTTCCATATAGCGTACTACCTAAAAGCACCACACCTGGCTTATACTTTCTAATCATCTCCACTAACGTGTTCGCATAGTTTTCCAAATCATAGTATTCAAACATTTTATTTTCTGCATAAAGGATGTAGTCATAGGAAAACCTTTTTATTTCTTCAATTTTCTCCTGTAACGCATATCCTATTAGTACTAATGTTAGCGTGTTATTATTCCTATCTGCAAGTTTTCTTCCAATGCTGTTCAATTCATATATAACATCAAACTTATCAGAATCAGAAGGTTCTGAAATGACCCATACTCCGCCTTCTTCAATCGTACTTTCACCCAATATAAAGTCCTCCCCTCATCCGTAAAATTTTGATGATATAAATTACATCCCTTTCCATTTTTTTAGATAACTAATAAATTGTTCTACTTTCTCCTCCTGATCTCCGTCAATCATAACTCCAGTCTGTATTCCAACTTTCACATGCATACTTTTCACTTGAGTTGCTGAACCTGATAATCCGCATTGTGCACAGTCTGCATGAATATCCTGTGCATTCCATACACTAACATCTTTATTTTGTGCTTCAAGAATAAATTTAATTTTCTTAGTTCGTATTTTAAGTTCAGAACTTACAGCTGTTATTACTACTGGCAATGACGCTTCTACTATTTTTATACCTTGATAATCAATCTGCTGAACTTGTATTTTTTTCTCATCAACGTATTGTATTGATAACACATTTGCTAATAACTTCATTCCAAGTCTTTGTGCAAGATTTGGTCCTACCTGTGCTGTACATCCATCACTACTCTCACAGCCACACAAAATAATCTTACACTCTCCTATTTTCCTAATCCCGCAAGAAAGAACATAAGAAGTTGCAAGTGTGTCTGAACCTTGAAAGGCTTTATCACTCAGCAAAACTGCATCATCCACACCATATCCATACAAACTTCTAATCAGGTTAATGCAATTGTGATTTGCCATACTTAATACTAGGACATTGAAATCCTTTTGCATATCTTTGCATCTCAATCCAAGTTCTAAAGCGTAATAATCAAGCTCATTAATTACCATATCGGCTCCATTTCTGACTAGAACCCCTTTTTCTTTATCCACATACATTTTTTCCCTATCCGGAACTGGTTTCACACACACTACAATATTCATGGCAAATATCCTCTATCTACTTGTTATTTCAAATTTATTTCTAGGTTCTTTAAAAAAGATACTGTTTAAAATAAATGATGCTATCAGACATATAATAGAGATTACCAACACATTATGTATACTCACAACACCTATATCAACAAGTCTTCCAAACAATAATGAAATTAGAAGTGATGGTGCCGTTACTGTATTGGCAATTCCTATATACTGAGATTTATTGATATTCCTTGTAGAATCAATAGGAATATTAATTACCGCAACTTCCTTCATGGCAAGTCCTAAAACAATACACCCATAGATTATGAATACTAGAAGTTTATTCTTGTTAAGCAAAAGAATGGACGTAAAAACAATCTGTATCGATAGTGCTGCCAGCATGATGTAGCGGAAACCTTTTTTATCTCCTATTCTACCACCTATGTAATTTCCAATCCCAAAGATAATACAATAAATAATCGTAAATTTTATTGTATCTTCATTCGGAATATCAAAAAGGTTTATGATATATAATAAAGTAAATGTAGTAATACATATGCTGAAGTTTGCAAGATACTGCAATAAGAGATAAATTCTAAAATTCTTATCCTTTGCCAGAATGTCTTTACAAGAGCAAAAATACTCATACCAATTAATCTTTTGAGCAACATTGTGAAATTCCTCTTTTGGTTCCTTTACAAGTAAAAAGAATTGTGTGGCTATTAGTGCAAAAATGAAAAAAATCAGAAATCCGGCACGATAGTATTGAAATGTATCTAATCGCTCATTCAAAGCATTCATTAGAGGATAAGCTAATAAACTTATGATGTATCCAAAGGAAAATACAATTCCCCAAAGAGTTCCCCTCTTTTCTTCAGGAACAACATAAGAAACATAATTCTGATAGGCTACACACTCCAATGATAATCCTAAATTACTGCAAATCAGCAATAGAAACAAACAAGGTACAAAGTAAAAACCAATTCCCTTCATATTGCCCAAAACTAAGTAAATAGCCAGATATGGAACTATAATCCATATACAAGATAAATAAAGAACCTTTCTCATATTCTTGTTAATATGTATAACTGCCCCCCATAAAATACATGGTACAGAATTAAAGAACATAAAAACAGGAACAACTGCACTTACTGCTAGATTACTTGCATTTACTTGCTTTAAAAAATAAATCAGAGAAGTTTCCGGATGAACCAGAGTTGAACCAATCTGCCATAAAATGTTCACCATAGTAAAGCTTATTAAATTTCTTACATAGTAATCATATCTGCTTTTTGAACTCTCTTTCATGATTTAACCTCCACTTTAAATAGATGCAAAACATTTATATATATTGCAGAGAATCTGGTACTCCTTATCTGAATTAAAATTGACAATGTCATAAACTTTCTGAATAGCTTCTTTATTTTTCAACTGACCAATTATTGTCTCATAATTATTGTCAACCAATTCAGCCCTCAGATAAATTAAACGAGCGTTTTCAAAACCCTTTACTATATTCTGATACTCTTTCAGATATATGCCTATATTTTGTTCTAATCCGTTTTTTGACATAAAGTACTCTATTTTTTTTAACATTCCTCTTTTGTGCTCCGCTAGCAAATGAAATGTACGGTAATCATGTTTAAATTCACCTTTTAATAATTTCTTCAAATTATCAAGAATACTTTCATATACTTGCATTCCGTATTTTGCATTCTTCCCCATTTCAATCACTACATCTTTTCTTAATAAGGATTCATCTGGAATTGCATAAATATATTCATTTAATTTTTTGAGAAAAATCTCTATTCTGGCTTGATAAGGTTCCTTTAAATCAAACACCCTGTTCAAGTATGCAGTATGCATTTTTACCCAACAGAAGTCATTATCATATTCTGCCTTTCCTTTTTCATAAGCTTCTCTAAAGATTTCAAATGGATATTCTGCTTCAACAAATCGCTGTCTTCCATCATACCCAAGCCCAAAAAACACTTCTTTATCTAAATCATATCCATACAATAAAGTTTGGTGAATATGAGTATACTTATGGTATGCCGCACGTCCTGGCAAATAGTATTCGTTTGTGTAAATTGTGGAATAATAATTGTTATTAATATTGTCAATAACAAATTTAACAATATCAGATACATCCTTCATATGTTCTGAAGACATATCAATAATATCTGATACATCTTCATAAAAGTAGTCCTTCTCAAGCATGTCAACCCAACATACACCTGTATTATGCATCATGGTATACAATTGGATAAAATGTTCATTCATCCATGGATAAATATTTTTATTCCATAAAAGTGTACACAATGGAAAATTAAAATGAAGAAATGTAGTTACATCAGACTGAATTTCTATCGGCAATTTTTTTCTTCTTGTACTCTTCATAGTATCGTTATACCCTCTTCCCTTTTTCTTTATTGTTTATGATTGTCTCGAAACGAGAAACAATGCTCTTCCAATCAAATTCTGCACAAAATTTCTTCCTAAAATCTTCACCAATCTCTATAGCTGACCTATGAGACAGTAATGTTCTAAGAGTGTCACTTAGTTTAATTATATCCGGCTTCGCCAGTTCGAGCCTAAGCGGCTTTTGCTCGTGTTCTGGCGATTCTAAAAATATATCATCCAACACTTCTATTTTCTTTACCATATCAATGCTTATCATCTCATTAGCCGAAAAATAATCGATATACGTATCACGGTTCCAAATAATCGGTTTCTTACCTAGTGCCACTGAATAAAGTACAAGTGGATTAATTTCTTCAAGAGAATTTAAGTTAATGTATGCATCACATTCTGAAATTTGGCGGATATAATCACTTTCCTTATATACTCCCTCAATCAAGGTTATGTTATCAGTTTCCGCCATAATTCCCCTTAATTTTTCCATATAGCCCCTTTTTTTTGTCACTACGTTATATATATTAGAATTAATCCACTGATTAAATGAATCATTATAGATAAAGTTATCTTTAGCATACTCTTCTATATTATATGTTACAATTTTAAGATGTATATTTTTTATGTTTTTTACAATTTCAGCTATTTCTATTAAGTTTGTATTCTTATTAATTGTTTGATCCGCCCACAACAATATGAATACTTTATTACTGTCCCTGTTTTTACATTGATACTGATATAACTGTTCTGTATCAATCCCTACAGGTAAAAATTCCTTTTTTACATTCCATGAAGCAAAATCTTCTTTTCTTTTCTGAAAAACGGTTGGATAGCTACTCCTTATTTCATCGTGTTCTTTCTGACTGATTAACGATTGTTCCTGCCATAATATTCGGCTTGATAATGAACGCTCAGAACAAGCATTTATCGAATCCATAAAACATGGTATCTTATTTCCAGCAAAGTTTAATGTATGATTTCTCGCTTCGCTCAGCCATTGTTTGTTCTCATCTTCATTAAGCAGAAACACATTATCAAATTCAATTTCCTGAAACAAATCAATATCAACATTTATTCCTACAAGATATCCCATCTTTTTCGCTGCTATTGCAAAATGCAGCAAACAATATTGTGTCTTAAACATATGATAATATGGTGAAAGGTTTATAAGTACTGCCCTATTGAATCTGACATATCTCTGCAATTCGCACTCTTCATCCATAATCCAAACACTTCTGCATATTCTAAATGCTTCTTCACATAAGACCATAAAAAGTCCTTCATTGATATTTTTATATTTCTGAGATACAATACCGCAAGAAAATACATGGTCTTGAAAGTCGGTTCGAAATCCAATCATATTTACTACTTTATTATCCATGAGTCTGGTTTCTGGTACATATGCGAAAGAAACCTGTTCACACTTAATCAACTCTATATTTTCAATTCCAAATAGAATGGTATTTGCTGAAATTTTTTTCTTTACTTCTTCAATATTTTTTATCTCATTTATTATTGCTTCCTTGCTTATAATGCGTTCTTGTATTCTGATATATTCGTTTGACCATATTTCTGCTTCCTTTGTAAATAGTTCGACCATCCAGTTCCGATGTTTTTCTACCAGAAATTTAGAGTTTTTCTGAAAATCTTCCTCTCTTTTTGCCAATTCAACATGATGGTATAAATGATAAACGCATATATCCTCTATCATCTTTATATCAGCACCGTTTTTCCATAAGCGGTATCCCAACTCAATATCTTCATTTCCCCAATTTTCTCCAAATTGCTCATCAAATCCATTAACTTGATCAAACTGCCACTTTGCTATACTAAAGCAAGCGGAATACAAAATCTGCCACCCCCCCTGTAATACTGGTTCGTTTCTCGGAAATAACGCATTGGAGTTTTTCTCCCATCCAGTGTACCTGGCAAATTCTCGATTATTTCAAAATGGTTCTGCACAATATATTCACTTATCTGATTTGGCTCATATTTATTCAGATATACACGATATCCAACTGATACCTGTCCATCCTTTCTGTGCTTCTCAAAATTGGAAATAAGGTCTTTCCCTGGGAGAATATCACCGTCCAAGAATATCAAATTCTTTCCTTTTGCATGTTTTGCACCGTAGTTACGGTTATTACTCCTATTGCCGCAGTGTGGTCTTCTTAGATATTGAATATTCATCTGCTTACTGTATCTGCTCACCAAATCATTGAGCTTTACAGCAGAACCATCATCAACAATAATTACTTCATAGTCTATTTTAGGATAATTCTGTACAGCTAATGCTGACAAAATTAGTTTTATTTCATCATACTTATTCCAATATAATACAATAACTGAATACTCCATCGCTCTTCACCCAACTCTCCCATCAGTTTGACTGGTAGTTAAACTTTTATTTATGTAATCTTATATCAAATTGTTTTCCGCCAACTAGAACCTGCAATAAATGCTCCTCAAAAACATACTTATTTTCCTCATTTAAGACTTTTAATCTGTCTTTTTCTATCACTATTGTAACATTTTCTACCTGTCCCTTCCTTACAAGGAGTTTTTTGTATCCAAGCAATTCTAAGCGAAGACCAACACATGAAAAGTATAGATGCCTCCCCCAGACCTGCACAACTTCTTTTCCATCAAGATCACCATTATTTCTAATATCCAAGGTAATAATCAGATCCTGATTAGCTTCCAATTCTTCTGGTACATAAATATTCTCATAAGTAAAGCTGGTATAACTAAGACCATAGCCAAAAGGAAATAATGGATTGTAGGTCGTCATGTTTCTTGAATTATATAAGACTGGTAAATCACTAGATGATCTAGGAAATGATATTGGAAGCTTTCCTGATGGGTTGACCTTGCCTAAAAGAATATCTGCTATTCCAGTCCCTCCTTGTGTTCCTGGAAGGCAACACCATACTATGGCATCTGCTAGTTCCAGTATGTTTGCAATAACCAGTGGACGTCCTGATATCAAAACACATACAACTTTCTCCTGATTTTTCCTAAGTTTCTTTAAGAGATCCAACTGCTCCTGTGGTACACATAGCTCTGGTAAATCGCAACCTTCTTCTGCATAAGGTTCTTCAGCAATTACCATAATTGCCATATCAGCAGTTTCTTTGTATTTAGAAAGCTCTATTTCATCTTTTGCATAATCGATCTTGGAAAACTCTTTTGAATTCTTTCTAAGTGCTGTCAGCAAGGTATCTCCTGACTGAATGTCCTCTTCATTGATAATATTCCATCCCATAGTCCATCCGCCACATAAATGTCTTCTTGTGTCCGCTGCCTCTCCTACAACAAGGATTCTTTTGTGATTATCACTTATTGGCAATACTTGATCATTTTTTAACAGAACTGCTGATTCACTCACAATATGATAAGCGGTTTCTACAGATTCCGGACTCCCTATTTCCACCACCTCTGATTCTTTTCTCCCATTGAATAGGTTGAACTCCGCCTTTAATCTCAGTACTCTTTCTACAGATTCATTAATTCTTTTCATTGGGATGAGACCATTCTCTACTGCATTTATAATAATATCAATGATATCCAAATTATCCGGCACCATGTTTAAATCAATTCCGGCATTAATTGCCGCAATAATCCCTGATTTCAAAGAGTCCATAGTCATATGCCTTGTATATATTTTTTGAAGATCGGCCCAGTCTGATACTATTAATCCCTGAAAACCCAATTCTTCACGCAATAATTTTTGCATAATCCATTTATTTTTATGAACAGGAATTCCATTAAGTGAACTGCTGTTGAGCATAATCATCTTGACTCCTGCCTGTACGGCAGCTCGGAAAGATGGAAGATGAATTTCCCTTATTGTCCTTTCCGAAATATCAATTGGTTCCCTGTCACGTCCAGTGCTCGATTCTCCGTAAGCTAAGAAGTGTTTGGCACACGCCCCAAATAATTTACTTTCCTGATATCCTTTTACATACTGTTCTGTCATTTTTGCTGCGAGATATGGATCTTCACCACAACTCTCATACACGCGAGACCATCTTGGATCTCTCGCAATATCCCCATTTGGTGCAAATACAAAATTCATACCCGCATATCTAAGTTCCTTTTCAACATTTTTCGCTAACCGGTAAGCAAGGGAGTCATCCCATGTTGATACTACACCTAGATTATGTGGATATATGGTAGCATTGGATAAATAATTAAAACCATGTATTGCGTCTAGTCCTTGCAATACAGGAATCTTAAGACGGGTTTTATCCGTATATTTTTTTAGTTCATCACATACATTACGCCATCCCTCAATGGTATTATCTTTTAATATACCTGTTCCACCATAAAAAATAAAACCAACACCATATTCAATCAATACTCGTTCTAAAGCTTTCGGATTTAAGTCCTTTTTTATATAATTCCAATCTTCTTCTGCCATGTTTTCATCCCATGGCTCTTCCATCAATCTATGAATCTCAATCATCTGGAGTTGTCCAATCTTTTCTCTTATCGTCATTGCATGAATCATTTCATATAAATCTTTTTCACTAATTTGACCCATATTCAAGTTCTCCATTATCTATAATTCAAAATCCAGTCCATCTTCTGTCAGTGCACTATAATGATTGCATACTTTACATACCTCGTAATTAGACCGCTTTCCTTCTGCCAGTTCTGTTCGTATACGCACATATACCTCATCGTTCCAAATATCTATTAAATCACGTTCCATGATATTTCCCATTGTATGTACCTGACAGTAATCATTAAAACAGTATACTACATTACCTTTACAAGTAATAACTAGTAAATTCTTTGGAACAATACATGGCCTTTCCGAAATAACATTTCCACCAACTCCTTCAAGTAATCCTCCCCTATTCACAAGATTCAATTCTTTACTTGTTAAATAAGTAACTTTCTCTTTAAGGTTATCACTTATATGGTCATAAACTTTTTGAAATCTATGACCATTACCTTGGTGATTAGTTATAATAAATTTATCAACACCATAGTCATTCAGTAAAACCAACTTTTCCCTATCCTGTCAGTGGTAAAATTAAATTACCCGGTTTCGGGAAAGAAAATTCCCCACCTAT
>ENA-UPSB01000996-UPSB01000996.1-bioreactor-metagenome-genome-assembly--contig:-NODE-996-length-38414-cov-5.532443_pt1 | contig 38414 bp, 28 predicted proteins | sample MGYA00238182_ERZ773286 | MGnify/ENA primary metagenome ERZ773286 (study PRJEB29026, sample SAMN07631240) | bioreactor metagenome | isolation source: Switchgrass digestor | place: USA: Dartmouth...
CCTCTTGTATCAAATTTCAGGGGAAAGCCCGGTATAAGCGTTGACACCGACGGATGCACAGAGTTCTTTAAAAGCTGGAACGGTAAAGGCAACGGAAGAATTAAGACCTGTGTGGAAATCCATTCAGTGTACCTTTACGATGAGCAATCGCTGCGGGAAGCTGCAGTTCTGGCAAAGCAGCTTAATGCCGGGGTACATATTCATGTGCTGGAAACTGAAACTGAGCGCAATAACAGTATTAAGATGTATGGTATGGATCCTGCGGAAGCATGTCTTGCTTTCGGTATCTTTGATGTGCCTGTGATAGCAGCCCATTGTATACATCTTAGCGACAGGGACATGGAGATTTTAAAAGACAGAAAGGTAAACGCGGTGCACAATCCAAGCAGTAACCTGAAACTGGGAAGCGGGATTGCAGGAGTTCCTGAAATGCTGAAGAAAGGCATTAACGTCTGCCTTGGCACTGACGGCGCTGCAAGCAATAACAATCTTAATATGTTTGAGGAAATGCACCTGGCTGCTCTTCTTCATAAGGGAGTTGGCAAGGACCCTACATTGATGAAAGCGGAACAGGTTTTAAAAATGGCCACTGTGAACGGTGCTTCGGCTCTTGGATTTGGCAATGACACAGGCATGATTAAAGAAAGCATGAAAGCTGACTTAATATTGTTAAATATTGACAAGCCCCACCTGTGTCCGGTGAATAATCCTGTTTCGGCAGTTGTGTATTCCGCCCAGGCTTCCGATGTGGATACGGTCATCATTGACGGCAGGATTGTCATGGAAAACAGGGAGCTGAAGACCATAGATGAGGAAATGGTAAAATATAAAGCTGGAGAAATATGTAAAAGACTGGCTGCCTCATAAAATCCAAAAGGGACATTCCTCAGCGCAAAAGAAATACATCCTGCTCGGAAGAGGTGTGTCCCTTTACCAAAAATTCAAAAAGGGACATTCCTCAGCGCAAAAGAAATACATCCTGGTCGAGAGAGGTGTGTCCCTTTACCAAAAATTCAAAAAGGGACATTCCTCAGCGCAAAAGAAATACATCTTGCTCGAGAGAGGTGTGTCCCTTTACCTTAAAAAGGATGTGTCTGATGTGAGAATGTATGACATTATCATGAAAAAGCGGGACGGTGGAGAACTTACAAGGGAAGAAATAGACTTTTTTGTAAAAGGCTATGTTGCAGGAGACATCCCGGATTATCAGGTGTCGGCGCTCCTGATGGCTGTTTATTTTCAGGGGATGAATGACCGGGAGACCTCAGACTTGACCATGTCCATGGTTCATTCCGGCGATGTGGTGGACCTTTCATCAATTCCGGGTAAAAAAGTAGACAAACACAGTACCGGCGGGGTAGGAGACACCACAACACTGATAGTGGCACCCCTGGTGGCAGCTTGCGGTGTACCTGTGGCAAAGATGTCCGGAAGAGGCCTGGGACATACCGGAGGCACCCTTGACAAGCTGGAATCCATACCGGGGCTCAAAATTGATTTATCAATGGAACAGTTTATAAAAATTGTCAACCATACAGGTCTTGCCGTGATGGGGCAGACCAAAAATCTGGTGCCTGCGGATAAGCTGCTTTATGCCTTGAGGGATGTCACTGCCACTGTGGATAATATGTCACTGATTGCCAGCAGTATAATGAGCAAGAAGATTGCAGCCGGAGCGGATGCCATTGTCCTGGATGTCAAAACCGGAAGCGGCGCCTTTATGCAAAACCCTGAGGATGCTTTTTCGCTGGCAAAAGCAATGGTGGGCATAGGAAGCAATGTAGGACGCAAAACCATCGCCCTCGTCACTGATATGAATCAGCCTCTGGGTCAGGCTGTCGGCAATGCATTGGAGGTAAAAGAAGCCATAGATGTGCTGAAAGGAAGAGTGACGGGACAGCTCAGGGAAGTATCCCTGCTGTTGGCATCCTATATGCTTTGCGCAGCTGACAGGTGCAGTACTCTGGATGAAGCGCGAAAGATGGCGGAGGATGCGCTGGTGAGCGGAAAAGGTGCTCAGAAACTTAAAGAAATGATACGGGCCCAGAGCGGGGATGAAAGGGTGGTGGATGACACATCATTACTTCCACAGCCTCGCAGAATAATGGACTTCAAGGCGGACAGGAAAGGTTATATAAATACAATTGACACCCAGGCTGTGGGCATGAGCGCACTGCTCCTTGGTGCCGGAAGAACCACAAAAGAAGACAGCATTGACGTTTCTGTCGGCATAGTAATGAGTAAACGGCTTGGTGATTATGTGGACAAGGGAGAGACCATCGCCCGGTTTTATGTAAGCAAAGAGGATCAATTGAATGAAGCCCTGGAAATATTCCGTAAAGCTATAGAACTGGCAGATACAAAACCTGATGAAAGACCTCTGGTATATGGTGTAGTGACGGACGGCGGGGTTGAAAAATGGATGTAATGGTTGTGTAGGGGTGTATGTTGGTTAACAAAGGGTAGCGGTTTTATATATGGAACTGCCAGGCTCATGGGTAATATTTTTATTGCCAAGTTAAATCTTCCCTGGTAAAATAAGGTTATGCCAGGTTGACATTGGAGGGCTGGAAATGCGAATGCTTGATGGAAACCTTACTGCTGTTATCATTATTGGGATATTGGCTTTTATACCTGTAAGCATTGCGATGGTGTCTATATTAGCAAATATGAGACTGAAAATTGAAAAAATAAAAGCGGAAACAGCGATTAAAACAGAGGAAATACAGGCAAGAAACAGGCTTGAAATAGAAAAGCTTATGATGAAAAATGAGCCCTGCATACCCAGGGATGAGCAAGAGAAAAATTTTGTCCTGTCCGAGGATGACGGGACTATTGAATCAGCTTCCCTGAAGAAAAAAGCGGATGCGTAGGTTTTGTGCCGATAGGAATAATCCTGGTGTTCATTTCAATTTGCATGAGATGGATAAAAAACGGTATTGACAAAACCCGTATCAAGGTCTAATATTTTTTATGTGTCCTAAAATGCCGTTGTGGCTCAGAGGTAGAGCAGCTCACTCGTAATGAGCAGGTCGTGGGTTCGATTCCCACCAGCGGCTCCAAAATCCTCCAACTTTGATTGGAGGGTTTCTTTTATTTCAAATGTCACTCTCCTCTGTTTTTGGTTGTGTGCCCAGCATGGGCAACCTAAAGGGTGAAAGTTCAGAACACGGCCTGGTAGTGGGAAGTGTACAGCTTAAGACAAGGGTGTCCATTAAGGGATGGCGGATCTGAAAAAGGTCAGCGGCAAATCTCCGGCCTGACGGACAGAAAGCACATATAGGCAATGCAAGGTGGATGAGGTTTAATACAAACTGAAGTCCAATAGATACTCGGAACCTAGTGTTGCAGATGTAGCAGACAGATGGAGAGAAGGATTGCGCTCTTAACTGGAGAAGTCCTGCTGACTGGCGGAAATGGAGAAAGAAACCCGGTTGAAACAGGATTTATCACGAGAAGTCAGCATAGGCCGTAAAGGGAGCCTGGAAAGAACTTCGCAGGGAGGACCTTTAAGCCCGTTATTAGGGAACATAATGGTGAATGAATGCGACCATGAACTGGAAAGGCGGGGACACATCCTCAGAAGTTCCTCCGCTTTATTGATTCTGTACAGATTGGGATATTCTACAAAGGTCCTGCCGGTGATCCTTTTAAAAAGACGGCAAAAATAATAAGGGCTTAGGTTAACCAGCCTGGCAGCTTGTTCAACCGTAATTTTCTCTGAGTAATGGGTGCTTATATAGGACAGCAAATGTTTGAATACATCGATGCCAGGTTTTGGAGATTCAAACTGGACTGATATTATTTCTATTTTGCGCCAGGGTGGCTATAAAGGAAACATAGACATCGAAGGATGGCATGACCCCGTGTACCGTGATGAATTGGAAATGGCGGGGCAGGTACATGCTCTGAACTATTTGGAGCAATGCATGGGAGGAACCTATATCCCTAATTCTGTTTAAAGAAAATACAGCATCACTTACTTATATGCTTAATAGACTTATGTGCTTAATAAATTAAATATGATGCTTTGAAGCTGCATAGGAAAAATGTAATCGGTCAATAAGAGTATTAAGGAGGGGAAATATGAAAAGATTTAAAATAGCGGTAGCCGGATGCGGCAGTATGTCGGAAACCTGGATAAAATATGCCCTGGAAAGGGATGATGCGGAAATTGTGGCTCTTGTTGATATTAAGGAAGAAAACGCTCTGAAGATGTCTGACCGATTCAATCTGAAATGTCCCGCATACACCGATTTGGCCAAGGCCATACCAGACACAGGGGCAAATCTTGTATTTGATGTAACAATACCCGAAAGCCATAAAACCATAGTTATAACAGCGCTGAGCCTGGGTTGCGATGTCATGGGCGAAAAACCGATGGCGTCTTCAATGGAGGAAGCCGCGGAAATGGTCAAAATTGTCGAAATGACGGGGAAATCCTATGCGGTAATGCAGAACAGGAGATACGACAAAAGGATCAGGGCGCTGAAAGAAATAGTTGATTCGGGTGAAATAGGGAAAATAGGGTTTATAGGAGCGGATTTTTTCATAGGAGCGCATTTCGGAGGCTTCAGGGATATTATGGACAACCCGCTGATACTGGACATGGCTATACATACGTTTGACCAAGCAAGGTTTATAACAGGGCAGAATCCGGTATCGGTTTATTGCCATGAATTCAACATGCCAGGCTCATGGTACAGGGGCAACGCTTCTGCCGTTTGCATATTTGAGTTTGCCGACGGTTCGGTATTCAGTTACCGGGGTTCATGGTCTGCAGAGGGAGTTCCTACGTCCTGGGAGTCTGAATGGAGAGTTTCAGGCAGCAAAGGGACGGCAATATGGGACGGGCATAATGCCCCGTATTATGATGTGGTTATTCCTGCAGACGGGCATAAGTTCATGAATGAGTACAAGCGTATTGAAAAGGAATTGAACTGGCAGGGAAGAGAAAGACACTATGGCTGCCTTGATGAAATGTTTGAGGCTCTGATTGAGGGAAGAACGGCTGAAACCGATTGCCGTGACAATATCAAAAGCGTGGCCATGGTGTTTGCTGCCATTGAAAGTTCCAAAAAAGGTGAGAAAGTATTAATTAAGTAGCGCTCTTTTGCATGCAACCTGCCATGTAATCTCATACTACTTGCTGTTTTTATAGCTGAGGATGCCTTGAGCTATGGCTTTTGCCATTTGCTCCTGCCCGTCTTCAGATGTCAGGAATTCAGCATCCTGTTCATTGCTCAGAAATCCGAGTTCTACCAATACTGCAACGGCATCTGTATTTTTAAGAACATATAATCCGCCGTCAGCCTCATATTTTATGCCCCTGTCTTTGGAGTAGCCGAGGCTGACGAGTTCTTTTTGTATAGCCTTTGCCAGCTTGTCTCCGTTTTTTCCCGGAAACCTGCACCATGTTTCAATTCCCCTGGTGTTGACACTTACTGTGTCAAAATTACAGTGTATGGATACAAATATGTCAGCTCCGGCGTCGTTTGATATGTCACATCTGGCCTGAAGATCCGACTTCTGGGATGTGGGATCCAGCAATTCATCTTGAGTTCGTGTATATATCACCTTTATTCCGCTTTTTTCCAGCAGTTTGCCTAGCCTGAGAGCTACCGATAGGTTTATATCCTTTTCCATTTCGCCGTTTATGCTGACAGCACCGCTGTCATCGCCGCCATGTCCCGGATCGATAACTACTGTACAGGTTCCCTTGACTTCCTTGGAATGTCCGCTGTTTTCTACATAAACGGGAATTGAGATGCGGGGTTTATCCTTTCCGTTTAAAATACTCAAAATGCCTGATATTGCAACTGTTAATAAAGCAAATATAAGAAAAAACCTTCTCGTCGGTCTTCTTCTCTTTCTGCTTCTCCTCTTTCTCATACTGTCCAATTGCCTTTCTTTACATAATTGCCATATAATATATAGTATATATCGTCGCGAAAGCTTCAACCCGTTCTATATTTATCATAGTAGCATACTTTTGTTTATATTGCTTCAAAGAAACATGATTGAAAAGAATTCTTAAATGTTTTTTAAAAATTTATTCATAGCTTCTACACAATTTCTTAACAACAATTATTTATGATAATAGCATAAAGGGTAATAAATAAATAGCAAAATTGTTAAAATAGATTTGGAGGTGTCATATTATGGATAGATTTAATATATACGATAATTGGGAGAATAAACATAATAGCATGTCAGGCGGTGGTTACAAAGGTGAAAACAGCGTTGACATTATACCTGTTTATGATGTACCGCCAAAAAAGAAAAGAAAGAAATCCAACTTCCTTAAATATGTATGTGTTGCACTGATTGCTTCCTTAATCAGCAGTTCGGTTATAGGAGGTTTATTATATTATAGTTTTTCAAAGAGCCTGGAACAGCAGTCAAAAATGATAGAAAAAGTCAGCGCGGCAGCGGCAAAAGCTTCAGCCAGCACTGCGCAAAAAGAGAGCGATGAATCTGCCCAGGAGAATTCCGCATTCAGCACAGCAAATTTGAAAAAAACAGAGTCGGAAACCGCCTCCACCAAAAGTATAGACTCTGAAACAACTTATACCTCTGTGATCACGAAAGTTGCAAAGAAAGTAGGACCTTCCGTAGTTGGGATAAGAATTACCACCTTAAAGCCAATGAGCAGCTACAGCCTCTTTTTTGGCAGTCAGTTGGGTGAGTCGCAGTCGGAAGGATCCGGTGTGATTATAAGTAAAGACGGTTATATAATGACCAACTATCATGTGGTGGAAAATGCTGATCCCAAAAAAAGCCTGAGCACGAATACAACCCTTGAGGTGTTTCTACCCGACGGCAGGGAAGCGGAGGCAAAATTCATAGGAGGAGACAGCAAAACCGACCTGGCGGTTATAAAGATAGAGCTGGACAACTTGACTGTGGCAGAATTAGGCGACTCATCCGAACTGGAAGTAGGGGAACTGGCTGTAGCCATCGGGAACCCTCTGGGAATGCAGTTTGCAGGCTCTGTGACAGCCGGAGTGATAAGCGCCTTAAACCGCAGCGTAGATACAGGAGACGGAGTGTTGAACCTGATACAGACTGACGCGGCAATTAATCCCGGAAACAGTGGTGGAGCTCTTGTAAATTCCAAAGGACAGGTAATCGGAATCAATACGGCCAAAATTTCCATCACGGGAGTAGAAGGACTGGGTTTTGCAATACCGATAGATGATGCCAAGCCGATAATTGATCAGCTCATAAAGTATGGATACGTCAAAGGCAGACCCTTTATAGGCATTTCGGGATATGAGATATCTGAGATCATATCCAAGCGCTATGGTTACCCTGTAGGGATCTATGTTTCTTCAGTAACTCCCGATAGTGGAGCTGAAAAAGCCGGCATTAAGGTAGGAGATGTAATTGTGGCCATGGATGGCAAGGTAATCAGCACGATGGCGGAAGTAGAGGAAATAAAATCAAAGTACAAAGCCGGTGATACGGTGGATATAGTTGTCGTCAGAAACAACAAAAAGCTCATCTTGAAACTCACTTTTTCAGAGGAGCGCTAACTGTTTGCAATAACGTGAATACTGTCTGGAAATACTGGCTTAAGCATAAGAATGGGCTGTCTCAAAATAAAATCCGGGATAGCTCTTTTTTTTGTGTAATCAACGTAAAAGGCAGAGCCCAAAGGACCTGCCAAATGCTGTAGGATACAAATGCAGCAGGATATAACAGGGAATAGGAACAATACTCCAACAAGGCTATACCGGAAGTGACTTGACAGGGCGGATATGAATGATTACTATGGATTTTGAGAAGATGACAAAAGAAGCACAGTACGAAGGAAAGGTTTAGTTATGGAAAGAGCTGTACCGACAAGAGAACAAGCGTTGGAATTGTTTAAGGAGTTTAACAAAAGCGAGAGCCTGCTGCACCATGCCCTCGCCGTTGAAGCTGTCATGAGACACTTTGCGGAATTGTACGGAGAAGATGTGGAAAAATGGGGGATAATCGGCCTGGTTCATGATCTGGACTATGAAATGTACCCGGATCAGCACTGCATAAAAGTCAGGGAGATACTGACCGAGAGGAATTGGCCGGAAGACTACATCAGGGCAATTGAGAGCCATGGATGGGAACTCTGCACCGATGTCAAGCCGGAAGAAAAAATGGAAAAGGTTTTATATACAATAGATGAATTGACAGGCCTGATCACCGCAACGGCTCTTCTTCGTCCCAGCAGAAGTGTTTTGGATATGGAAGTGAAATCGGTGAAAAAGAAATGGAAGCAAAAGAGTTTTGCTGCGGGAGTCAACCGGGATGTGATTGAGAAAGGTGCACAGATGCTGGGGGTTGATTTGGAGTCTGTTATCGGCGAGACAATAAAAGGAATGCAGAAAGTGGCAGAAGAGATTGGGCTCAAGGGAGAATTATAGTAAAATGAAAAGGCTGGGTTACCTGAAACGGTATCCCGGCCTTTTTGCATCACCAAGGCTATGGTTGAAGCTTTCGCAGTATATGGTTGGCAGCCGTTATATGATAGCCTTACCCTGAGATATTCGTTTAATGTACTCAGACGGAGATATTCCGGTGACATTTTTAAAAGCCCTGCTGAAAGACTGCAACGTTTCATAGTTCAATAAGGAAGCTATTTTTGTAATATGTCGCTCTCCCTCATGCATCATCTCTATGCTTTTTTCAATCTTCTTGTTTATCAGGTAGTGCTGGGTAGTGATGCCGGTTTTTTCACGGAAAAGGTGTGATATATAAGACGGCGAGTAACCAATTTCCCGAGCAATTTCACCAATTCTTACTATGTCAAAAACATGGTTGTCGATATAGTTTATAACCTTGTAAAGTACGCTTTCGGCAGACTCTTCCTTTCTGGGAAACTTGATCAGCTTGTTGTTGCTTTTGACATAGCTTCTGTATACGTCCATAATAATTTGCTTTAACAAGTTTTCGATAATCAGCTGGGAGAGTTCTCCGTCGTTATAGAACTCATTAATGAGCCTTGACATCAATGAAGCGGTGATATCATATTTGCTGTGGCATATGGGCTGTTCATGATGAGTTGAAAAGAATTCAAACATTCTTATCAGATCCGGATTATCGGAAATCATGTCAGAATCGATGGAAAAGCCTATGTAAAAGTAGCGGAGGTTATCATGCTTTGAAGCTTTGATGCTATGCTGCTCTCCGACACAGTTGATAAAAAAGTCCCCTTCCTTAACCTCATATTCCTTGCCATTTACGTAAAACTTTCCGCTGCCGGAGATAATATAACTAATCTCACTGCACATCTGTTCATGGAGGGGAACTTCATAATCATAGCAGCTGCACAGTTCTCCAACCTGGAACAGGTTTATGTAGTCATACTTTCTTGGCTTTGTAAAAAAGTCATTCTCATATTGATAAAGCATGCCGTGCCTGTAACTTCTCATAAAACCTCCAACTTTAAATTTTGTAGATAATTGATTACTAACCATAAAGCGCATTTACATCAAACATAGAAGACATTGCCCTTTTTCTTTTTGGTAAACCTGCCCTTATCTCATGCCCATTTCTTCTTCTATACATTCCCGTGCTATTTGAATCCATCTTGTGAATCTTTCCGGTTCATTGCGACAGGTGTGTGTGTCCCTCAGTATCAGTTCAATGATACCTCCGCGGGACTTCTTCAGCCCTGTGGACAATTCGTTCCTTATGCTTTCCTCATCCATCTTTTCGAATGCGATATAGGCCGGCTGGGGTTTCCATGTCATGATGTAATTCTTTTGAAGCCGTGGAGTAAAATCTGAAATATCAGCCCAGGGACAGACTGCAATACGGCGGATGTTTTTGATTTTCAAAACGCCGTCCAGCTTTTTGCCCAAGTCGTCACAGCATCCGTATCCATTAAGTCCAAAGGGTTCCAATATTTCCCTTTCGTAGGAGAGAACGAAATTCTCATGCATCTCCGGGGAAACCGATGAAAACTCCTGTGCTTCGGCTGCACCCCAAACATCGCACAGGCGTACCCTTTCCGGATTGAATCCGGGTGCCGGAAGCTCGTCCGTATATCCTACCCCACCGGTATAATGGAAAGTTTCGTCATTATTAAGGGAAATCAAATTCAGCTTTTCGTATTGTTGAAGCATGGATTTGGCGCCCTCGGTAAAAAAGCGCATTACATCATGCACCATTTCAGGTTCCAGAATCAGGTCCATCAACATGTTTTCCAGGCCGCGATAGTCGCAATACCAATGCATCAGATGGAAACTGAACTGTGTGACTCCGACCAGCTCGATCGGCAGTATGTCTCCAAGGATTTCCTGCACTGCATTGTATCGTTTTTCGGTTTCATGATCATCATAACTTACAACAGGCTGCTTTAGAACTTTCCAGTCGGAAGGTTTTTCAATGATCGGCTTGAAATGCCATGCGCCGGCAGCTTCAGATGATGGCTCCCGTTGAGGTTCTACACCCCACATTGTATTATGTATGACTTTATGAACCTGCAATCTGGCCTCAATGGGGACATCATCCGGTAGATACTGATGACGTATGAGCCGACTTCTCAAATCATATTCTATCTGTTTTGCAAATTCAGTCTCGCAGGATAGAGATTCCTGAGGCAAAAGCTCCCTCCACGCTCCGTCCGGATGAACAAAGACCATTGGTATATCGCTTTTTAAAGAATTATGTAGTTTCCACATTTCCCGTTTTTTCTGTTGTTCAGGAAGCAAGGATATCTCTTTTACTTGACTGGCCAAAGATCTAAGGATTTTTACATCTTTTTGGGTAAACATTTTAATCTCCTCCGGTTAGTTTCTTTTCTTCAACAATATGGAAAATGAGTTTAATACTTCTATTTGCTTTATATGTTCTTCTGCAATAATTAATGCTTTGTTCCATTTTAACATTAGTATAAATATTGCTCTATATTATGCATTTTTTGGTTATAGTCCGATGATGAGGATGATTGCTGTTCCGAAAGGGTTCAATAACATGACATTAAAACATCTGTATTCACTGAATTCACTCCTGCTTATATTATATATTCAAAATATTTACATAATCAATAATTAATTCATATTAAGTAAAAATATTAAGTAAAATATAAAATATTTAAATAAAGTATTAAAATAACCAGTATGACTATATTGATCTTATAATTCTGTTCATGAAAAATCAAGCGAATTTCTTATCATGGAAAGCTTTACATAAAAACAAAACAATGTGCAATCATACCTCCAACAGCAAACAGGAAAAGTGCTTCAGGGATCTGGATGAGATGATCATTTTGCACGTTGATGCAAAATGACAAAGTAAGATAACAAAGATATCATTTTCTGTTAAACTATGATAAACATAAAATGATAAAATTAAAGTCGAAGGTGTATAGAACCTTACAAAACAAAAATGGAGGTACAAATATGAAGAAAGTAAAACTTGCAAAGCTGCTTTCAATTTTACTGTCTGCTTTACTGATTGTATCTTTTGTTGCTGGCTGTAGCAGCAAAGACTCAGGCACTTCAGGAGATACAAGCAGTGGAACTACAAAAGAGACTGGTTCATCTGATTCTGGTAGTTCAACTTCAAGCAGTTCATCTGGTGAAAAGGAAAAAGTTGTTCTTTGGTATCTGTGGACAGGCGCAGAAGGAGAAGTTGTTGATTCCATAGCAGAAGACTTCAATGCGCAAAGCGACAAATATGTAGTAGAACCCCTTTCAGTCCCGGACATGCAAAAAGTTATGGTAGCAATTTCTTCTGGAGAAGGTCCTGACATCACTGACGATTTTTCCAGCAACGTTGCTCCTTATGCATCAAAAGGCATCGTCGAGCCTCTTTATGACTATATTGCAAAAAGCAATTACGACATATCGGATTTTGCAGAGGCTTCTTTTGAAACATGCAAATGGAACGGTAAAATTTATGCTCTGCCTATAGCAGCCAACACCGATGCATTGTTCTACAACAAGACCTTGTTGGCAGAAGCCGGATACACCGAACCTCCGAAGACTATGGAAGAGTTGATGGAAATGTCTATAGCCACCACCAAGACAAATCCTGACGGAAGCATAGATGTCCTTGGCTTCCCGATGTTCCCGTCAAACTCCACCGATGCATTTATTATCGCATGGGGTGGCGGATGGCTTAACGGAACTGAAATGAACGCTGACAATCCGGCAAACCTGGAAGCTTTGAAATATATAATCCAGTACCGCGAGAAGTTTGGTGTGGATAATGTTTCTGCATTCCAGACTGCAGGAAAGGCTCATGACCCGGCAGATCCTTTCTTCAAAGGAAAGCAGGTATTCCGTATCAGCGGTGCATGGTTGCCTACAATGATTGAAAAGACCTTTAATGTAGATATAGATTATGGTATCTGTGAGATTCCTTATCCTGCAGATCATCCTGAATTAAAGGGAAGAACCCTGATCAACTCATCCACTTTCTATATACCTTCAACAGCAAAGAACAAAGATGGTGCATGGGAATTCATGGCTTATATCTGCGGACCGGAAGGTCAGAAGAAGTTCTCAGTAGGTTTGGGAAATATTCCTACTCTTAAATCACTGATGAATGAAGACCTTTATTCAAAGATGCCTGGATCAGAATTCTTCGGACCTTATACCATAAACAAGAATGCAGTGCCTAACATGAGTATTCCTCAAGGCACAGAGTACAGCACAATAGTCAATGAAGAAGTTGAGTTGGCTCTTAACCTGAAGAAATCTCCTGAAGATGCTATAAAGAGTATCGTAGAAAGATCCAAGGATTTGTTCTAGAAACGGTTTCCAGCTATAGCTGAGAATTAATTCCAACAGCCATACAATATTGTCATATGCAATACTGTATGGCTGTTGTAGACATATGTCTGCTGATGTATCTGAAAGGAGAAGATAGGATGAAAGTTAAAACGAAGCGGAATATCTCAGGTTTTATTTTTGCGCTTCCGTGGATTATAGGCTTTGTTTGCTTCAGTGCATACCCTATAGTCACGTCTATGTATTATAGTTTTACAGAATTCAATATGTTTCAGGCACCGAACTTTGTGGGAATAGCCAACTACAAGCAACTCTTCCAGGAAGCGAAATTCTGGAAAAGCCTGTACAACACCTTGTACATGACGGTATTGGGTACTCCCCTCAACCTGGCTTTCGGGCTTTTTATGGCAAATCTTCTGAACAAAAAGCTGAAAGGTATGTCGGTGTACAGGACGATTTTCTATATGCCCACAATAGTACCGGCAGTGGCTTCCACTCTGTTGTGGATATGGATTTTGAATCCTACCCAGGGCTTGCTGAACAATGCTTTGAAATCTTTAGGCCTGCCGGCGCCCAACTGGCTCGGAGACCCGCAGATGACAAAACCTGCATTGCTTCTGATGGGGCTTTGGGGAACAGGAGGAATAATGTTAATTTTCCTTGCCGCTCTCCAGGATGTTCCCAAGTCGTTATACGAGGCTGCTGAAATAGACGGGGCAAATTCTGTGAGGCGTTTTTTTTCAATTACATTGCCCAGCATTAGTCCGGTTATTTTTTTCCAGCTTATAATGAGCGTAATTAGCAATTTCCAGTATTTTACCCAGGCATACTTGATGACCAACGCAAACAGCACAGGAGGATTCAATGCGGCTTCAGGAGGTCCGGAAAATTCCCTGCTGTTTTATGCCCTGTACTTGTACCAGAATGCCTTTGCTTTCTTCAAGATGGGAAAAGCATCGGCCATGGCGTGGATACTGTTTATAATTGTTGCCATTGTAACTTATGCTCTTTTCAAAACACAAAGAAAGTGGGTGACATATGGTGAGTAGTATCGGTAACTCGAGTGTCACTGTGGGAAATGTTCATAATAGAAAAAAGCAGATGAAAATGTTCAGGCGCTTTCTGGCGCATGCAGTAGTCATCCTTTTCTGCGGTATATTTATAGTTCCTTTTATATGGATGTTGTTGACGTCTTTCAAAACCCAACAGGAGATATATGCAAACCCGCCTACCATTTTCCCGAGAGAGTTTTACTGGCGGAACTATGTTGATGTTTTTACGAAAATACCGTATATGAGGTATGTAGGTAACACGCTGATCATTTCAATTTCAGCTGTTATAGGTCAGGTCCTGACTTCGACAATGGTCGCTTATTCCATGTCAAAGATAGAATGGTTTGGTAAAAAGTATTTCTTCCCGTTGATTATCGGCACCATGATGATCCCTTACCAGGTAACCATGATACCTCTTTACATGATCTATAAGAACCTGGGCTTTATTGGTACTTATTGGCCCCTTATTCTTCCTAACTTTTTTGGCAGCGCATATTACATATTCCTGCTGAGACAGTTTTTCATGACCATACCCACCTCACTGGTAGAATCGGCCACCATAGATGGAGCCAGCGACGCGAGGATATACTTGCAGATTATGATGCCCCTTTGCAAACCTGCCATTACGACTGTTGCCATATTTACATTCATGGGTAACTGGTCTGATTTTATGGGTCCTCTGCTTTATTTGAACAAGGCTGAAATGTATACCATATCTATTGGATTGCAGGCTTTCGTACAGACCCATTACATAGAGTGGGGATTACTTTTGGCTGCATCCGCGATTTTCACGGTACCCATAATCATTTTGTTCTTCATGGCCCAGAGGTATTTCATTGAGGGTATTACCATCACAGGTATAAAGGGATAATATGAAAGAACAGTGGAAAAAGAGCATATACTAATTTATAATATTACTGGAATTTATTTTATTAAAAACATAATACAGGAGGTAAAAGTAAATGAAAAAGATTAAGGTTGGAATAGTCGGATGCGGTACTATTGCTAACAGTGCGCATATTCCGAACTATTTGAACAACAAGGATGTGGAAATCAAGTATTTCTGCGATATCATACCCGAAAGAGCTGAAGCAGCAGTCCAAAAATATGGTTGTGGAAAAGCTGTGGTAGATTACCATGAAATACTGGCCGACGATGAAGTAGACGCCATATCGGTTTGCACTCCAAACAATGTGCACAGCGTTATAACCATTGATGCCCTTAATGCCGGCAAGCACGTGCTTTGTGAAAAACCTGCAGCAAGGACCTATGATGAAGCATTGAAAATGAAAGAAGCACAGAACAGAACAGGAAAAGTCCTCAACATCGGAGTGGTAAACCGCTTCAATGACAGTGTCAATGTGATAAAGAGAATGATTGACAGCGGGGAACTGGGAGAGGTGTACCATGTATATGTAAGTTTCAGGTCCCACCGTTCCATTCCCGGCCTGGGTGGAGCTTTTACCACAAAAGCGATAGCCGGTGGCGGTGCTTTGATTGACTGGGGAGTACACTTCCTGGATATTGTCATGTATTGCTGCGGAGATCCAAAACCCCTGACAGTCAGCGGCGAAACTTTCTGCAAATTGGGCAAGGATATGCCGAATTATGTATACACTGACATGTGGGCAGGTCCACCGGACTATAATGGAACCTATGATGTGGAAGATTCGGTGACTGCGTTGATCCGCAGTGATGGACCGGTTATTACAGTACACGGGGCATGGGCACAGAACGTTTTTGAAGATGAGATGTACATCGATTTCATGGGTACAAAAGGCGGAATACGGTTGCATTATGGTAAAGACTTCAAGTTCTATACAGCAAAAAACGGTGCATTGATGGAAACTACCCCGGTTTTCAGAATGAGAGATCATTTTGCCAATGAAATTGATGCCTTTGTAAGATGCATACAGACGGGCGAAAAACTTCCGTCCCATATAGATACCGTTATTATTACGGCGAGAATCATGCAGGCTATATATGATTCTGCTGAGCAACACAGAGAGATAGTTCTGGATTAAAATTCTGCCAACATAGACGAACTTATATGCCATGATCCTCCTGGAAAAAAGCTATTGTTCGGCGAAGACTCCGCCGCATCGGAGAAGATTTGCTGAATCGGAGCTTTTGAGGTTTGATACGGCTTTTGGGAAAGAAAGCCGTGTCAGCTTCCAGGAGTTTTTCGTGGCATAATTTCTGTATTGGGCATTGGCCTGTTATGTCAGGCTTTACATAAAACAACAGAGGAGAGTAGATTAATGAAAGTACTATATGTTCCTTTAGACGAGAGACCATGCAACTATCGCTATCCGCAGTTTCTTGCAGAACTGACTGAAGATGTTGAGCTGATTGTACCCCCGAAAGAGTATATGGGAAAGTTAAAAAGGCCCAGCAATATTGAAGAAATATGGGGATGGATTTTTGATAACATAGGAGATTGTGATTATGCAATACTTTCAGTGGATACGCTGATTTACGGAAATATCATCAACTCCAGAATACACAATAAAACCATTGAAGAATGCAGCAGGTACATGGAGCTTTTCAGAAAGTTAAAGCAGATGAACGGAAACGTCGAAATCCATGCCTTCAATCTGGTTGCCCGGGTTGCAGCCTATGACAGTGATGCGGAAGATCCTTTCTATTGGAAGGATTATGGCTATAAAATATGGAGATATTGCTATCTTACCGACAAGACCAGCCGTGGCGAAAGCACTGAGGAAGAGATCAGGGAACTGGACGATTTGAAAGGCCAGATTCCTCCGGAGTACCTGAAAGATTTTCTTGACAGGAGAGAAGTAAACAGATTTGTAAATCATAAATGCCTGGAACTGGTCAAAGAAAGGATAATAGACTTTCTTGTCATTCCCAAGGATGATTGTGCAGAGTATGGTTTTGCATCCATGGATCAACATTTGATTTTCAGGAAGATAAATGAATACAGGATTATGGACAGGGTCATGGTCTATCCAGGTGCCGATGAGGTCGGGGGTGTCTTGTTTGCAAGGGTGTTTAACAGATACAAGGGTTATGTTCCCAGGATATATGTGAGATATTCATCTACCCTGGGACCTGCCATTGTTCCCAAATATGAGGACAGGCCGCTGAATGAGAGCATAAAGCATCAAATAATATCATCGGGGGGTATTGCGGTAGAAACTCCTGAGGAATCGGATCTGCTCCTGGCTGTTCATTCTCCCGGAACAAAGACTATAGAAGCCTTGGAGCAATATTTTGAAAACTACCGATTTTCCAATTATGCAAACGCCCGTGAGCTTATCCGGTATGCAATTTACTATGCGGGAAAATATGGAAAACCTTATGCCGTGGCGGATGTTGCCTTCTGCAACGGAGCGGATGACCATTTCATGACCATGGCTGTGAAAGAAGGCCTGTTTGACAGGGTATGCGCCTACGCCGGCTGGAATACATCTCAAAATACCATCGGTTCAGTGCTTGCCCATGGAATACTGTGCAGTTATTATAAAATGTTCAGTGATAACATACAGAAATATGAAAAGTCCGTCGCATTGCTGCTCAGGCAAATCATAACCGACTGGCTCATGCAGTCAAAAGGCATCAATCGCTTACTGCAGTTGAAAGATCAATATCCCGGCATAAATCCCTATAGCCTCGGTGAATACAGACAACTTGCAATAAACATGATTGAAAACATGCTCAATGAAATGATAAGGGAAGAACTGGGAGGAGCATTTCAGGACTTCAGTGTAGAATTGTCGGATATAAGCCTGCCCTGGGACCGGATATTTGAAATAGATTTCAGACTGGATCTAAAAAAGTTGAACCCTGCAAATAATGAAAAATAGTCCTGTTTCAGATTTTGTATTTTATTATGGCTTTACTTAATTGGATTTGAATATTATAATTGATTTGCAGATTATCCGACAACATTATTTGTCAATATAAGTTATTATACTGGAGGACGAGATGTCAACTAATGAAAGCATGGAAAAAAGTGAAAGTATAGGAAAAAGTATTACCAATATCCCAGTTGGACCTCTTGGGATTATTGCAATGAAGAGCAGCAGAGAACTGGGTGAACTTGTCGACAAGCATCTTATAGAATACAGGAAAAGTATCCCGCAAAGCTGTTTTGAGAATTTATCTTTTCCCGGCTATAAGAGAGACTCATACCTTATATCGGCCGAATGCCCCAGGTTCAGTTCAGGAGAGGGTAAAGCCGTTATAAAGGAGTCAATCAGAGGATACGATCTGTATATTTTGTGTGATGTAGGCAATTACAGCTGCAAATACAAGATGTTTGGCATGGAAAACTCCATGAGTCCTGATGATCATTTTCAGGACATCAAGCGAATCATCTCCGCCATAGGAGGAAAAGCCAGGCGTGTAAATGTCATAATGCCTTTGCTTTACCAGGGGAGACAGCACAAAAGGGTCAGCAGGGAGTCGCTGGACTGCGCAGTTGCCCTGAGGGAGCTTGAACATCTTGGAGTGGAAAATATACTGACTTTTGATGCCCATGATCCAAGGGTTCAAAACGCGATACCGATAAAAGGCTTTGAAAATATTCAGCCTACATATCAAATAATCAAGGCCATGCTTGCGGCTGTTGATGACCTGGAAATATGCAAGAGAAAAATGATGGTGGTAAGCCCTGATGAAGGCGGAATTAACAGGAATATCTACTATGCCAACATCCTGGGTCTTGATCTCGGAATGTTTTATAAACGCAGGGATCTCAGCAGGGTGGTGAATGGAAAGAATCCCATAATAGCCCATGAGTTCCTTGGAGATTCGGTTGAAGGCAAGGATGTTCTCATAGTGGATGATATAATATCGTCTGGGGAATCAATGCTGGACATAGCTTTGGAACTCAAGAAAAGGAAAGCCAGGAGGATTTTCATGGCAGTGACTTTCGCCCTTTTTACCGAAGGTATTGAAAAGTTTAACGAATACCACAGGAAAGGGATAATCGACAAAGTATTTTCAACCAATCTTACATACAGAAGCGATGCTCTCAGGAAAGCATCCTGGTATGTAGAGGTTGACGTATCAAAATTCATTGCTTTGCTTATAGATACTCTCAATCACGACACTTCACTGAGTGCATTGCTGGATCCATCGGCAAAGATCAGGGAATTGCTGGATAAACACCAATATAAGGTATGAGGAAAATACCGTAGGAATATTTCTTAGGCAATATTGCTACGGTATTTTTTATTGAAAAAACCATCAAACGCCTGAATTGCCTTGCTTTGGGATTTCGGATACAGAGACGCTGCTTGTAAATATAACATGTTTGACACATTTTTGTAGTATAGTTATAATAAATAAGAAATAGGTAAATAATATAAGCAAATTGAATATTGTTACCTATATGCTGAATTTCTGCAGGTACCGGCCTGCAGAATACGGGGGAACCAAGTTTTAGGGGTGAATCCGTATTAGATGTTGGAAGGTGGGAGTTAGGTGCCGAAATAAAGTGAGTAACTAAGGCTGATTTGCTTTGGCTCGATATTCCAACTTCATAAATCTGACTTCTAATATGGTAGGGCAATACTTTCTGTCCGAATCCGTCAGCTAACCTCGGAAGCTTTGAAAGGAATGAATGATTTTATTGCGCCTTTTGGAGCGGTTTCCCCTAGGTAGGTGATACCGCTTTTTATTTGGATATTTTTAATAAACATGTCCAAATAAGAAACGGTTATATAAAAATGTAATGGTTTGCTGCTCCGGAAATCCGACAGGCATGCAAATCAGAAAATTAAAAAGGGAAACGCCGCTGAAGCATTACATTTCTGGTTTTCCCTTGAGATGGAAAAGGAGATTTTATGAGCAAGGATGAATTACTGCTAAGTATTAGGAAAATCCGCGCATGGAACTGGAAAGACAAAATATGGAAAGATGGACGTAAGGCATGGATAGTAAAATGCATAAAGTGGGTTTTGATTGGACTGGTGGTTCTGGCAGCATTTGGCGCAGGGTTTTTCACTTTACGAAAGCGCTATTTCACAGTAGAGGTAGACAGCAGGGTGGTATTGACGGTAGATGACAAAACCCGGATAGAAGATATGGTTCAGGAGATTACTGCAAAAGAGGAAGCCGCTACGGGTTTGAAACTGATCAACATAAGCAATATAAAGTACAACGAAGTAATGGCTCTGGGAAATAAACTGACACCGGAGGATAATATTGAGGATGTGCTGAAGGAAAGCCTGAAATTTAAAGCAGAGGCCTATTGCATCAATGTTGACGGAAAGGATGTGGCGATCCTGAAAGATGAAAGCACAGCGGAATCCATATTATCCAGGGTGAAGGATGAATATGTAAAAAACAACGATGAAGCGGAAAACGAAACAATAAGCTTTAGGGAAAATGTTCAGATTGTTCAGAAAACCGTTGATATAAGCAGCGTACAGGATGAAGATGAAGTTTTTGACATGTTGACGGAATGCACGGAAGAATCCCGGATATATGTGGTGGAGAAAGGCGACACAGTATCAGAAATTGCAGAAAGATTCAAAATAAAACAGTCTGAAATTGAGAAAATGAATCCCGGGATGGACGTTGACCGAATCCAAATCGGGCAGGAGATAATACTGAGTGTTCCCAGATATACTATAAACATAGAGAGCAGAGGAACAAAAACCTATGAGGAAAGCATTCCATACGAAGTAGAATATGAAAAGACGGACAGTCTTTATGAGGGGCAGAGCAAGGTAAAGGTCGAAGGGAAGGAAGGAAAAAAGTCGGTCACGGTAGAAGTTATCAAGATCAATGGTATTGTTTCCGAGGAAAAGGTTTTGAGTGAGACGATCATTGAGGAACCGCAGAACAAAGTGGTGCTGTCGGGTACCAAGAAAAGGCCCAGCACCATGGCATACGGAGAATTTATCAAGCCCAGCAGGGGAAGCATAACTTCAGCTTTCGGGCAAAGATGGGGAAAATTACATACCGGTATTGATATTGGTGTAGATACCGGAACTGAAGTTAAAGCAGCAGACGGAGGAAAAGTGATCTTTGCCGGTTGGAAGGGAAATTACGGAAAGCTTGTCATTATAGATCATGAAAATGGCTATACAACTTATTATGGACATTGCAGCAAGCTGAAAGTTTCAGCCGGGCAGAGGGTTGCCCGGGGAGAAGTTATAGCGTTATCAGGAGCGACAGGAAATGTGACGGGTCCCCACTTGCATTTTGAGGTTAGGAAAAACGGAGTTCCCCAGAATCCTCTCAAGTACTTGAATTATTGACGATATTAAAAAGCAGATGCTTTAAACCGGCAAAAGTCAAAAGATTGCATTGCCGGGCAGTATAAAGGAGAAAACTGTTTTTCAAATTCACCGTGGTATTTATCCAGCCGGAGAATCTGGAGCAAATTCATCAGGTTCTCCGGCTTTGTTTAATATATATTGTTCAGGATTATTCCACCTGATACTGACGGAATTGCAGATGTTCCACAAACGCTGGGATTCACGCTTTTGAAAGAAAGCAACATACAGCTCATTGATGGGAAAAACTGCATTTTAGTCATATTATATCAAAAAATGTTGTAACCGACTTTACAAAGCATGAATATTTTATTAAACTAAAACCATTAACTAATTATCAGGAGGGCAGTGACAAATGGAAAATGATATCGCAAAAGTTTTGATAACAGAAAATGAAATCCAACAGAGAGTTAAAGATATAGGGAAACAAATTACCGCCGATTATCAGGACAGTGATCTTATCATGGTTGGTATTTTAAGGGGAGCAGTCTTGTTTTTCGGTGATCTGGCAAAGGCAATCAAAGTTCCCCTAAGCATGGATTTTATGGCAGTGTCCAGCTATGGTGCCAGCACAAAGACATCCGGGGTTGTCAGGATCATTCATGACCTGCATCAGAACATTGAGGGGAAAGATGTTCTGATAGTAGAGGATATCGTCGATACAGGACTTACTTTACACTATCTTATAGGGAATTTAAAATCCAGGAATCCCAGAAGCATCAGAATTTGCTGCCTTTTGGACAAACCCAGCCGCAGAAAAGCAGATGTGACGCCTGACTATGTGGGTTTTGAAGTGCCTGATGAGTTTGTTGTAGGGTATGGCCTGGATTATAATGAAATGTACCGAAACCTGCCTTACATAGGTGTCCTGAAACCTGATATTTACAAAAAGTAATGCTTTGTGTAAAATCTTGATTTTTCTGTTCAGACGCAGGGGTATAACAGAAAGCTGCAGGTAAGCATACGGTTCATATAAAAAGAACATGAGGTGGAAGCAATCCTATGTTCTTTTTATTTTGAGAAATTGATTTTTTCAGTCCTCATTTTTCTGGTTGTCCTTTTGGTCCTTTTCTTCCTTTTTGTGATACTTTTGCCTAAGAAAATCCAGATAATCGGAAATCTGTTCGACTACATGTTCCGGAAGCCCTGATAAATCAAAAGAGTATACGGTCTTTTCCTTGTTTTTCAAATCGGAAGTCTTGCCGGGATCGTCAGAAATACCAAGCAAATAGTCGGTGGTAACATTAAAGTACCTGGCTATTTTTACCAGAGTTTCATAATCGGGTTTTCGCGTACCCAATTCATACTGTGAAAGGGTAGTATTACTTATATTAAGGTATCTAGCTAGCTTCAACTGGGTTATGTTCTTTTCGATTCTTAAGTTTTTAATTCTTGTGCCCAGAGTATTGCTATCCATTCCAAACCTCTCTTCGGCAAACAATTGTATTATAAAAAATAACCAGTATATTCATTATATTTAAAAAATAGTTGACTATAAACTTATTCTTCAAAACGTGAAAATACTTATTGACAATATACGGAAATTACCGTAATATGGAATTGACATTTTCAAATTGTGAAACCGGACACTTTCTTGCCTCACTAAAATAGGCATTGTCAATTGTCATGTTTTAGTTGAACCGGGGGTGTTATGGATGGAAGGTGCCATAAAAGCCATTGTTTTCTCGAAATTATATCAAAAATACGGGCGGCCTATGGAAATTGCCGAAGAGGACTGGCAGGAGGCAAAAAAGGATGCACTCAACGATATATATGCAAACAGGCTTTGCTTTGGCAAAGGAGTTTCCATAGACTATTTTTCAGATCTTATAGTAAGTATTCTGTCAATTAACCTGGATGAACATGAACCATGCTGAAGAACATATCGCATGAACTTTTAACTGGTTCTTTCTATTGCTGTACAGAACTTGTAATATCTCCTGCAAATAGTTTGACATTTAGGATTGGCTTCCTGTAAAATAGTTTTGTCAAATATTATATATAATGACAATTTTCAGAGAAGGATGAAGGTGTGGCTATATGACAGATAATGCAGGGGAGTTATGTTTAGTAAATGGTGTGGAGGAAAGAGCTGATAAACTTATCGGCTTCCAAAGTGAAAAAGTTGTATATGAAGTTATACGCATCATTGATGGAGTGCCTCTGTTTATAGAAGACCATTTTTTACGCATGAAGAACTCACTTAAAACGCTGTCCACTGAGTTAAAGACAACTCAAAAGGAACTGAACCAGCAGGTCCGAAAGACTGCCGAACTGAACGGAAAGAAAAACTGCAACGTCAAAGTTACCGTGTATGAAGAGGCAGGCCGGCAAAATTGCATCATGTACATCAGCAAAAGCTATTATCCTGTAAAAGAGGAAATAGAGAATGGTGTAAAAGTAGGATTAATGCGCTGGGAGAGACATGACCCCAATGCCAAGATACTGAACAACGAATACAAGGAAGCAGCCAGGAAAAAGATGGAGGAGGAAAATACTTTTGAAGTCCTGTTGGTGAACAATCAGAACAGGATAACGGAAGGAAGCAAGTCCAATGTCTTTTTTGTCAGAGGGAACAGAGTATTTACCGCACCTGATGAATATGTTCTCAAAGGTGTCACCAGAAAATACATTATTGATGCATGCCAAAAATCAGGATTTGAGCTGATTGAGACTCTTATAGGCCTGGATTCGCTGAATGAAATCGAAGGCTTGTTCATTACCGGTACATCCATAAAGGTTCTCCCTGTATCGGAAGTGGACGGTAAAGTTTTCAAATCAGCGACGCATCCAACCATCGTTGCCATAAGGGATCAATATGATTGCGTAATCAGGGAATACATAAAAGCCAATGCATGACCTAAGGTATAAGTGTTTTACAGAATTTTGCATCGGTTGATTCTGAAAAGGATTTGAATTCGAGCGGCAGTGAATCTTCCGGCTGCGGTCGGTCATGGTGACTGACCGCAGCTTTTTTTTGCCCAAATTAACGTGGATCAATGTATAAAAAACTATCAAACTGTTTAGAAAAACTATCATTTTATCGCTTAACAAATGCAATGCTGTTGTGAAAACTGTTACACTATAAGTGTTAGTATATTATGCCATCAGGGGGTGTAATTTATGCTTATTAAACTGCTGGACAGTGTAAGGGACAGAAGCGCAAATTACTGGGCTGACAGGATACTTTCCCAGCTGGAATATGCAGACCGTTTATCCATGGTGAACGGCGGAGCATATGATGAACTGATAAATACGGTTTGCAACTTTGTTTTTGGACGTTTCAAAGAAGAAGGAACCATTGCTTCCAAAACGGCACTGGATGCGGAAAGCATGCTGGGGAAGCTTTCGGAACAGGCGAAAAAGTATAAGATGATATGTGCGGCCCATGCCCATATTGATATGAACTGGATGTGGTCATGGGACGAAACTGTTGCCATAACTCTCGAAACTTTCCGCACAATTCTGGATCTTATGGATGAATACCCGGAATTTTGCTTCTCCCAGTCCCAGGCTTCAGTGTACAGGATCGTGGAAGAGCATGAACCTGAAATGCTGGAGGAAATCAAAAAGAGGGTAAAGGAAGGCCGGTGGGAAATCACTGCTTCCACCTGGGTCGAGAATGACAAGAACCTGCCCAATGGAGAAAGCTTGTCAAGGCACATCCTTTATACCAAGAAATACCTGTCAGAGCTTTTTGACATCCATCCTGACAAATTGAACATAGACTTTGAACCGGATACTTTCGGACACAGCATAAATGTTCCGGAAGTTCTGGCAAAAGGCAGAATAAAGTACTATTACCACTGCAGGGGATATGAAAAGCATAATGTCTACAGGTGGGTTGCCCCGTCAGGAGCATCGGTGATAGTATGCAGGGAGCAGCAATGGTACAATGCAAGCATTGATTCTTCCATGGCTCTGTATGTGCCTGAGTTTTGTTCGAAACATGGTCTTTATGCCATGCTGAAAGTCTATGGAGTCGGAGATCATGGAGGAGGCCCTACAAGAAGAGATATTGAAAGAATAAGAGACATGGATACCTGGCCGGTATTCCCTCAAATCAAATTCGGCACTTTTGGCGAATTCTTTGCAATACTGGAGGAAAACGCCTCAAAGCTGCCTGTTGTAAGAAATGAGCTGAATTTCATCTTTGATGGATGCTATACTTCCCAATCCCGCATAAAGAAAGGCAACAGAAAAAGTGAGGCCATGCTCAATGAAGCAGAGCTTTTCAGCAGTATGGCCGCCCTTCATTTTGGCGGCAGATATATTTCAAAGGATTTTACAAAAGCCTGGAGAAATGTCCTTTTCAACCAGTTTCATGACATAATTCCCGGTTCCTGCGTGGTGGACTCCAGAGAACATGCCATGGGACTGTACCAGGAGACCTTTGCCATTGCAAACAGCCGCAGAACCTATGCTTTGAGGAAGATAGCAGAAAACATTGATACATCAGGTCTGACATCATCCGATGAGATGATTAGGGATACTGTTTCCGAGGGAGCCGGGGTTGGTTTTGACATAAACAAAGGGAAAATAAGCCAGACCGAACGGGGAGCAGGGAAAACAAGATTATTCCACTTTTTCAATCCTTCCATGCATGACCGGGAAGAGGTGACTGAAGTTGTCATCTGGGATTGGAACGGTAATACCGACCGCATAATCATCAGGGATTCGGGAGGTCAAACCGCCGAATACCAGGTGATGGACAGGGGATTTAATCATTATTGGGGCCACAGCTATATTAAACTGCTGATAAATGTAAAAGTACCTGCCTGCGGATATGCAACATACATACTGACTGAAGACACCGAAAGAAAAGCTCTGCCTCTGCCGACGGATCCCAGGGTGAAAAAGATTGAAAGTTATGTTTTGGAAAATGACAGGATTAAGGTCACTTTGGATTCAAAAAATGCCATAATCACATCAATAATAGATAAAGACAGCGGAGAAGAGATGATTGATCCAGGCCGAAAGGGATGCATGTTCAGACTGATTGAGGAAGATGCCTGCAGGGGAGGAACTGCATGGAATGTCGGAAGATATATGAATGTATACGATCTTGACAAGAATGTGACCGGCAGACATTTAAAGCGTGATGACAAAAATCTCAGGCAGTCCGTCAAATATGAAATGAGATTTGGAAGTTCAAAAATGGAAGTTGAGGTCTGGCTGGACAAAAACAGTTCATTTATAAATTACCAGGTGAAATGCGACTGGAGAGAGGTGGGGGAACCCGGAAAGGTTGTGCCGCAGCTTGGTTTCTATGTGCCTGCAAGATTTGAATGTGACTCCTATAGGTATGATGTTCCCTTTGGTACCATAGACAGAGCGGGCATGGATATCGATGTTCCTGCAAACAGCTGGGCTGCATTGAGAAGAAAGGAAACTGACAGGAAGATATTGATGCTGATGACAGATTCAAAATACGGTTACAGATGCAAGGATAATTCGGCTTCTATAACCCTGATAAGAAGTTCTGTCGATCCGGACCCGTATCCGGAGTTTGGCATTCATACCTTTTCCTTTGCCATCGGTGTAGTTGAGAATTCGGCTTCCAACAGTGAGCTGATAAACACCGCCTATGATTACAATCATCCTTTCAATGTACTTTCGGGCAAGGCTCATGCCGGAAACATGGAGCTTTCCGGCAGTTTCGCATCCCTGCAGGAAGGCAGCGTTGCCGTTTCAGCAGTCAAAAAGCCTGAAGCGGGGCCGGACAATGGCATTTTGTTAAGAATATATGAAACTGAAGGCATCCGGGGAAAGGCAGTGCTGCGCTTTGCGAAAAAGCCTTCAAATGCGTACTTTGTTGATCTGAATGAGGTAAGGATTGACAGCAATGAATTATCCGTAGTGACAGAAAACAATGAAGTCATATTTGATACTGCACCGTACGGTATCATCAATCTGGTGGTTGAGTTTTAAACCTGCCGGATCGAAAGTGCCGAAAAAATGCTGACGGTCTTAAATCTTAATGCCTGTGAAAGGGAGAGGGAAAACCGCAAAAACCTTGATCGGTTTTCCCCTCAATTTAATCTTTTTCCTTTAATCTCACTTTTAATCTTTTATTTAATCTTACATATTTTATCTCGTATTCAGTCTCACATTTCATTTTTATCCTTGTTGATTTCAGCCAGGTTTTTTACACTGCTTCTTTCAATAAGCGTCGTGTTCATCTGAATGCTTATGAAAGGCTCGCCGGGATGTTTGATTCTGTATAAAAGCTGCTGTACAGCCCTTTGCCCCATGGATACCTGAGGTACATCTATGGTAGTCAAAAAGGGCTCATATATGCTGGAAATGTTGTCAAATCCAATTATGCTGACATCATCAGGTACCTTTATTTCCAATTCTTTAAGAGCGTTGTAAAAAGCCAGGGCTGTGCTGTCATTTACGCACACCCATGCCGTCGGGAAGTTTGATAAATGGCGCAAGGCTTTAATCTTTTGGATATAGTAACCGGTATAATGCATGGTATCATTATACACTGCGTCATGCCAGACAAAGCGCTCATCCACCGGCAGTTTAAAGTATTCCATATATTTAAGGAATGCAATATAGCGTTGGTGAAAGGTATATGCCCCTTCTTTGTTGTTAATAAACCCGATGTTCTTGTGATTATTCTGGTATAGATACTTTACAGCCATGTATATGCCTTTGTCATTGGCAGAATTTATGTAATCGCAGTCCACATCGTTGCTGTAATAGTCTACAACAACTGTCGGGACTTTGGTGGATATGATTTTTTTGAGCAGCTCATCATTTATTGTTCCTATAACTATATACCCGTTACTGGGTGCGCCGGTAATGGCAGCCATGTTTACAGTGTCATTTTCACCGCCGGGATCGATCGGCACCGTCCTGATGCTTATATTGTTTTGACCGGAGAAGTTCCATATGCCGAATAATACATGGGACCAGAAAGTCGGGTCCTCAAAAAAGGATTTTCTGCATATCAGGCTTATACTGATGGAATTGTCGCTGCCTAAATGAGTATTATTCTTTTTATATCCCAGTTCCTGTGCCAGCTGTATGATTTTTTCCCTCATTTCGTCACTGACTCCCGGCATCCCCCTCAATGCTTTGGATACAGTGTTGATCGATACATTCAGTTCGTCTGCTATGGTTTTTAAGGTTATTTTACTCATAGTATCACCTTATTTTAACTTGTCCTGTAAAATGTCATCTTCTGTATCTTAACATTTTCTTGATGATTTTGCAACAAATTGTTATTCTAACACGGCAATAAATTCTATTTTTGGAGAATACAGATTGACACTGGATTTTTGATATGATATATTAATTATGAAAAGATATACAAATTAAGTTAAGAATAGGTTAAATTAACGTTATTTATACAGTACAAATCAATCCAAGATCAGTTCAGATTAATCAAGTTACTTTTTACGTAGAGTCAAAGTTATAATAACCGCAAGTTGAAATTACAATCACGCTAATATGGAGACTTGAAACCTGAGAGCAGGACTGAGCTGAAAAGCGAAAGATATTTTGAATTTCGAGGTGATAAGAGTGAACTTGAAGCGAGCGGTAAAACGTTGGTTGAATTGCAGCAACGCTTAGGATTGCGGTTAGACCTGTCAATACTTGCTTAAGGATCCTGTTCTTTCGTCACTGAGTCATCATAAAAACCATTTCAGACTGTTTGTAACCTCCTTGACGCTGGCCGCACTATCATCAGCAGATTTACCAGTGCAGGTATCTCTGTAGGAAGAAACATTGAGAGATGCCGTGTTTAGGATTTGACCATAATAATATACAAACTTATATATTTTATGTAATAATCTTATAATTAAGTCTTATATGAACAGGCAAAGTAAAAAGATAGGATAATTACATGATATCCACTGGTGTATAATCAGTGAAATAGAAGAGTTTTAAGTAAAACAATAGAAATTTCTACCACATAAAAAAAAGGAGGAGATTTTATGAGGTTTAAAAAAGCTATTGCCATGCTGCTGGTTTTATGCATGGCTATCGGCATGCTGACTGCGTGCGGCGGTAGTTCAAAGGACACTACCACCAGCGACAGCACCACCACCGCCACTTCTGAGCAAACCACAACTACAAATGAAACCACTAAGAGTGAGGAAACACAGGAGCCGGTAGAAGAGGATCCTTTCCCGGGAGCTGACCTTGGTGGTGCTACTATCAAGGTATGGGGACTGCAGAATCCTGAAACGGCTGATGAAGCTAAAAAGGAAATGTGGGAAGAAAGACGCAAGTATGTCGAGGAAAAGTTTAACTGCAAGCTTCAGTACGACGTTCTGGAAGGCGTAGAATGGAATGAAGTTCCCAATGTAATCATAACCTCCATTGCTTCAGGAGATCCCATCATGGACATTGGTGATATGTCAAGGTATTGGATAGGCGAACTGGTTACAAATGATGCCATTCTTGACATCACCGACACGGTTTTGGCCTATAATCTGCCTGAGCCATACTGGAAAGGCGGCTGCCAGTGGGGAGATGCAATAGTAGGATTCAACAGGAATCCGATTTTCCCATGGAGTATCTTTGTTTACAACAGAGAATTGATCAAATCTGTAGGTATGGCAAAGACTCCGGGAGAAATGTTTAAGGAAGGAAAATGGAGCTTCAATGATTTCTATGATTATCTGAAAGAATTGAAATCCAAGCTTCCTGAAGGAGCAGAGGCATTTGGCATACATGCATTGAACTGGGCTCGTGTGGGAGCTTACGGTAACGGAGCTGAAATACTTAATCCTGAGACATACGTACCTTCATATACCTCCGATGCTTTCTATGAAGCCATAGAGTTCTTCCAGAAGCTGGTGCAGGAAGGGCTTGCTGTAAATTGTGTACAGGAACCCCGTGAAGACGGCACCATCCGTTATAACTGGAACTATGCTCAGCAGGGCTTTACCGATGGAAAACTTGCTATAACTATGGCTGCTGAATGGGATTTGGAAGGTTACGCATCCCAGATGGATTATGGTGTTGTTCCGCCACCATGGGGACCTAGAGTTACCATTCAAAACAACGATTACACAACCCTCAGCGACAATTACACCAGCTATTACAATGACTGCGGCGTGTTTGTAATTGTAAAGGGTGCTGAAAAGAAAGCAACACCCAAGCAGTATATGGATCTCATATTCTCATATTTCCAGGATGAAGCAGAAAACCTTCTCAAGAACCGGGAAAAGGCAGCCCGGGGTGAAAAGATCCTGCCCAGCAATGCAGGGACACCCAGGAGCTTCCTGACTGATCTGGATATAGAGCTTTGGGATTGGTACATCTCCAGGCCTAAGTTTGAACCTACTGACACAACAGTACAAACCAATGTGTTCTTCCTGGCGTTGTATGAAGTTTGCGGAACAAACAGAAATGTAAGGTCAGCTTTTGAAGCAGTAATAGGAGAAGATACTTATAAACTTGTTGAAGCCGGCCTTGTGGATGAAAGCCTGCTCAGTCCTGAGCTCAAAAAGAAAGTGGACGAATATGCTGCAACCGCCACACCCAGTGAAGAATGAATTAAAACTATTGCATAGAGAAGTTGAAGCTGGCTAGTTAAACTCATATTGCGGCAAAAGAAGACAAATAGATATTTGTATTGACTTTTGCCGCAATAGGTTTATTTTGTTTATCTTATATGAAGACAAGAGGTGTGATAAAGGTGCGGTCAATAGTGAACTTTTCGTCTAAATATATCTCTGTGCTATTATGCATAAGCATGATATTGTTTTTTATATTATGCTTTGTGTATGATTCAGATACTCTTGCTGCAGAGGCAGAGACATATAAAAACTATATCGGCGGATATAGTCAGGCTTCAACCGACAATGACCCGGTGGTTTTGAAAGCTGCCGGATATGATAAAGAGAATAACACATCCGTCTCTGACGGTATTTTGCTGACCGGAAGCAATTCTACCGTCACATACCGCATTAACTTGCCCGAAGCAGGGCTTTACCATATTGCCCTAAATTACAAGCCTGTGGCCGGTGGCAATGAAATTATTAGAAAAATCCGTGTGAATGGCGAATATCCTTTCCAAGAAGCCGAATATATCACCCTTAAACGATATTACCGTGACAAGGATCATGAATATAAGAAGCAAACAGGAAACCAGACCTTCCCCACCCAGATAGAAGTGGAGGAGTGGTCTGAGACTTTTTTATTTTCGTCTGATGGATATATTATTGATCCTCTTGCGTTCTTTTTTGCAAAAGGAGAAAACACTTTGACAATAGAAGCGCTTGAAGGCGATATATGGATGGATACAATATCTTTAATTCCAGCCACACCGCTTCCAAGCTATAAAACTTACATTGAAAACTGCCGTGCAAACGGATACAAGGTATATACAGGAGAACCGATAAAGGTGCAGGGTGAGGATGCGGCGTTAAAGACGAGCCCGAGCCTTTACCCGATTAATGACCGTACATCACCCCTGACAGAACCATATCACCCGTCCTATATAGTGCTCAATACCATTGGCGGATATGCATGGCGCATACCGGGGCAGATGATCCTTTGGGAAGTGGATGTTCCTGAGACAGGATTATACAAGATTGCTTTTAAATATAAGCAATCATATAACCGGGGGGCGTTTTCCACAAGAAGACTGGCAATTAACGGTTCAGTGCCCTTTGCTGAGGCGAATGATCTGCGCTTTAACTATGATACGAAATTTTCTCTATCCTATCTGGCTGACAGAACTACAGGGGAGGAATATTACTTTTATCTGGAGAAAGGCAGGAACACAATTTCCATGGAGGTCAGCCTTGGCGTATTCGGTGAGCTGACATCCAGGGTGGAAAGTTCTTTGACCAGCCTTAATAGGCTCTATCAGGATATTGTCGTCATCACAAGCACATCCCCGGACAAATACAGGGATTATAAACTGACCACGCTTATTCCGGATTTGAAACAGCGATTGATAACAGAAAGGGATAATCTAAAAAGCGTCGTTGAGGATATAAACAGCATAAGCGGTTCTTTTGCCAGCTCTACTTCCATCATCAACATGCTGATTGTAAACCTGGACAGGATGATAGACAAGCCGAATGAAATCGGCAGGTACCTTTCCAGCTTCAAGAGCAGCATGTCAGCTCTGGGAGACTGGGTAATTTCCACACAGCAGCAACCCCTGGAGATAGATTACTTTATACTGGCACCGGAGGGATACAAGCTGCCGAGGGCTGAAGGAAACTTTTTTGAGAACTTGATACACAAAATACGTGCTTTCATTGGTTCGTTCACCACAAACTTCAATTCACAGTCAGAAACAGCGGACGGAAAAACTGATAAAGCCATTGAAGTCTGGGTTTCAACAGGAAGGGACCAGTACGATATTTTACGGCGGATGATAACTGAATCTTTCTGTAAAGATTATAAAATAAATGTGGAGTTAAAGCTGGTAAATGCAGACGCGATTTTTCCTGCCACTTTGTCAGGAAACGGTCCTGATGTCAACATCCAGGTCGCTGCCAGCATACCGATAAATTTCGGCTTCAGGGATGGAGCCTATGACCTTACCCAATTTAGTGATTTTGAGGAAGTGGCAGCGAGATTTTCGCCGGCGGCGATAGATACATTCAGATTTAAAGGTGCATGCTATGCCCTGCCTGACCAGATGAGCTTCAACATGATGTTCTACAGGAAAGACATTCTGGATGAGCTTGGCCTGGCTGTACCGAAGACCATGGATGAGTTTTTGGCCATGGTGCCTGTATTGCAGAAAAACAATATGGATATATATTTCACGACAGCCGCTCAAACTACCCTTGGAGCTATTGGAAGTTCAGGCAGTACGAAAAACATAAATCCCGTATACCTGTCCCTGTTGTATCAAATGGGAGGACAGCTTTATCGAAACGACGGCGAGTTCGCAGATATCACCAGCGACGTTGGCATTGACGCTTTTAAATATTGGACTGAGTTGTATACAAAGCATAATTTTGTAGTAACTACAGACTTTGCGACACGATTCAGAATGGGTGAGATACCTATAGGCATAGTGGACTTTACTTTATTTAACACGCTGTCTGTGGCCGCACCGGAAATAAAAGGCGATTGGGCTATGGCTCAGATACCTGGAATAGCTCACGAAGGCGGGTCTGTTTCATACGATACTCCTGTTACGGTCAGTGGCTCTCTGATAGTAAAGAATATAGCCGAAAAGAAAGGCACCGTTGATGAAAGCTGGGAGTTCTTGAAATGGTGGACATCTGCGGATACCCAATACACTTTTGCCACAGAGATGGAATCGGTCCTTGGCCTGGCGGGAAGGTATCCTGTTGCCAACCTTGAAGCATTTCAAAGGATTTCCTGGGGGAAAGAAAACCTTGAAGTGCTCAATGAAAGCCTGAAATGGATCCGGACCGTGCCGCAGGTGCCGGGAAGCTATATAACCGGCCGGGTTATAGAAAATGCATTTTATTCCGTTGTAACCGAGGACAGCAACTCAAATCCCGTGGATGCAATTTACAAGGCAGTTGATGAGATCAACACCGAATTGAAGAGCAAAAGGAAAGAGTTTCATATAGAGTAGTGGAAGGAGAGTAGGCCATGGGTGACAAGATACGTGCAAACGGGAAGTATAATTTTAAAAGAAACAGAAACCTGTATTTGATGATGCTGCCGTTTCTGATCCTGTTTTTTACTTTTAATGTTTTGCCGGTACTAAGTGCCATAGTGCTCAGTTTCACGAATTTTAACCTGCTTCAGATGCCTGTCTTCGTGGGCCTTGACAACTATAGGAAGCTATTGCTGAATGACAATATTTTTATTACGGCTGTTAAAAATACCTTTGTAATTGCTGTCATCACCGGACCCATAGGATACCTGCTGTCTTTTCTGATGGCATGGCTGATAAATGAGCTTCCCAGAAAAATAAGAGCCATACTTACAATAGTATTTTATGCCCCCAGCATTTCGGGAAATGTATACCTTATATTTGTCATAATTTTTTCCGGTGACCCATACGGATACCTGAATGCCAAGCTGCTGGACTGGGGTTTTATTGACAAGGCGATTTTGTGGCTGCAGGATACCCGATACATGATACCGATTGTTGTAATTGTTTCCCTTTGGATGAGCCTTGGATTTGGTTTTCTGTCTTTTGTGGCAGGGTTGCAAACTGTTGATAAGACCCAATATGAATCAGCAGCTATCGATGGAATCAGGAACCGCTGGCAGGAACTCTGGTATATCACCTTGCCCAATATGAAGCCGCAGCTGATGTTCGGAGCCGTCATGTCCATAACCTCCTCCCTTGGGGTTGGAGATATAACTGTTGCCCTCATGGGATTCCCCAGCACCAACTATGCTGCACATACGATTGTGAACCACTTAAATGACTATGGAAGCATCCGTATGGAAATGGGTTATGCTTCATCCGTTGCAGTTGTGTTGTTTGCTATCATGATGCTTTCTAACCGGCTTGTGCAAAAGTTTTTGAAGAGGGTGGGAACTTAATATGGCAATAATAAAATTAAATCAACCGTCTATTGGAACACAGAGACAGATTGTTAAGAAAATGAATAAACCCAGCAACGCTTTTATCAGGTTTTTTACTGATAAGAGAAGTGCACGGTCTGTCGGTGGAAATATAATACTGGTTGTTTGCCTTGCCTTAATGGCATTTTTGTTCCTGTTTCCTGTGATTTTCATGTTTAACAATGCTTTTAAGCCGCTTAACGAGCTTTTGAAATTTCCACCGGATCTTTTTGTAAAAAATCCCACATTGGATAATTATTACGACCTGGGTGCGATATATTCCAATTCCCTGGTGCCGCTTTCCAGATATATATTCAATACGGTTTTCATTGTTTTTGTCGGCACAGCCGGACAAATAGTGTTTTCATCCATGGCGGCCTATCCCCTGGCAAAATATGATTTCTTTGGCAGTGAGTTCATTTCGAAGCTTATCGTCATGGCTCTCATGTTTTCCAGTGCGGTTACTGCCGTACCCAATTACATAATACTTTCCAGGCTGGGTTTGATTGACAGCTACTGGGCGATCATTCTGCCGGCTTATTCATCGACGTTGGGGTTATACCTTATGAAAAACTTCATGGAACAGATACCGTCATCCCTTATTGAGTCAGCCAGCCTTGACGGTGCCAATGAGTTCGTAACGCTCTGGCGGGTGGTCATGCCAATGGTGAAACCGGCGTGGATTACACTGTTTATAATATCTTTCCAAACCATGTGGGGCATAACGGGAGGAACATACATATATAAAGAAGAACTGAAGCCTCTGAGCTATACCCTGCTGCAGATCGCCAGCTCGGGTATTGCCAGGCAGGGCGTCATGGCGGCAGTCTCCATCATAATGTTTTTGATTCCCACTGTGATATTTATTTTTATGCAAAGCAATGTCATGCAGACCATGACTACATCCGGAATGAAGGATTAGGGGGTGATGCTTGTGAGACTGAAAGGAACAGATGCTCGACTTAAAAGCGGACCAATAAAGCTGTACAGGATGCTGGCTTTGCTTATGGCTGTTTTTACATTGCTGTCTATGGCTTTCATGGAACAGGAAGTGTCCGCTTCGGAAATAAACAGCTATATCTATTACCGGAATGGAGAAAGCCTGAATGATTATTATCCTGTTCCTGCTCCCAGCCCTTATAATTATATAAAAAGCATATATGCCAAAGATATTGGTGCAGATAACCTTTATAAGGCAAACAGCATGTTTGTGTCGGACAGGTATATTTATATTTCTTCCGGCAACAGCATTATCATAACGGATCATGATTTCAACACAAGGCACATAATAACAAGTATTAAGGATGAAAACGGTGTTCAGGAGCTGACGGATATCAATGGTTTGTTTGTGACAGAGGATGAGGAGCTATATGCCTGTGAGCCTCAAAAAGGCCGCGTGCTGCATTTCAACAGCGACTGGACAATAAAGCGAATCCTTGGCCGACCGGAAGGAATTGTGATAAATGAGAATGTATCCTATCAACCGCTGAAGATTGTGGTAGACAGTGTGGGTAGGATGTATATAGTTGCCAACAATATCTACGAAGGCTTGGTGGAGCTGAATGTGGATGGATCGTTTTCACGGTATTTTGGAGTGGTGGAAGTGAAATACACTCCGATTGAACTTTTCTGGAGGTCCATCCAGACGGAGGCACAACGTGCCCGGTCGGGAGATTGGCTTCCTGTGAATTTCACCAACATAGTCATAGATAAGGACGACTTCGTATACGCAACAGTGGCCGAATCCGGTGTAGAAGAGGAGGAGCCGATAAGGAAGCTGAATGCAAAAGGAACCAACATCCTGCGCTACCCCAAATCAACAGGAACCTATCCGAAAGGTGATCTGTATGTAAATAAACATGGTCAGAACATACCCAAGGGCAATTCCATGTTAACAGCAGTGGATATAAATGATTACGGTATATACATAGTTTTGGACTCAAAACGTTCAAGAATTTTCGCTTATGATGAAGACGGCTACATGCTTTATGCCATTGGAGAATCCGGGACCACCACAGGCCGGTTTAAGATTCCGGTGGACATCAGATTTTTGGGTGAGGACAAACTCCTGGTTCTCGACCGTGGCAATATGTCAATCGAAGTCTTTGAATTGAATGACTATGGGCGCAGCATTCACAATGCGGTTAAATATCAGGCAGAATCGGACTACCGTGCAGCCGCTGAAGAGTGGAAAAAGGTCATAGATTTCAATCCCATGTTCCAATATGCCTATGTGGGTATCGGGAAAGCCCTCTATCGTGACGGAGATCACGAATTGGCCCAACAGTATTTCCGCCTTGGACAGGATGTGGATTATTACTCCGAAGCATACAAAAAGACAAGACAGGAGTTCATAAGTGATAATTTTGGAGCATTTGTACTGATTATCGCAGTACTCACCATTATTTCAATTGCCGTTAAGTTCATAAAGCGGATAAATGCCGATAAAAAGCTGGATGGAGGGATTAGTGCATGAAAGCTTTGGTTCAGAAGCTTAAAGCAGTGAATTTCAAGGAGGATTTCATCACTTTCCCGTTCTACATCATTTCACGGCCGTTCAAAGGATTCGGTGATTTGAAATATGAAAACCGCGGCAGTTTGCTCTTTGCGGTTGTGATGATCATACTCCTGTGCATTTTCATGATCTGTGACTCAACCTATCAAGGTTTTGTTCTTAGCGGATATTACAAGGAAGACACTGTTGTCAATACGCCTTATCTGCTGATGATGACCATTGCTCCTGTAGTGCTGTTTATTTTTGGAAACTGGAGCGTTACGACAATTACCAATGGCAGTGGCTCCCTTAGGGAGATTTTCATGGTATATGCCTATGCCTCCTATCCAAAGCTGATTCTGGATGTGATAGGATTGATCCTGTCAAATCTTGTTACAGCAGAGGAAGCAGCATTTTCATCCTTCTTTTATGTTTTTGGTACAGTAGCATTTTTGTTCTATCTGTTTATCGGCTTGGTCATGATTCATGAATACACTTTTACAAAATCACTGCTTATGGTTTTGATGACAGTCATGTCCATGTGCATTATCGTGTTTGTGCTGGCATTGTTTATTACGCTTTCAAATGAAGTAATCGTCTTTTTCAACACAGTATTTAGGGAAATAAACATGAGATTTTAAAGGGGCAGGTGATATTGCAATGAAAAAACGGCTGGCGGTTTTGCTTGCATTCTTAATGCTCATCCAGGTGCAGGTTTTCACTTATGCAGATCAGGAAGAAACTGCAGAAATTGCGGAAGCACCTTCGACAGGCATATCGATAGAAGATGTCAAGGAGATTGAGGACTATAAACTCTCTTTCGAAACCGTTGCAAAAAACAGCGAAGCTGAACTGCTCATTGATAAATCTGTGAACGCCTTGAGACTTGTTTCATTGAAAACCGGAAAATACTTTGATACAAAAATTATGAACGGTCAGCTTGGCAATGATGTGATAAAGAATCTGCAAAAATCGGATTTTTCTCTGACATACTACACTGACAAGGTAAGGGCGACAATTGAGACAGTGGATAACTATACCAAGAGCATCGCTCAGGGCCAGGTGGAGTATACCCCAATTGAAAACGGGATCCGCTGCAGCTTTACATTAGGGGAAAAAACGGCTGTACACCTTTCCATGTTTCCTATGTTTATAAGCAAGGAAAGAATGGAAGAACTGGTGCTGCAATATCTGGATGATAACCAGCGGAATGAGCTGCTTGGCAAGGATGGTTATTATACCGAGCAAAAAGAGAGGTATGTCAGAAACTGGGCAGCCAAGAAAAAGGACGGTACTCCTACCCAGGTAGCTATCCCGAAGCTTAAGAGAATGTACAGCTTTTTCTATGAAATCGGAAAATACAATGAGGAAGAGCTGGCAAAAGATAATGCGGAAT
>ENA-UPSB01001000-UPSB01001000.1-bioreactor-metagenome-genome-assembly--contig:-NODE-1000-length-38289-cov-352.590966_pt1 | contig 38289 bp, 35 predicted proteins | sample MGYA00238182_ERZ773286 | MGnify/ENA primary metagenome ERZ773286 (study PRJEB29026, sample SAMN07631240) | bioreactor metagenome | isolation source: Switchgrass digestor | place: USA: Dartmouth...
AGAGCGACGACCTACCGTTGTAACCTCAATTCTTAATGACTCAAGTTTTGATCTGGTTGTATCGATAGAAGGAGTTTTAAGAGATCAAAATGGGAAAATTATTGAAAGGTTTCCTTTAAAGTCTCAATATATGGAAAAAAATAATTTATCTGCTCAGAGAATTTTAAAAGGGAATAAAGTAATATTTTATGGTAAACCAAAATATTTGCTTTCTCCAGGAGATTATAAATTAACCCTTTTTGTGAATTATTCAAATAGGCAGAAGGTATTTAATTTTAATATAACAGTTCCTGAAGAGGGATTTTCATTTTCTCCACTTGAAGAACTGGCGTTGGTTTTGGATCAGAGTGAATTTAGTTTTACTCTTTATCCAGGTGCTGTTAAATCGTTTGTAGTAGGTTTTCAAAATTTATCAAATAAAAATGTTACAGTTAAAATAGGTGCAAAAGATTTTCCTGGATTAGACAAAAAATACTCTTTACTTTCGTGGTTGACACTAAGATCACCTGGGACAATGATTGTTTATCCTCAACGGTCTGGAAGAGCAATTATGTCAGTAAATGTTCCAAAAGATGCCCAAGAAGGTGGATACTACGGGAAAATCGTTTTGAATGTTTATGATGAATTAGAAAATCTTTTAACTCAAAAAGAAGTCAATATTGAATTAATAATTGGAAAAGTTGAATATGATGTTGAATTGGTAAGTACTAATTATGAGGTTGTTGAAGGTATTGGAATATTCAGTGCTGTTGTAAAAAATATTGGAAGTGGATATTTAATACCTAAAGGTTCGTTAAGTATTATAAATTCAAAAGGTGTAAGTATAGGTGTTTATGATTTAGTACCTTCTAGTGAGGAATGGGTAGTGCCTGAAAAAGAGGTTTTGCTTTTAGGTGAAGTACCAGATTTAGATATATCACAGGACTATAGTTATATATTGACAATATATAACAAAGAAAATAAGCTAAAAACCTTCGAAGGAACATTTTTTAATTCAAAGTGATTAGTTATCGGATTATTGTAAATATTTAAAAGAACCTTAAAAAGGGGGGACATTATGAAAAATAACAAATTTAAAATCGTATTGGTATTGATTTTTATTTTATTAATTTCAGTTTTGACTCTATCTCAAGAAATTTCTTCACCAATTGTTACAGCTGTTTTTTATAACACCGATTTGATAGAAGCATTAAACGAAATTTCTTTACAAACAGGAGTTATTATACTTACTGATCAATATGTAACTGGATTAGTTACCGCAGAATTTTATGACGTCGAATTAGAAACAGTCTTAGATTTACTTTTATTACCTGGGGGATATTCTTACAAAAAGATTGATGAAAGTGTGTATTTTGTTGGCCTCGCTGATCCAAAAAGTCATAATTTTTTGAATTTAGCAGAGGTTAAAATTTTTCCTTTAAAATACATCACAACCGAAAAATTCATCTCGTTAGTTCCAGATACTTTGCAGCAATATATAAAAGCAAACAAAGAAAGTAATGAACTTGTCGTATATGCACCAAGAGATAAAATAAGCTATATTGAAGATTTAGTTCTGCAATTAGACAAAAATGAACCTTACATTGAATTGACAATCTATATTCTTGAGACAAATGAAAGCTCTTCAGAGACGATAAAAGGCAATGTTTTTAAAATTAATCAAGACGGTATAAAAAATAATTTTTATTATTCATATCCTAATATAGGTTTTTCAATTCAGGATCTTTTTGAGGCCAAAATAGAGATGTACGAAAAAGCAGAAACTGCTAATTTAATTACTAAGCAGAGTGTGAAAGTTTTGCCAGGTGAAAAAGCTACTTTGTATTTGAAAAGTATAGATACTATATTATTTGTTTCGTCGTACAGGACAGAGTTTAGAACATTGGAAGATGGCATTGAAATAGAAATGACTCCTAAATATTTAAACGACATTTTGCAAATAACTTTTAAAACAAAATCTTCAAATATTATGGATATTAAAAGAGATTCTTATATTATTTCTGAATCGCGATTAGAGACTAAAGTAAATGTATTTCCTTCAGAGGTCTTATTAGTAGCTGATTTAGACATGAGTCAGCTTTATTCTAAAAAAGGTGGAACTAGTTTTTTAAAAGATTTACCTTTTTTGAGATTTTTATTTGGAGACAATGAAAAACGAGATCAAAATAAACGATTGATGATTTTTTTAACCTCGTCTCTTTTTGATCAAGGGGATGGTATAAAATGAAGAAAAATATCTTTTTGATTGTAATTAGTATACTGTTTTTTTCTTTGATTATTTTTAGTCAAAGTTCTCAGATGTATAACTATGCTATATATTCTATGCTAAACGGAGATAGTAGATCTGAAAGTGTTTTGGGAAGTATTGCAGTTATTCATGGATATTCATTAAATTTTGAATCAAGCGGGGTAGTAGATTTATCTTTTACAATAACGCCTTTAAATAATTTAGGGAATGTTGTAAGAACAAAGATAGTTATTAAAAGCACAAATTTATATTTTGAAGATACTTTTGATTTATTAAAAGGACAAAAAAATTATATAGCTTCTGTAATGTATAATGTTGATGATGCAGAAAAAATGCTTGATATATATGTAAACGTTAATGATATTGACAAGTTAGAATTTGTAGGAAGCAAAGAAGAACCTTCTAAGGAAAATAGAGTCACAATTAAAGGCTCTTATATGGATTTTGCTAACTTCAATAAAGATTTTTCTCCTGAGATAGAATTAGAGTTAAATGATATGGTATTTGTTGGAACTAGAAATATTTTTAATAGGGAGCAATTAGGTTTTTATTTTGGTGGAATCATTAAAGGTTTGAAATTAGGTATTTATGCTCAAAACGATGCTTTTTATATATTTTTAAATGATAAAACTCATATAGATTCATTTGAATTTATTGCTAATTTTGTACCGTTTGCCTTTTCCGATAATAGTATGGATTTTTATGGAGATTTTAGTGTAGTAACGTATAAACATTTTGATTCTTTTGAGTTATTGAATGAAAAATTAAAAAGTAATTTTATACTAGGCTTTGGTCTATCTTATTTTGAGAAAAAATATGATTTTGATTTTAATTTTGGTTTGAATGGAAATTATGAGAATATAAATTATAATATGCTTTTTGGATATAATTTTATATCAAATCAAGGTTCTTTTTTTACAAGTGTATCAATTGATTTTTAAGTAGACAATGAAATAATTAAATGATTAGGTGAAAAAAAAAATGTTAAAAGTATTTACATTTGGTGAATTCGCTATTTATAAAGAAGATAAAAAAATTGAAAGCTTCAAGTCAAGGAAAGCTATGGAGCTTTTTAAGTTTTTGTTATTAAATAAAAATAAGAAGGTTCCTCTTTTAGATATATACGATATTTTTTGGCCTGGCTTTGATGACGAAAGCGCAAGATTAAACCTAAATACGACCTTGTATTACATAAGAAAACAACTGGATATTAGTAGCGAAGAACTAGGAATTAAGGAAGATTATTGCTTATTTTCAATGAAGGATATTTACATTGATTTTGAAGAATTTCTTAAATTATATGACGAAGCTTTTAAAGAAAAAGAGATTAATAGAAGATTATTTTTACTTTTAAAGGCATCTTCTCTTTATAAGGGTGATTTATTTGATGAAAATGTATACGATGAATGGGTAAGGGATCAGAAGGAATATTTCAAGAGGCTGTACATTGATGTTTTGCTTGAAATAGGTTATTTATACGAACAATTAAAGGACAAAATTGATGCCCAATATTACCTACAAAAGGCTTTTTATTATTCACAGCGAGAAGATGCATGGCTTAGTTTGATAAGAATTTATGAAAATAATCATGAAAAAGATAAGGCAATTAGCTTATTTAATCAATACAAAGAATTCTTTGGATATAATGAGTACCCCGTTTCTCAGAAGAATGTTAATTATAGTACTTTAGAAACCCCAAATATAGAAAGAAATGGAAATGTTCTTTCCCTTGATCTATTTAATATTATTTTGGATTTAGAAAGACTTAAAAGAGATAAGGATTATGTAATGATAGAACTAAAATTAAAAAAGAAAGTAGATAAAAGTATTTTAGATAAGTTTTGTGAGCAAATTAGAAGAGAAGATGTAATTTATTTTGGTGGAGATGAATTGAAAATTATATTTAGAGGTATAAAGGATGTAAAAGAAAGTAGGGAAGTAGTGGTTAAAAAAGTATCAGATTTTTTTAATGAAGAAAAGATTGAATTTTCAATAATCAATGTCGAGTAATGACTTATTTTTGAAATGGGGGAGATAGTTATTTATGGATGAAGATACTAGGCTTTCAAAGGGCGAAAGGGATTTTCTTTTATCTGAACTAGAAAAAAATAACAATGGCTTTTATAAAGATGAGATTAGAGGGTTTGATAAAAGTTCAATTTTACTTTTAGATGAATTAAATGAGTTGATATTTATTATTAATAACGAAGGAAAGATAGTGTTTGTTAATAATATAGTGACAAGTTATGGGTACTCAAAGGAGGAATTAGACAAAAAATTTGTTTTTGAGTTTTTCCAAGATAAAACCAAGAACTTATTAGAATACTTTTTTAACAAAAAAAATATAAATAAGCTTTGGATTTTTAAAGATCAGTTTTTGGCGAAAAATGGAGATAAAATTCCTTTTGAATTTAAGTTAAAAAATTTTTTTCAAAATGAAATTCTTTATTTTATTTTGATAGGTAGGGATTTGAGCGAGTATGTTCAATATCAAAAAGAGATAGAAAATTTAAAAAGAGATCGAACAATTGCTGAAAAAGCAATTCAAAAATCGGGGATTGGTATTTGGCAATGGGATATTTTAACAGGTAAGATAGTTTATGACGAGATGTATAAAATTCTATTAGGATATCAAGTAGATCCATTTAAAGGAAGTTTTGAAAAGATTATGGAACATATTCATGAAGAAGACCAAGAAAAAATAATTTATAATATTAAAGAACATTTTTTTGAAAGATCAGAGACATTCTCATCGTTTTATAGGATAAAAGATGTAAAAGAAGAATATAAATATTTCTTTTCTAGAGGGGTTGTTATTGAAAGAGATAGATTAGGGCTTCCCAACTTTATGATAGGTATATATACTTTAGTAAAAGAATGTGAAGAAAAGTTTAAAGAGATCGCAGAAGGCAAAAATTATTTGCAGAAAATTATAGATAACATGGATCAAGGTCTAGCCGTTATTGATAGTAATTATAAATTCAAATTAGCTAATACATTTTTTTATACTTCTTTAAATATACCAGAAAATATTGATTCTATTAAAAATATTGTTGATAAAGATCATATGTCTTTATTTGAAGAAAAGATAAATGAATTAAAGAATAAAAAGGAAGGAACAGTTTCTTTTGAATGTAAACTAATAAATAAAAACAATGAATATGTCTATGCCTTCGTTACTGGGTTATCATATGATGGAGAGGCAGAAGAGATAATTCTAATAATAACCGATATAACTCAAAGGAAAAAGTTTGAAGAACTCCTTAGAAAATATGCGACTATAGATGATTTAACTGATGCATATAATAGAAGAGCAGGGTTTTTAGCTTTAGAAAAATCATTAGAAATTGCTAAATTAAAAAAAGAACCCTTGAGTGTAATTTTTATAGATGTTGATAATTTAAAAACGATTAATGATAATTTTGGTCATGATGCAGGGGATTTTGTTTTGAGAAAAATTGCCGATATAATTAGAAATTCTATTAGAGATAGTGATATTTTAATAAGGGTTGGTGGAGATGAGTTCGTATTAGGGTTACCAAGTGCAAGAAAGCAAGATGCCGAAAAGATCGTAAATAGGATCAAAGAAGCTCTTAATAATATAAAAATTGATGAAGATATGAGGATAGATTTAAGCTATGGTATATGTGAATACAATGATTTTGAAAAAGACTTAGATATAGAAGATCTTATAAAAGCAGCAGATAATAAGATGTATGAGATGAAGAAAAGCAAAGATAAAAGCACGTAATCTTGACAGAGTATATTATTAATGTTATAATTAATCAAGATAATAGAATAATCCAACTACGGAGAGGTGACCGAGTGGCCGAAGGTGCTTGCCTGCTAAGCAAGTGTAGAGGTAACTCTACCGAGGGTTCGAATCCCTCCCTCTCCGCCATTGTTTATTGTATGTGCCTGTAGCTCAATTGGATAGAGCGTTGGACTGCGGATCCGGAGGTTGCCGGTTCAAATCCGGCCAGGCACGCCACTATTTTCTATATCAATATTTATGCATATAAAAACATCGGCCAATTATGGCCGATGTTTTGAATTTTATACAGCTTTTTGCACTTTTCCTGATTTTAAGCATCTTGTACATACGTATTTTCTTTTGACAGAACCATCTGAAGTGATAATTCTTATCTTTTGCAAATTTGGTGCCCATGTTCTTTTTGTAATAACTTTTGATTTAGCAACGGTATTTCCTGATTTAGGCTCTTTTCCACATATTTCACATTTTCTTGCCACGATTAATTCCTCCCTTAACTATTGCCTTTAAAAACTTTTGAGAATATAAAGATTATAGAGAATTGTTAACAATAATATACTGCCTACAAACACTTATTGTTCTTCATTGATGTCTTCTTCTAACATGGCTTCTTCGTCTTCAAACGACATTGGCTTTACAATTGGAAATGGAATAATGTCTCTTATTGTTGGTGTATCTGTTAAAAGCATGCAAAATCTATCAATACCTATTCCTAATCCACCAGTAGGGGGAAGTCCATATTCTAAAGCTCTTATAAAATCAAGATCCATCATTTGAGCTTCTTCATCACCCAATTCTTTTAGTTTCATCTGATTTTTAAATCTTTCAAATTGATCTTGAGGATCATTAAGTTCTGAGAAGGCATTTGCTATCTCTTTACCATTTATTATTAGCTCAAATCTTTCCGTGAGTCTAGGATCATCTCTTTTCCTTTTCGCTAAGGGTGAGATTTCTATAGGATAATCTATTACAAATGTTGGTTGTATCAATTTGTCTTCGACTAAATCCCATATTTTATCAATATAGTGGTATCTATCTTCTATTTCTACAGCTTGGCCTTTTTCTTTCAAAAAGTTTTTTAGCTCTTCATCAGTGGATTCAAGTATATCGATGCCAAGATTATCTTTGATAAAATCACACATTTTAACTCTTTTGAACGGAGGTTTAAAGTCTAACTCTTGTCCTTGATAGATTATCTTTGATGTTCCATGGATTTTATTTGTAACATGACATAGTAATTCCTCTGTTAGATTCATTATATCGTTATAATCTGCATAAGCTTGATAAAGTTCTATAGTAGTAAACTCTGGATTATGTTTGTTGGAAACTCCCTCATTTCTGAAAATTTTACCAATTTCATAAATTTTTTCCATTCCTCCAACAACCATTCGTTTCAAGTGTAGTTCAGTAGCTATTCTTAAATACATATCTATGTCATAAACATTTAAATGTGTGATGAATGGTCTTGCATTAGCTCCACCCATTACTGTCTGAAGGACGGGTGTTTCTACTTCTAAGAATCCTCTTTCATTTAAAAAATCTCTTATGTACTTTATAATTAAGAATCGGGTTCTGAATGTATCTATTACATCGTCATTAGCAATCATATCAACATATCGTTGTCTGTATCTAATTTCTTTGTCCTTTAAGCCATGCCATTTTTCAGGAAGAGGTCTTACAGCTTTTGATAATAGTTCTAATTCTAATGCTAATAGTGTTAATTCTCCAGTCTTTGTTTTGAAAGGGTAACATTTAATGCCTATCCAATCACCGGTATCAATATATTTTTTGAAAAAATCGTAACTTTTTTCACCAACTTGATCTAATCTAATGTATGCCTGTATTCGCCCAAAGTCATCTTTTAGATCAGCAAAAGCAGATTTACCATGTTTTCTTATAGTCATTATTCTCCCGGCATAATTAAAGATTTCATTTTCTAAAAGTTGTTCGGGTTTAATCCTACTTTCAAATAATTCTTTTATCTGTTGAGAATTGTAATCTTTGGTAAATTTATATTTATATGGTTCAAACCCCTTTTCTCTTAGTTCTGTTATTTGGTTTAATCTTTGTTTTCTTAAGTCCATTATTTGCCTCCTATATTGCTTGAGTTCTTCATATTAAAAAATGTCTTTTATTTCAATCTTTTTATAGTCACCTTTCGCGGTTTTAATTTTTATGATGTCTCCTTTTTTACGACCTAAAATTGCTCTTCCTATAGGTGAATCGACACTAATTTTCTTTTCTGAAAGGTTAGCTTCTTGAGCAGTAACTAAGATAAATTCTTGATCTTGATTTAAACGATAATCTTTGATTTTGACACGTTTTCCTAAATCAACTTTTGAATTATCTGAATTTCCATTGTTTTCAATTACTTCAGCATGATCTAGAATATACTCTATCTCTTTTATTCTTGAGTCTATTTTTCCTTGTTCATTTTTAGCTTCTTCATATTCACTATTTTCTGACAAATCTCCAAGTTCTCTTGCTTCTTTTATTCTTTCAGCAATTTCTCCCATTAGCTTCTTTTTTAACTCATCTCTTTCTTTCTTGAGTTTCTCATACCCTTCGCGGGTAAGTTTGTACACTTCTTCGGCCACTTTTGATTTCCTCCCTCAGTTATCCTTTAATTCTTTAATAGCGTTTAAAAATCCATCAAGATCGCGAAATTCTCTATAAACAGAAGCAAATCTAACATATGCTACTTGATCAATTTGTTTTAGTTGTTCCATAACTTTATCTCCTATTTCAGACGAAGAAATTTCAGACTTACCACTTTTTCTTAGTTGTTCTTCAATATTGTCAACGATTTCTTCTATTTGCTCAGTTGTTACAGGAGTTTTTTCACAAGCTTTTACAATACCTAGCATTAGTTTTTGTCTGTTATATAATTCGCGTCTGCCGTCTTTTTTGATTATTCTTATGTTATTTTGTTCATATCTTTCATATGTAGTAAATCTGCCTTCGCATCGAAGGCATTCTCTTCTTCTTCTTATAGAAGAACCTTTTCCAACTGGTCTTGAATCAAGAACCTTTGTCTCTTCAAAACCACAAAAGGGGCATCTCACAATCGCACCGCCTTATTCGAGTCTTTTTATAAAATCAATCATTTTCCCCAGCGCTATCTAAAGAATTAGCAATCTTAGAAATTTTATTGAACTTATGATATAGTGTGGATTTTTTAATTCCAAGTGCTTCAGCAATCGTACTTAAGCTAGCTTCACGGTTATTTAAACGATAAAATGCTACTTGTTTAAGATCGTCGGGTAAACTCTCAAGACCGATTGTTTTATCTATTGTCAGTATATCGTTGATCTGTTTCAAGGAACTTTTTACAGTTTTTTCTGCATTAGCTGAGATTAAGTTTACGGTTCTAGTAACGTTGCCTCTTATGTTTCTTACACCTATTAGCTTGTATAATTCAGAAACTGCCTCTTTAGCTCCTAGTAATTCCAATATATTTAAAATATCTTCTCTTGCTTTGATATATATTTTTGCCTTTTCATCTTTAATCAAAAGATTAGCTTTTACCCCAACAAGGTCTCTAAAAGTTTTAGCTATATCGTTAAGAAAGCTTTTATTGATTTTTTGTAAGTTGAATTCCATATGGTATGAGTTTTTTACGGAAATTGAACCACAAGAAAGAAACAACCCCTTCAAAAAAGAACCAAAAATAAGAGGATCTTTTTTCAAAAAGGGTGGAAATTTATCTTTTTCAAATGAGAAACAAAAATCTTTTAAGCTTTTTTCTATAAGTTCTTTGTTTAGATAAACTATTCCTGTGCTTCCTAAGTCTAATCTTTTATCGTTATAGGATTTGTATTCAATTTTTTCAGGATAAAAAATCTTTGTAATTTTATACAATCTTTTTAAACTATTCATTGACGTAGCTTTTATCTTTATTAACTTTTCGTTATGATATTCGAAACTTTCTCCTCTACCTACAAAAAAACCAAAAAACTCCGCTTCTGGAAATAGAATTTTGGAGTTAACTAAAGAAAGTTTAACTTTTTCGGAAAATGAACTCAATTTATACATTTTACAATCAACTCAGAAATTTTTTTTGGATCGTGCCTAACAATAGGTCTTTCTTGATTTATTATATATACCAAATCAGATTTGATCAGCCTTTGATCACCATCAATATCTATTAAAACTTGGGTTGCACCCATTTCCTTGTATCTATCTATAACTTGTATGGGTAAATTAGAACTATTCGCAATTATATAATCCAATCTTTGCCCAAGATAATTTTCTATTTCATTAACATGATCCTTTAAGGTGTAACCAGTAGTTTCTCCTGGTTGAGTCATAATATTTGCTACGTAAACCTTTTTATTATGATTTGTATTGATGGCATTTCTAATACCATCAACCAATATATTTGGAATGATACTAGTATATAGACTTCCCGGACCCAAAACTATCAAATCAGCGTTTTTTATAGCTAAGACACTTTCTTCAAATGCTTCAGCATTTCCATCAAGCCAAATTCTTTTTATTCTTTTATTTTTAGAAACTATACAAGTTTCTCCAAATGAGATTTCCCCATCTTCAAATTCTGCAGCTAACCTTATCAAATCCAACGATGAAGGATACACCCTTCCTTTAATTTTTAGTGCTTCAGATAACGTTTTTATAGCTAAAGGGAAATTGTTATTATTCATCCGGGTTAATGCTAACAAAATAATGTTACCAAGATTATGATTTTTTAAGAATCCTTCATTAAATCTATAATCAAGTAATTTCGTTAATAGAGATTCTTTTTCAGCTAAAGCCAAAATGTTATTTCTAATATCTCCAGGAGGAGGTATCTCAAAATCGTTTCTTATAGCGCCAGAGCTCCCACCATCATCGGTTACAGTTACTATAGAAACAACATCAATATCTTTATACCATTTTAAACCTCTTAAGATTTGACTAAGCCCAGTTCCTCCACCAATAGTTACTATGTTTTTCATACATCTCACCAACAAGAATAATTTATAAACTGTTAATTATTTAGTCTTTCTAAATCTCTGTGTGTGATTGACACTTCTCTACCATCAGCTTTTAGTATATCATAAAGTTTTTGCGCAACATAGACGGATCTATGTTGGCCACCCGTGCATCCAATACAAAAATAAGCTTCAAATCGTCCACTTTCTGAATATTTATCTTGAATAAATTTAGCAAAATCAACTAGTTTGTTGATTGTCTCGTTGGTCTCTGGGAATTGTTCCAAAAAATTAATTACTTTTTCGTCTAATCCTGTTAGCTGATACATCTCAGGAAAATAAAATGGATTAGGTAAATATCGAACATCAATTAAATAATCAGCAATAGAGGGAATTCCTTCTTTAAATCCAAAACTTATAATATTTAACCTTAATTTTCTCATATTTTCATTAATATATTTAAAGAAATCTTTTTTTAACTCAGTAGGTTCGATTGATGTTGTGTCTATTACAATGTCACATAGTTTTTCTATTTTACTCATTATTTTTATTTCTTCATCAATAGCTATTTCTAGTGATTTTTCAAGTGGATGTATTCTTCTGGATTTTTTGTATCTATCAATTATTGTAGGTTTATCGGCTTTTAAAAAAACTTTATGAATTTCCATATTACACTTTGCTAATTTTTCTACGTTATTAAACACATCATACAAACTCTCAGGGTCCTTCCACCTTATATCACTCACAATTGCAAGCTTTTTAACATTACTAGTACACAGAATATTTAAAAAATGTTCAATTAAGTTAGGAGGAACATTATCTACGGTGAAATATTGTTCGTCTTCTAAAGCCCTCAACAATGTAGATTTTCCTGCCCCTGATAACCCTGTTATTAAGAACACTACTGGGTTATTTTTCACAATTAATCATCCTTTATAGAATTATTGTTTTGTATTAATAAGATTTTTTTCTCTGTAAAGTTTTGTTTTTGACAAATCAATCTTTCTGAAAACCGGTTTATAATAAACATCATACATGAAAGCTTTTGAAAGAGTTTCAAATTTTTCAACATTTCCCGTTATATAGTAATTCACCTTTATATTTCCAGTATTTTTACTTAATTGAACTTCTTGAGATAAAACATCAACAATGCTATCTGCTGGGTCTAAAATTAATGAGTTTGTATATTTTTTTATTTGTTTTTCTAATATTGGATAGTGAGTACATCCAAGAATTACTTTTTTATATTTGGATTTATAGTCTCTCAAATAAAACCTTAAAACAGAGTCGGCCATTTGACCATACCAATATCCTTCTTCGATTAAAGGAACAAAAAGGGGGCACGCCTTTTCTTCGTATTTCATTAAGCCTTTTTTAGTTAATAGTTCTTTGTATACCCCTAATTTGACTGTATTTTCAGTAGCTAACAACAGTACAGAATCGTTTTTTTGAACTTTTTTTACTGCATTTTCTATCAAACTTATATAGGTAAAGTTGAATTTATCAAGATTAAAGTTAGTTTTTTTGATTATAGAATCTGTAGTATTACACGCAGATATAAGTATATCAACATCTAAAGAATCAAAAAACGATAAAATTTTTTCTAAATTATCTAGCAAAAAGGAGATAGGTTTAGAACCATAAGGAACATTCAAACTATCCCCTAAATAAATATATTGATGATTTCCAAAATTATTAATAACTTTTTTTAAAACAGTTAATCCACCAATACCTGAATCAAAAAGGCCAATCTTCATTTTTCATCCCAACTTACAGATTTATCTTCTTCTTTATTTTCAGGTGGATCAATAATCGGATTTAGTGTCGTATTCAATGATTTGCTAAATTTAGCTATCAAATCTTTTATTTCTTGTCTGGTTTTAATTGTGTTCAATTTTTCATTAAGCAACATTAACAATAAAATGTAATCTATTTTTTCTGAGCCTATTTTTCTAGAATAATCTTCGACTTCAGATTTAATTTCTTCTAAAATTTTACTAATAACCTCTTCAGGTTCATTAACTTTGTACCTGTAATTTTTACCTAAAATATTAACTTCGACACTTCTATAATTTTTCATTACTATCAATCCTTCAAAAAAGATCTATAAATCAGTAGGAACCATTAGAATTTTCACCTTGAACAGGGTTATTAGTTTCAAAAGAACTGTCATAGTTTGGATTTAGAAAATCCTCCCCAACGCGTGAAATCAAAGTTGTTTTAAGTTGATTTAAATAATTCTCAACTTCTTCATTTTTTCTTTTAACTTCTTCTAACTGCCTATTCAACTCTTCTTTTTCGTTATTAAGCTTTTCGTATTCATTAAATAGTTCATCATATTGAGACTTAAGGGTATTTCGTTCTTTTTTTAATTCGTTGTACCTATCAGCTAAGGTTTCCAACATGTTTTCCAAATCTTTCAAGATTTCCATTTGATTTTCCCCCTTTTTATTTAATTTGAAATAAATAAAGTATTTAAATAAATACTTTATGATTTTTATTATAACATAAGTAAATGAAAAAATATTGAAAGATAGCAAACTTTAAAGCAAATATAATTGCTTTGAACTTCAATTTATATTATAACATAATATGGCTATTATGTTATAATATTCAAAATTGAGTTAATACTAATGGGAGGGAGATTTATGGGCGCTGTGACAAGATTATTTTCCGTAATTAGTGGGGGCATAGGTCTTATTTTCACAATCTTTCTGGTTTTTAATGTCTTAGAGAAATCTCCTGGTGATGAAAATATGCAAAAGTTATCTAAAGCTATTCAAGTTGGAGCAAAATCATTTATAATTGCCGAATATAGAATTCTTTTTATTGTACTTGCTTTGTTATCAATATTTTTGTGGAGGATTAGTTCTCATTCAATGGCGATATCTTTTTTGATGGGTTCTTTATTTTCAGCATTAGCAGGTTATTTAGGTTTATCTATTGCTACAAGGGCAAATTCAAGAACTACTTATGGAGCAACAAAAGGTTTAAAAGATGCTTTGGCTATTTCTTTTAATGGTGGAGCTGTTATGGGTATGACCGTTGTTTCGCTTGGGCTGATTGGGTTGGGTGGCGTTTTTTTTCTTTTTGATGGTAATGTTGAGATTATGAGTGGTTATGCGATGGGGGCTTCATTCGCTGCTTTGTTTGCAAGGGTGGGAGGGGGTATTTTTACAAAAGCCGCGGATATTGGTGCGGATTTGGTTGGTAAAGTAGAAGCAAATATTCCTGAAGATGATCCTAGAAATCCTGCAGTTATTGCAGATAATGTTGGAGATAATGTCGGTGATGTTGCAGGTATGGGGGCAGATTTATATGAGTCATATGTAGGATCTATTTTTTCCGCCTCGGTTTTAGGAGGCATTGATTATTCTATTAAAGGAGCAATATTTCCTTTTTTTGTAGCTTCTTCTGGTCTTTTACTTTCTATACTAGGTATTATTTTGGTTAATTTGTTTATTAAGAAATCGGATAATGTTGAACCTCAAAAGGTATTGGATTTTGGAACGTATATAACCTCTTTTTTTCAGGCAATAGCGGTTATTATTCTATCTAAAATAATTTTAGGTTCTTTCAAACCAGCTTTAATTGCTATTTTAGGAATGATGGTAGGTATCCTTATTGGCGTTGTAACAGAATATTATACTTCTAAAAAACCTATAAAAGATCTTGCTAATAGTGCTCCATCTGGACCTGCTCCGTTAATTATTAATGGTTTAGCTTTGGGGATGGAATCGACGCTACTTCCGGTTCTTTTTATTGGCATAAGTATTGTTTTATCTTTTAAATTGTATGGATTATATGGAATTGCAATTGCTGCTCTCGGAATGCTTTCAACATTAGGAATTACTCTTTCAATTGATGCATATGGGCCTATTGCCGATAATGCTGGCGGTATTGCCCAAATGGCTAAGTTGGATCCTCATGTCAGAGAGATTACAGATAAATTGGATACAGTAGGGAATACTACCGCGGCTATAGGAAAAGGGTTTGCAATAGGATCAGCTGCATTAACTGCTTTGGCTCTTTTTGCATCCTACACTCAAGCAGTTAATATAACGGTAGTTGATTTAAACCATGCATATGTTTTTGTAGCATTATTGGTAGGGGCTATGCTACCATTTCTTTTTTCTTCGCTTGTATTAAAAGCAGTTGGTAAGGCTGCTAATTTGATGGTGGAAGAGGTAAGAAGACAGTTTAAGGAGATTGTTGGATTAATAGATGGAAAAGCAGAACCTAATTATGGAAAGTGTGTTAAAATAGCTACTAGTGGAGCATTAAAACATATGATTTTCCCCTCTCTTATTGCTATTATTGCTCCTATACTAACTTATTTGGTATTAGGAAAGGAAGCTGTTGCTGGAATGTTAGCCGGAGCAACAGTTTGTGGTGTGATGCTGGCTATTTTTATGGCTAATTCTGGAGGCGCTTGGGATAATGCTAAAAAAACTATTGAGAGTGGAGAGTTGGGAGGAAAAGGTTCTTTGTCTCATAAGGCTTCCATAGTGGGAGATACCGTAGGAGATCCTTTAAAAGATACTGCAGGGCCATCTATAAATATTTTGATAAAACTTATGTCTATTGTTTCAATAGTGCTTATTCCTATTTTAGAAAGATTTTTTAATTAAATTTCCATAAGATGTGGATTATATGTATAAATATGATTATTATTAATTTATATTAACGATAAAAATCGAAAGAGGTGATAGTTAATGAAAAGAATAGGCGTTTTGAATGTGGGTGGGGATTGCCCTGGATTAAATGCCGTGATAAGGGCATTAATAGTAAAAGGTGCTCATGAAGATGTAGAAATTGTAGGAATATACGATGGATTCATGGGATTAGTTGAAGACAAAATGAGTATATTGGCTAAAGAACACGTTTCTGGAAGATTGCCCGAGGGAGGATTTGTTCTAGGTTCTTCTAAGTATGATCCTACTGCTAATCCTGATGATCTCAAGAAACTTAAAGATAATTTTTCAAAGTATCAAATAACATCTTTGATTTTGTTGACGGGTCATACAGGAACTAATATAGCTTTGAAATTAGCAGATGAAGGGATTCCATCAGTTATTATTCCGGCTACAATTGATAATGACCTAAATTGGACCGATTTAAGTGTAGGTTATTTAACAGCTTTACAAACTGTAAGTGATGCTTTAGATAGGCTTCATTCTACTGCAAGCGCTGGTCATAGGGTTATAGTAGTCGAAGTTGGTGGTGATGAATCTGGTTGGTTAGCTATTATAGGAGGTATGGTTGGCGGAGCAGATTATATTATAACCCCAGAGGTAGATTTTGTACCTACTCAGTTAGTAGAAAATATAAAAAGAAGATACGATATAGGTAGAAGATTTTCACTGGTAGTTGTTGAGGAAAAGGTAAAATTGCCAGAAGAAATAAAAAATATTGTAAAAGATCCAAAAATAAGAAGTTTTATGAGGCCTTCTGAGCTAGTTGCAGAATATATAAAGGAACATTTTGAAAATATTGAATGTAGGACCGTAAATTTAGATTATTTACAAAGGGCTGGAACTCCTACATCTTTTGATAGATATCTTGCATTTAAGTTTGGATTTAGTGCAATAGATGCTGTTAAGAAAGGAAAAACCAACATTGCCTTAGGTTTAAAAGGATTTGACGTTGTTGAAACCCCTTACAAAAAGGAAATATTACAAAATAAAGAAGTTGATATAGAGATATATAAAATGGCAGAATTATTTTTTTAAGAAAAATAATTTAGCGGTGTATTCGCACCGCTAAATTTCAATTTCAAAGGAGAAAGAAATTGAAAAGAAGGGTATAGTATTGCCATATGGTCCTGACCAATTTTCTTTTTCTTTCTTGCGGTCATCGTCATAAGGAGTTTCTAGATCAATTTCCCCTTTGAGGTATCTTTCAATTATAAATTTATATTTAACTTTATTGTCGAATATGTCTAATCCGACAAGAAAACCCTTCATATCGTTACCATAATCAAAACCTATAGGAATTTCATGAGAATTGTATTTTGCTGTATACTTTAAATAAGGTAGCCATTGATTATACATCCATGTATATATTTTGTAGTATTCAAATTTTGGAGAAATATAAAGATTATTATATTTTTTAACAAATCTTGTTCCTACTCCCCAAGCTAAAGCTGTGGGTTTGTAATCTTCCGCTCCGGATTCAGTTTCTGGTACTAGAAAATCATCAACTGCGAGTTGTCCGTATAATTGCCATCCTTTTACAGGTATTAAAGAAAAGTCTACACCAAGCATACTGTTTGAGTATCCTTCTCCTAGTGTGTTATGAAAAATGCCAAATGGATTAGCATCAGCTAAGTCAGGATATTTTCCACCTACTAATTTTAATTCATTTAACGATAATCTCAGTTTTTCAAACAATATAAGTTCTACTCTATGAATAAAAAGGGCTTTTGAAGGTTCTGAATAACCAGTTTTTGAACGATATCTATCTGAATTTCTATCAAAAGAAGTATCTTTTTGTCTCAAAAATTCTTCTTCTGTAAGATAAGGGTTAAAAAAATATGCTCCTGAAACAACTTTAAGCGTGTCGGCGTCATAACCTCCCATAAATCCTGTAACGTAGGGAAGAGAATCAGAAAGATATACGCCTCTTTCAAGATCAGACCAATTAGTTTGATATAATCCTGAGAGCAACCAGACGATGTCATTTGAATAAGTTATAAAAAAAGGATAGATTTCCAATCCTTCTGAGAGTGATATTGGATATGGAGTGATATTTGTAAAATCTTTACCCTCTACTATTGATTGTATAAGTGTTTTTTCATTAATGGCAATTGTTGAAAATATCATTGAAGATAAAAAAAGCATAAAAATAGTTGTTAAAACAATTATTTTTGAGTTTTTCATAATAACCACAACCTTATGAAAAGTGGGTATCAAAATAAATTATAGTCTATTTTAATAAGCCCCCAACACCAACCAATCCATCACCTAGATGAACCAAGGCTACAGATGAGATTTCTCCTGTAAAAATTTTCTTTGGATTAAGATGTTCTAATTTTGACATGATGTAATCAAAGTAATGCTGAGTTTCTCTTTTTTCTCCAGATTTTGCGACTGCCAAAAATTCAAGTTTCTTTTCTCCAACCCATTGAAGAAAAGAATCAATCATCTTATCGATTGCTTTGTTCATTCCTCTTGCCCTTCCTACTTCATGAAACTCTTCTTCTTCATTGATAGAAATAATCGGTTTAACATTTAGTATCTCTCCCAACGTGCCGGATACTTTTCCTATTCGTCCTCCTGCTTTTAGATATTTCAAGGTAGGTACAACAAAAAATACTTTTGATTTTCCATTTATTAGTGAATCTAATTGTTCTCTTATGTAATCAAAACTTTTTCCTTCTTCAATGTATTCAGCTACTTTACTTACTATCATAGCTGCTCCTAGAGAACCACTATTTGAATCTACAACTTCTATCGTTATATTTGGATGTATTTTTTTTATTTCATTGGCAGTTGAATAAAATAATCCAAAAGTGCCACTTAATTTCTCTGGCACAGTTATTACAAAGATTTCATTATATCCTCTTTCAATAAGTGATTTATAAGCATCAAAAATATCTTCTCGACTAGGTAAAGATGTTTGAGGAATTGAATGCTCCATCGCTTCTATGACTTCTTTTTGAGTTATTTCCAAACCATCTTTGTATTCTTTGCCATTAATTATAACCTTTAAAGGTACCATTTTCACAAAATCCTTTTTAAGTATTTCTGTAGGGGTATCGGTTGCCGAATCACATATTAATCCTATCAATAGTTGATTCCTCCTTTTTAATATTTTTCAAAAAACTCTTCTTCACTCAAAATAGTTATTCCATACTGTCTAGCCTTATCTAGTTTTGAACCCGGATTTTCTCCGACTACAAGTATATTTGTCTTTTTTGTTAGATTATCAGTAAATGTTCCACCTTTTGATTCAACATATTCAGCAAATTCTTGTCTAGTCATTCTAGATAATGCCCCAGTCTGACAAACTAGTAACCCACTGAGAGGTCCTTTTTTTTCTTTTTCTTGGTATCCAAAATTAACGCCAGCGTCTTTTAATTTTTGGATTATCAATTTTACTTCATTTTGAGAGAAGAAATTAATAATAGCTTGTGCTGTATCTTCACCAATGCCTTCAACCTCTAATAGTTCATCAAAATTAGCATTCATAAGATTTTCTAAAGTTTTAAAATGTTTCGCTAAATCTTTCGAGGTCTTGGTTCCAACATTAGGGATTCCTAATGCATTGATTAGTCTGTATAGTTCTCTATTTTTAGAATGTTCAATTTGAGTTAGCACATTTTTAATTGTTTTATCTCCAATTCCTTTTCCTAAACTTCTGATCTTATTTTCATCTAAGTAATATATATCTGCAATATCTTTTAATAATCCTGCATCTACCATACGTTTTAGCAGTTTTTTTCCTAGACCTTGAATGTTCATAGCGTCTCTTGAAACAAAGTTTTCAAGTACTCTAACCAATTTTTCTGGGCAAGAAGGGTTGAGGCATCTTATGGCAACCTCATCACTCTTTATTTTCCCAACTTTTCCACCACATACAGGGCATTTTTCTGGAGGGACAATTTCTTTTTCATCACCTGTTCGTTTTTCTATTACTGGTCCTATAACTTGAGGTATAATTCCTCCAGCTTTTTCTACAAGAACATAATCTCCTTCTCTTATATCTCTTTCTTTTATGTATTCAAAGTTATGTAGACTAGCTCTTTTGACTGTGGTTCCTTCAAGATGAATGGGGTTAAATTCTGCAACAGGTGTTATGATTCCTGTACTTCCTACTTGAAAGTGAATTTTTATTAACTTGGTTTCTTTTTGTTCTGAAGGGAATTTTAAAGCTATAGCCCAGCGAGGAGATCTCACGGTTTCTCCAAGTGCTCTTTGCAATTCAAATTCATTGACTTTAACTACTATTCCATCTACGTCGTACTCTAATTCTCTTCTTTTTTTTGTCCATTCTTTCCAGTATTCAATAACTCCTGAGATATTTTCTTGTTTTCTGCTATGGGGATTGGTCTTAAATCCCAACTCTTTTAAATATTTTAAGGCCTCTTCTTGAGTCTTAAGATTATAATTTTCAGGATATATTATGTAATACATAAAAGAATCTAATTTTCTTTTAGCAACTTCCTTGCTATCAAGAAGTTTTAAAGTTCCAGCAGTTGCATTTCGGGGATTTGCAAAAACTTGAAGGCCGTTTTTTTCACGTTCAGCATTTATTCTGGCAAATTCTCTTGTTGGCATGAATATTTCTCCTCTGACTTCTATATCAACTTGTTTTTTCAATCTTAAAGGTATGCTCAAAATAGTTTTGATATTTTCAGTAATGTCTTCGCCTGTAATGCCATCTCCTCTTGTTATTCCTTGGTTTAAGATTCCATTTGAGTATCTAAGTGCCACAGAGACACCATCTATTTTTAATTCACTCATATAATCAATTTGAGATCTGTTTAAGTTTCTTAAAACCCTTTCATGAAATTCTAATATATCAACTTCATTGTATGTATTATCAAGAGAAAGCATGGGAACTGAATGTGGTACTTTTTTAAATTCATCTAATACTATGCCACCAATGCGTTGAGTAGGAGAATCAGGAGCCTTTAGTTCAGGGTACTTTTTTTCTAATTCAAGAAGTTCTTTAAAAAGCTTGTCATATTCTTCATCTGAAATTATGGGATTTGCTAATACGTAATAACGATAATTATGTTCTTCAATTTCTGATTTGAGTTTTTCGTATCGTTCTTTAACATCTTCAGGAACAGGCAAGGTAAAGCCTCCTTCTAAACATTTTAATTATATAATTAAAAGTATGAATTAATGTACACTTGATAAACAATGTAAAGAAAATTCACATATAACAGATATCTTCTTAATTATATCATATGGGTTAGTGTTTATTTGCAATTTGTGTAATTTATTTAGTATAATGATAAAGATAGCTAATTTATAACTTTATATCTATTTTTGCAAATATTGTATTTCAAAAAGATACTTAGTAATGGAAGGAGGATGAACCATGGAAATATTACTATTTGCTATTGTAGGTTTTTTAGCTCAACTAATTGATGGGGCACTGGGGATGCTGTATGGAATTTCATGCAATACATTACTCCTGGCTTTGGGGATTCATCCTGCTTTGGCTAGTGCAAGCGTTCATATATCTGAGGTTTTTACGACAGGGGTTTCTGGACTTGCTCACTGGAAATTTGGCAATGTAGACAAAGAAAAAGTTAAGAAATTATTACTACCAGGAATTATAGGTGGAATAATCGGAGCTTTTTTGTTATCAAATCTTCCATTAAATATTATTAAGCCAATCGTTTCAGTTTACTTGTTGATTGTTGGAATAAAGATCATTTATATGTTTTTTACTAAGCCTAAAAAAGAGAATGAAAGATTAAAATTAAGACCTTTGGCTTTTTTTGGAGGTTTACTTGATGCAATAGGTGGAGGAGGCTGGGGACCTATTGTTACTTCAACATTGGTTTCAAATGGTCATACGCCGAGTACCACAATCGGTTCTGTCAATTTAACAGAATTTTTTGTTACTATAGCTCAGTCTGTAACTTTTTTCTTTTTTTTAACTAATTTTAATTTTAAAATAATATTAGGGTTAATTATAGGTGGTGTACTCGCTGCTCCATTAGCAGCTTATCTAACAAAAAAGCTTCCATCAAAAATCCTTTTATTAGCTGTTGGAATAGGAGTTTGTTTTTCTAGTATAAGAGATTTGATTAATGCATTTTAAGTACTATGTTTGTATTCTTGGAATCAATATTGTTAAATGACTAAAGCTCAATCAATTATTATTGTTCCATTATTATCAGCAGTAGTTATTATATAAGAGCTATTTACGTTAAAGCTTGAAAAAGTATTAATCATTGATTGAGCGATGTTCTCTTCGTTTGAATTTGAAAAAGCTATTATTGACGATCCTGAGCCGCTAAGAGCAACGCCAAGTGAGCCTTCTTTATATGCGCTATTAACAACATCATAAAAACCAGGAATTAACTTTGCTCTATAATTTTGATGTAATCTATCTTGAAAAGCAAGTGAAAGATAAGAGTAATCCATCGTAATTAGGGATGCAGTTAGTAATGATGCCCTACTAAGATTAAATATAGCATCTTCACGTGTAATCTCAGTTGGAAGTATCTTTCTTGCTTCTTTTGTTTTTATTTTTATTTCGGGAATTACAACAATAATTTTTAGTGATTCATCAACGCTAATCTTTTTAAAAATAATTTTATTGTTTTCAATAATTGTTATATTAAATCCTCCATTTAAAGCAGGGACTATATTGTCAGAGTGTCCTTCTATTTTGTATGCAAGGTCGAGAATTTCTTCGTTATTCATAGGATTATCTAGAATTTTATTACTTGCTAGAATGCCTGCAAGTATTGCAGTAGCACTGCTTCCTAACCCTCGCGAAAAAGGTATGTTTATTTCTTCTGTTATTCTTATGCCTGGAATATCTTTGTTAAACATCTCAAAAGTTTTCTTCATAGCTTCATATACTAGATTATCTTCTTGATTTATTGGGATCTCTTTTCCTTTGAATTGTACAATAAATTCAAAATAACTAGGGATTGTTTCAAAAGTAAAAGTGTTATAGATTTTTAGGGCAAGCCCAAAACAGTCAAATCCAGGACCTAAATTCGCTGAAGTAGCTGGAATTCTTATTTTAAACAAGTTAAAACCTCCTAAATATACGCTAATAAAAATAGTATCTCCTTAATAATTAGGGTACTCTTTGTCCTAAAGCCGCTTCATAAATTATATACCATTGTTCAGGATCCATTTTAATTTCTAACGCATCAACAGCATTTTTAAGCCTTTGAATTTTTCCACTACCTGAGATAGGAATTATACCCACTGGATGGTTCAGCAACCATGCATAAACTATAGTATCTAATGATTCAGTATTAAAATCTTTGGCAACTTCTTTTAAGGCGTTAGTTATTCTCTTACCTTTATCATCGTTTATATTAAAGAGTTTTCCTCCAGCTAGAGGTGACCAAGCCATTGGGTTAATATTTTTTTCCATCAAAAAGTATATATTATCGTTTTGGAAATGTTCTAAATTGTATGGGGATATTTCAATTTGATTTGTAACTAGGTTTAAGTTCATTTTTGATTGTAAGGTTTTAAATTGCTGAATAGTGAAGTTTGAAACTCCAAAATATAACACCTTTCCAGCTTTGCTTAATTGATAAAAAGCTTCTGCAATCTCTTCTGGATTCATGAAAGGATCGGGTCTATGGATAAGCAAAAGGTCGATATAATTAGTATTAAAATTTTTTAAAGATTGATCTACAGATTCTAATATATGTTCTTTTCTCGTGTTATAATGTGCAACACGTCTAGGAAATTTCTCGTTTTTTAACATAATTCCACATTTTGTTACTATCTGAATTTTGTTTCTGAGTGAAGGATTATCTTTTAATATATTTCCAAAAATGGCCTCACAAGTGTGATTTCCATATATATCTGCATGGTCAAACGTAGTTACACCCAAATTAATACATTTTTGAACAAATTCTTCTAATTCTGTTTTTGTAAAATTCCATTGATTTAATCTCATCATACCTTGTACAATACGGGAAAATTTTAATCCACTTTTTGAAACACTAATTGTCATCTCCATAATTTATCTCCTCTATCCATCTTTTACAAATTTTTAAACCTTCACTAGCATCTTTTGCATATGCATCACATCCAAAGTTATTTGCTAATTGTTTGTTCATTGAAGCCCCACCTGCAATAATTTTGACAGGGAAACTCAATTTTCTAACCTCGTTTACTACTTCTTCAATCTTTCCTATCATAGTTGTCATCATAGCCGATAAACCTAGTATTTGAGGTTTTTCTTTACGTACAGCTTCAACAATTTTTTGTGTTTCAACGTCCTTTCCTAAATCGATAACTTCAAAGTTTGAGCTTCTTAACACTGTGGCGACAATATTTTTGCCAATATCATGTATGTCACCTTCTACAGTTGCAATAACTACCTTTGCCTTTTTTGTTTCTGACTCGCCAATGAATTGGTTTATGTAGTCAAAAATAGGTTTCACAGTATCAGAGGCTAATAATAATTCTGGCAAGTAAATTTTTCCTTCAGAATATAGATCACCTATTTGTTCCATAGCCTTTGCTAAGATATTCTGACTAATTTCTAAAGGTTCTTTCTCTTCTAACTCTTTTTGTATTATTGTTTTGAGGTTTTCTTGGTTTCCTTGTAAAATATTTTCTACTAATTTATCTCTATTTTCTATTTTATTTTCTATTACTAGATTTCCATCTAATAATTGATTTCCTTTAAGAATGTTCATAAGCAGTGAATCTTCAGGATTCATGATTGCAGAGTTTAAACCATTGTATATAGCTCTTGACAAAAATGCCGCATTAATTTGACTTCTGTTGGGGAGTCCAAAGCTTAAATTAGAAAGTCCAATTATTGTGTTAAAATTGTGTGAAGAAAGAAGTTTAATAGTGTCTAAAGTGATGTTTGGATTGTAGTTTGCTGCAACTGATAAAACTAATGGATCAACAATAAATTGCTTTTTACTAAATCCAAGTTTTTCAAGTTCTTTCCATTTAGTTTGTATTAATTGAAACCTTTCTTCTGCAGATTCAGGAATATCTTTCCCCATTGCAAGTATTATTAGCAAGCCACCGTACTTTTTAATAAATTCAAGTTTTTTATCAAGATCTTTTTTTGTCAATCTAGCTGAGTTTATTATTGGTCTACCGGGATATTCTATTAAAGCAGTTTCAAGAAAATCAACGTTCTGTATGTCAAGAGAAAGAGGCAAAGAAGAGTATTTGTCTAATTCCAAGATTATGTGTTTTATGTGTTCGGTATTTAAGATTTTTTCAATCCCAATGTTTAAGTCTAAAGCATCTGCTCCAGCAGACTTTTGGCTATTTGCTCTTTTAATTATTTCCTCAAAATTGAATTCTTCTATTTCTTTTTGAAAAGAATTGTTTCCTGCAGGATTTATTTTTTCTCCTATTACAGTGAAAGGATGATATTTCTTTAATATTGTACGTGATGAGTACATTATGGGAATGTCTTTGTATATTTTTTTTGTTTTTCTATTCTTTATCATGTTTTTTATGACTTTTATGTGTAAAGGTGTTGTACCGCAACATCCTCCTATAATGTTTGCTCCTAATTCTACATAATCTTCAACATACATTCCAAATACTTCTGGTGTCATTCTATATTCAATAGTTTTTCCGTCATAAATAGGTTTACCAGCATTTGGTTCAACACTTAGAGGTTTGTTTGTAGAAAAAGACAACTTTTGAAAAACATCAATTAATTCATCTGGGCCTAAGGTGCAATTGATTCCAATAACATCGATATCTAGATCATTAACAACATTTGCAAAGATCTCAACAGAAGTTCCCGTTATAGAAGACCCGTTTTTTTCAAAAGTCATGTGAGCTATCAAAGGTAATTCTGAGCTAACTTTTCTTATTCCCCATATAGCAGCCTTAAGCTCTTTTATATCACTTATGGTTTCTACTATAAACCCATCTACGCCTGCGTTATACAAAATTTTTGCTTGCTGATAGAACTCTTCAATCGCGTCTTTCATTTCAAGAGTTCCTAGAGGTTTTGGAAATTCTCCCAAAGAAGATATATCCCCAAATACTAAAACTTTATCTTTTGCAGCATTTTTTGCAATCTCAACAGCTTTTGAATTAATACGTAGAAAGTCATCTTCCAATTTAAGCTCTTTTAACTTTTTTCTATTAGCGCTGAATGTATTGGTTAAAATAATATCTGCTCCAGCTTCAATGTATTCATTATGAAGTTGATACACAACTTCAGGATGCATTATATTCAATAATTCAGCTGGAATATTAGAGTATCCTCTTTTGATAAATTCACTTCCGTATCCACCATCTAGTAACAAAATTTTCTTTTTTAAAGTTTCTAAAAAATTTTTTCTATCCACTATACCACCCAATCATACAAATTGTGCTTTTTCTTGGAGTAATAATACCTGTATTTTGGTTAACTGTTACTATATCTGTTTTTAATAGGTTTTTCACTATGTCATAATTTTTTCGTATATCTATATCATCATAGCCTGGAGAAAATCTTCTAGTACCATGTCCGAATTGTTTCCTTAATTTTTCGTCAAAAGTACTATTTAATGCTTCTATCGCCTCAGATGCCCAGGCATCTAAAAGTGTAGAAATTAACATATTTGAATTTGATATAAAATTATCTATATCTTTACCTAATGTTGAAGCAAAAAAAGTTATTAGCTTTACACCTTTAAAAGAATGGGGTATCAAGCTATTGGCTAGAATATCTACAGGCAGAGTATTAAAAACAACTTTTGGTTTGGATAATTCCAGACCATATAGGTATACATTGTTGATTTCTTCCTTCAATTTATCATTAATACTATGCGTTGTACCTTTAAAACCAGCTCTGAGTAGATAAAACCTTTTTTGAGGCATTATTTCAAAGGCCTCAGGAATATACACATCAGGCATTTTTAATCCTCCAAAATTTTCTTTGTAACCTAAATTATTAAATCTGCTAACTCACCCAGATTTTTTGCTATTATATCAGGTTTTATAGGAGTATTATCTAAATCTGTTAATTTTGCTTCTCCTGTTAGGACTAAAGTAGTTAAAGTGTTTGCATGTATTCCAATTAAAATATCGGTGTACAATCTGTCTCCTACCATACATGTTTTTTCTGGCGTTAATCCATAGTCATTTATAACCATTTCTAATATTCTTGGATCAGGTTTTCCAAATACTAGATCAGGTTTTTTGTTACAAGCCTGTGAGATAGTGCTTGCTATTGCACCGGTATCTGGAATAGGTCCATCTATGGTTGGGCAATTTAAATCTGGATTGGTCGCGATAAATAAAGCACCTCTACTTATAAAAACAGAGGCTTTTGCAAGTTTTTCGTATGTTAGTGTTTTATCAAATGTAACTACAACCATTTCAGGAGAATCTTCTACAATCTCATGATTATATCTTTTATACTCTTGAATAATTGAAGGTGTTCCAACCAAATAAATTTTCTTAGAGCCAAACTGTTTTTTAATGTATTCGGCTGTTGCAATACCTGCTGTATATATTTCTTTTTCTGAGATGGGATATCCAATAGATTCAAATTCTTCAATATATTCTTGCTTAGATTTATTTGAATTATTTGTTAGAAAAACAAGCTTTTTACCCTGAGTTTTTAAAAGATTAGAAAATTTTTGAGCACCATCAACAAGCTGTTTACTGACATAGAACGTACCATCAATATCTAATACAAATAACTCAACATTTTTAAGCCTTTTTATAGCTTCTTCATTGATCTTCAAGTTGCATCCTCCTAAAAAATATGTTATTTATAGTCACTTTAGAAATTCTAAAATGCGGAATTTAACTGATTTTTAATGTTGCGTGTTTGAAGTTGTTAGCTCCCAATTTCTAATTTGGTACTTGTATCAAAGAAAGGGTGAGGGCTTCGCCCTAGACCCGTTATAAATTCAAAAAAGCTCAAGTTATTCTATACTGATTCTTTATTTTTTAATAAGTAAACTCTTTTTATTATATAAGAAATTATGAATAAAACAAATAAGGTGACAACAATAGTTGGACCAGAGGGGATATCAAAATAATAAGAGGCTATGAATCCGAGTACAGAAGATACAAAACCGATTATTAATGATATTAAAATCATTTGATTGATACTTTTAGCAAATAACTTTCCTATTACTCCTGGGGTAATTAGCAAAGAAGTTATTAATATTATACCTATTATTTTAGCAGAAATAACAATTGTAATAGAAGTAATAATTAAAAAGGATAAATTAATAAAATCTACTGGCACACCAAATATTTGGCTTAACTTCTGATTGTAAGCGTAATATTTAAGTTCCTTATTAAAAAATATAATATAAAAAATTATTATTAAATCAAAGATAAATAGTAACTTTAGATCTTCATTATTAATCATCAATACATCGCCAAATAGAAAACTATCAATTTCCGGTACATATCCCTTTTTGAAAGATAATAATATGATTCCAACTGCCATTGATAGAGTTAAAAGCATACCAATAACGCTGTTTTCTTGAACTTTCTCTTTTTTACCAAGTATATGAATAGCTACTGCAAAAACAATTGCAACAATTAATGAGATAACATTCATATTTAGATTAAAGAATAAAGCGAAGGCTATTGCACCAAATGCAACATGTGCAGCTCCTTCTCCTATAAACTCCATTTTTTTTAGAACGATAAAATTCGATAGTAAAGAACTTCCTAAACCAGCTAGTATTGCTCCTATTAAGCCATTTCTTAAAAAAGGGTATTTAAGTATTTCCATCATGTTTATCGACCACCGCTTTCATAGTTCCGTTTAAATGTGCAAACAATTCAAAGTCTTCAGAGTATAATTCTTTTAAATCCTTCATGTTTATATCCCGGGTATTTTTATGACAATGAAGAGTTTTATTTAAACAAAGAATTCTAGTTGTTTCTTTAAATATCATATTAAGGTCGTGACTTACTAAAATTATTGTCATATTTTTTTCTTCTTTTAATTTTTTCAGAATATTTAATAATAGCTCTTGACCAGGTTTATCGATATTAGCCTCCGGTTCATCAAGTATTAGTATGTCGGGATCTGATACTAGGGCTCTTGCAATCATTACTCTTCTGTATTCACCACCCGATAACTTTCCTATTTGTCTATCATACAACTCTTCTATACTTAGTAACTGAAGAACCTCTTTTACCTTTTGGTAATGGTATTTCTTGAAACGTTTTATGGGTCCAACTTCTTTATATAGTCCTAATAAGACTAACTCATATACTTTCATAGGAAAAGTTGAAATAATTTCTTCAACTTGTGGAACATAACCTATTTTACCTTTTATTGAGACTTCGCCCGAATATTTTTCTATTTCACCAGTAATAATTTTTACCAAGGTTGATTTTCCTGCACCGTTTGGCCCAATTATTCCAACGAAATCCCCTTTATATATGTCAAAAAAAATATTTGTCAAGATCTGATTGTTGTTCACCGAGTAATTTAAATTATTAGCAGAGATAACAGGTTCATTTTTCATATGCTGTTCTCCTTATAATTTCGAACATATTGTATAAATATAAAGAATCGATATCAATTATTTGTTCTTTACTACCAATTGGGTCAAGTAATCCAATATTTAAATTAAGGTTTTTTGCAATAGTGTTTGCAGCTTTATCGCTCAATTGAGGTTCATTGAAAATGGCTTTTACGTTTTCATTTTTTGCGATTTCGCTTAATTCTATTATTTCTTTAGGTGTAGGAGGAACACCTGGTGTTGACTCCACAACTGCAGCAATTTTAATATTATACTTTTTTGCAAAATAATCAAATGAATTATGTACCACAAAAATATCCCCATGTACTTGTTTTGATTTCTCGTTTAAATAATTATCAAGTTTGACCATTCTGTTTGTAAGATAATCACCATTTTGTGAATAAAAAAAACTATTTTCGGGATCTAATTTTGAGAGATCTTCAACTAATCCGGGAATAATATATGTATATACTAGATATGGATCTAACCATATATGTGGATTGTACAATTCCTCGCTTTCATGGTTACTATTGAGAATATCCTCGCCTTCGTGATGGTGCATGCTTATAATTAATTCTTTTTCAGGTACATAGTCAGAGGCATAAATAATCTTGATATTATCTTGTTTTAAATTTTCTGTTAGTTTTGAAATAAAGATCTCTAAGTTTAAGCCGTTGAGAATTAATAAATCAGAGTTATATAAACTCTTTAGATTTTGTGGAGTGAGAGAGTAAGTATGAGGACTATTCCCAGCAGGGATTACTAGGTTTACAGTCCCAAGGTCTCCTATAATTTCCTTAACTATCAAATAATAGGGCATTATTGAAGTCGATACATTTAAAGAAAATGACAGAAATGCAAATAACACAAAAATGCTAAAAATTAACTTTTTTTTCATTTTTTCATCTCCTCCTGACAATTTTTACAGATTCCTTCAAAATAAAGTGTGTGACCAAGAACCTCATACCCCAAAGTATCTGTTATGAATTTGCTTATAGTTTCTGAATAACAGAGATTAAATCGTTCGAATTTTTTACACCTAACACAATAAATAAAATGAAAGTGACCAGACCCTTTATAAAAATAAGTAATTTTATCAGAAAAAACTATAGACCTTAACTTTCCATTCTTTTCAAAGTTTTTTAAGTTTCTATATATAGTCGACTTATCATATTCTCCATTTAGCAACTCATAAATATAATCAGCACTTAAAGGGACATCCTCATTTTGGAAAATATTTAGAATATCTCTTCTAGCTTTTGTGCTTCTCATTCTAATAATCACTCCCAAAATCTTTTGTTTTAAATTGCAAGTTGTTCGCTTTTGCAAATGAGTTGCAAATATTATATAACTATTTTTAAATATAGTCAATACTTCTTTTATGATATAATTGTTATAATTATATTAAATGTTTTGCTTTAATTAATGAAAAGAGGTGAGTATTATTAAAATATACGTTTCTTTTGATTTTGAGGGTTTAGGAGGAATCAGTCAGTGGGATGATGTTACAAAAGACAATAAAGATTACAAGCAAAAATATGCAGTTATACAGTTAAAGACACTTTTTGAACAATTACGAGATCATGAAGTTGTAATTTCTGATTCACATGATAAAGGAAACAATATTCCGTGGGAAATAACTAATGATTATCCTAATGTCAAGTTAATAAGCGGAGGGATTAGAAAATATTATATGATGTCTGGAATAGATGAATCTTTTGATATGATGATTTTCTTTGGATATCATTCTGGAGTGGGAGAAATCTATTCTACAATGGATCATACCTATTCAAGCTCATAATATTTGGATTAATGGAAAAAAGATGAGTGAGACTCTAATAAACGCAGCTTATGGTGGTGTTTTTGATGTTCCTCTAGCTATGGTTGTTGGAGACGATAAGCTTAAAATGCAACTTGCACCATATTTCAATAAGATATATTATATTGAAACTAAGAAGTCTCTCGGAAGATATGCTGCCCAATTTAAACCGATGAAAATTCTCTTGGAAGAAATAAGTTCTACTACAAAATTGATGCTCAGTAAAGCTAAAGAGTATTTTGAGATTTTTAAATTTGACAAACCAATAGAAATGATTGTAGAATTATCTGATACTTCAAAGGCTGATATGGTAGAATCAATGCCATTGATTGAAAGAATAGATGGTCGAAAAGTTAAATTGCTGAGTGATGAATACAAAATGATATTTGAAGCCTTGTTAGCAATTACATATATTTGCAGTGTTAAAATTTAGATTTTTATAGAAAATAAATTTTCAAGAAAGAGGGAAAAAGCATGGATGAGCAACTTAATAAGTTAGCCCAGGCTAAAACAGGAGAATTTGATAGTACCGCTTCTCTTTCAAAACAAGAAGCTATATTTGCTGCAGGATGTTTTTGGGGTGTAGAGTACATGTTTAGAAAAGTTGTTGGCGTTATAGATGTAATTTGTGGTTACACTGGTGGATTTGTTGAGAATCCTACATACCAGCAGGTATGTACGGGAAAGACAGGGCATGCAGAATCAGTTTTAGTAATATATGATCCAAATATTGTTGGGTATGAAGAATTAGTAAGATATTTCTTTGAAATTCATGACCCAACTCAAATAGGTGGGCAAGGTCCAGATATTGGAGACCAATACAGAAGTGAAATTTTTTACCTAAATGAAGAACAAAAATCTATAGCGGAAAAAATTATTAAAGAATTGATTGAAAAAGGTATAAATGTTGTAACTAAAGTTACAAAAGCCTCTAAATTTTATAAAGCCGAAAACTACCATCAAAGTTACTATGATAAGACAAAGAAAGAACCTTATTGTCATTTTAGAAGAAATGTTTTTAACAAAGATTATATTAAAGTCATCATTTAGTTTATATAACAAATTTAAAAAAGTCTGGCTTATTATACGAAAGCCAGACTTTTTTATTTAGAAAATAATATTAATTTAGTTACAATTAAGATTAATATTTTCAAATTTATTCAATAACAGCGGACAAAGTTAATTATTTACGAATAAAGTTGAATAAGAAGTAAATGCTACGTTTTTCTGATTTGAAATTTCATTAAAAGAAATATATAATGATAATGAAAATCATTTTCGAAATAAAAAATAATTCGTGAAAATAAATTTCAAGAAATGGAGGAAAATCTGTGAAAACGTTGAAAAAGAATGCATTTATAGTCTCATGCCAAGCTGAAGAAGGAGAACCATTATTTGGGAAAGAGACAATGGTAAAAATGTCAATTGCAGCACAAATGGGAGGGGCAGACGCAATTAGAAGTCTTTATCCTGATGTTGTTAAGGAAGTAAAAAATGTAGTTAGCATTCCAATCATTGGTATTACAAAAAACAGAAATTTAAAGGGAGCTTTCATTACGACCACAAAGAAGGATATAGATGAATTAGTACAAGCAAAAGCAGATTTTATTGCATTAGATTGTACAAGAAGAGAAAGGCCAGAACCACTGCCAGAACTTTTTAACTATCTAAAGAGTAAATATCCCAACATTGGAATAATTGCAGATATTGCGGATATAGACGACGTAAAAAATATTATTCCATTAAAACCAGATTATATTGCGACAACCCTTTCTGGATACACAGACTATTCTATAAATAGGCCTTGCCCTGATTATGAATTAATTCGTGAGATTATTAAAATAACTGATATTCCTGTTATCGCTGAAGGAAACCTTTCAACTCCTTTAGAAGCTAGAAAAGCTATATTAAATGGAGCATATGCTGTAACAGTAGGAACAGCGATTACAAGGCCTCAGATAATAACTCAAAGATTTAAGGAATACCTTGCAGATTTTCAAGACGATGAATTATTAGCGGTTGGGATTGATATAGGAGGAACCTGGACAAGAGGAGTATTGGTAGATAGATTTGGAATAATTAAAGACAGTGATAAAGTTCGAACTGCTTCTACAGGAAAAGAAGTTATTTCAAATATGCTTTCTTTAATCAAGAAACTTAAAACAGAAGAAACTCATTTTCTAGGAGTAGCAAGTGGAGGAAGGATTGATTTCAAAACCGGAGTAGTAGGTTTTTCCACCGGATTAATTCCAGATTGGAAAGGCGTAGGTTTAGCAGATATTGTAGAAAAAGAATTTAATATAAGACCTATAGTTGATAATGACGCAAATTGTGCTTCATACTTTCAACATTTTATAACAGATGAAGATAATATGCTCATGATAACAGTTGGAACTGGGATTGGGGGAGGAATTATAAATGACGGAAGAATAGTAAGAGGTGCAAAAGGTGGAGGTGGAGAAATAGGACACATTATTTATCCTGGAAATACCAAAGAATGTTCTTGTGGAAAGGTTGGATGTGTTGAAACAATTCTTTCTGGAAGATATTTAAAAGAAAATATATATGGAAAAGAAGGAAAAGAAGTGTACAAGAAAATAAGAGAATACTCCAAAGTAATGGCTTGGTTTATTGATACCTTAAAAGCCACACTTGATTTTGATAAATGTTATTTAGGAGGAGTTTTGCCAAATTATGGAGATGAATTTTTGGAAAATATAAAAAATAGTTTTAAACAGATCAGTAATGAAAAAAATGCCGATTTTATAAACTACAGTGATCTAGGAGAATTTGCTGGAGCAAGAGGAGCCGCATTGCTATCTCTACATAAAGGAGAGATCTGAAATGTCGAAGATAGAAGCATTGATAAATTCGAGAATGCATAGTTTTACAAAGTCAGAAAAGAAGATTGCAGAATATATACTAAACAGTAAAAAAAGTGACATAACAAGAATGACTATAAGTGAACTCGCCTCAAATTCTGGAGTTAGTGAAGCAACTATTGTTAGATATGTCAAAAAAATAGGGTTTGAATCCTTTCAAGACTTTAAACTCAACCTTGTTTTAGATAATGGTGAAGAAGATGATATTTTAGAAGAAGAAAAAGATGTAACTATATCCAAAGACGATACCCCTCAAGAAATTTTAAGAAAGACAAAACTTGGCTTTTTACAGTCAATAGAAAATACTGATGCAATAATTGATATGAATAATTTTTTACAAGCAGTGAATTTTATTAGGTCTGCCAAAAAAATAGAAATTTACGGAGTAGGTTCTTCTTCTGCTGTTGGTAAAATTCTTCAGTATAAATTAACAAGATTAGGGTTTCCAGCTTATTCAATTGAAGATCCACACATGCAAGCTATTTCTGCAGCGACTTTAGGTTTAGGAGATTTAGCATTTGGAATAAGTCAAAGTGGTTCAACAAAAGATACTGTTGACTCTCTAGCTATAGCAAAAAAGCATGGGGCAACTACTATTTGCCTAACACAACATGTAAACTCTCCTATAACAAAATATGCCGATGTTGTATTAGAAATATACTCAGGTGAAAACCCTGTTAAGACAAGTGCTGGAAGATCTATTTTAGTTCAAGTGTTCGCTGTTGAGTTACTGTCAGGCCTCTTATATTCAACAGAATATGAAAAGGCCATTAAAGTTGGAAAAGAAACTGCAAGTGCAGTTGTAAATAAATTGTATTAACCAATTTTTTGATATAGGAAATTTGTTAATTCATACAAGCAAAATCATTAGAAGAGGAGGATTTTTATGAGGAAAAGAAGTATGGTATTAGTGTTTGTAGTTTTGTTAGTAACATCAATATTTTCAGTCAGTGAAAACTTGCCTAGCATTAAAGTATTGTGGTGGCCAGGTCCAGAAAGCGTAGCTATGCAAAAAGTTTGTGATTATTGGAATAGTAATTATTCTGAAAAAGAAGGATTTAAAGCCCAAGTGTTGTTATTTAGTAGAGAGGGTTGGTGGGAAAAAATGACAACTGCTCTCCAAGCAGGAAGTAAAGAATTTGATATAGTAATGACATCGACCTATCAGGTTGAAAATATGTATGATAATTTATTTATACTGGATGAATACATAAAAACATGGGATATATTTATTCCAACTTCTTTAGATGCAGTAAGATATGAGGGTAATCTCTATGCTATTCCAACAGATTCTACAATATATGTACCTATTTATAGAAAAGATTTAATGACTGAGTTACTTCAAAACGATTCATGGAAACAAAAATATTCTGACATTGCAAAAAAATATTTAGGAAAACCGATGTTACCAAAAGAACCAAATGACTGGGATTGGGACGACTTTAAAGCTTTTAGCTTATTTTTTACAAAGAGTATTAATTCCGATTCTCCTACACTTTATGGAACTGCTCTTCCAGCAAAAAATATCATTTATAATGTGTTTGTATGGGATGGAGTTCTTTGGTCAATGGGGGGAAGTTGGTTTGATGAAAATCAAATTCCAGCATTAAACAGTCCAGTTGCATTAGAAGCTATGAAAGTGTATACAGATTTGATGAATTGGGGTGCAACACCGCCAGAATGTGTTAACTGGGAATTCCCGGAGCTGCAATTTGCAATGGGTAGCGGTCAAACAGCAATAATTCTTCAAGCTATTGCAGGGTATAATGAATTAAGTAATAAAGACTCTTATCCAAATATTTTTGATAAAGTAGGGTTGATGAAAAATCCTGGTAATCATAGTACCCATTTACACGTTTTAGCAGCAGGAGTTAACAAAAATTCAATATATCTTGATGAGAGTTTATCCTTTTTATCTTATCTTGCAACTGAAGAAGCATTAAAAATATATCTTGAAAGTGGAGGAACTCCTCCTGTAGAAACTCTTCTAGAAAGTGAAGGTTTAAATAATGAATTCCTTTCATTTTTATCAGATAACATTTCCTCGCATGCTTTTGTGGAATATGTAGGAGAGAAACCTGCTAGTATGGAATATTTTTCTGTTCTTTCAGAAGAACTTTCAAAGGGGTGGGCATTGATTGTATCTCCTGAAGAAGCTTTAAAATTGGCTAATAAAAAATTGGAAGAACTTACTTCAAATAAATAGAACTATATTGAATACCCTCTTGAATATCAAGTCAAGAGGGTTATTTAAAAAATATAACATAATATGGCAATTTGTAAAAATTAGTTATTCAAAAAGGAGAGATAGAATTCTATTAGGTTCAAATCAAATCTAGTCTGCCTTTTATTAACCTATAAAATAAGTCGAAATAAAGAGTAGTTAATCAAAAAATAAAAACCTAAAAGAAATGTATAACTTAAGTTTTAGAGTTTCTGAAGACAGTATAACCTTATAATACGGGAGGCTTTTATAATAATGGTAAATAAACCTCAAAAAAAATCGTTAGAATTTTTTTCAAAATATATTTTACTCATACCATTGCTTCTTCTAATTGCTATTATGATTGTTTATCCTTTGATTCGAAATATATATATGAGTTTTTTTGATGTTAAGTGGGGCAAGATACAAGAATTTTGTGGAATAAAAAATTATTTGAATGTATTAATAGATCAAGGATTTTGGGAAAGTATGCTTTTTAGTTTGAAATTCTCTATTACAGTAACTCTTTTGGAGATTTTTTTTGGTTTGCTCCTAGCAGTATACTTCGATAAGTTTTTAAGTCGAAATCAATGGATAATAGCATTTTTTCTTCTTCCAATGCTTGTTCCTCCGGTTCTTACAGGTATTATGTTCAAGTTGATGCTGAACAGCTTTGTAGGAATTGTTCCTCAATATTTACAGTTGTTTGGTGTCAATTTAAATTTTTTGAGTGTCAAAGGAGTAATTCCTACCCTAATTTTTGCAGATTTCATACAATGGACTCCCTTTACTTTTTTGATTATTTATTCTGCGTTACAAACAATTCCCATTTCTTTGTATGAAGCAGCAAAAATAGACGGAGCCAATTCTCCTCAAATTTTTAATAATATTGTTTTACCTCTATTGTTACCTAGTATTGGTATTTCATCATTTCTTCGTTTCATAGAGGCATTTAGGACTTTTGATGTTATATATGCTTTAACGGGTGGGGGACCTGGAAATAAAACAACAACCATAAGCATTTACATTTATAAAGCCGCTTTTGAAAGAGGAAATTTCAGTCAGGCAGTTGTAAGTTCAATATTTCTTTTAATTTTTGCTTTAATTCCTCTTTACATATCTATGAAGTTTATCCTTCGAGGCAGTGAATACGAATAATATTAAGGTTTAATACATTTTATTCCAAAATTTAAAAACAATAATCAATTTGAAATAAAAGCTAAAGGGGTGAAAAAGTATATTATGAAAAGAAAACAAACAAATAAATACTTTGCAAATATTATTGTTATCATTATTACATCATTAATAATAATTATTTTTAATTTTCCAATAATTAGCACTATAATGACTTCATTTAAGACAAATAGTTCTATAAACACATTTCCTCCATCATTTTTCCCTAAAGAACCAACTTTAGAACATTATTTAAAAGTTTTATATCCTTCTACTTCATTAAGTGTTAAATTTCCTCGATATTTACTAAATAGTTGTTTAATAGCTCTAGGAACTAGTTTTTTAACGATTTTTGTATGCCTTCCTGCAAGCTATGCTTTTGAAAAAATAAGATTTGGGAAAAAAATAATATTTCCAGCCCTAGTTAATTTAAGAGCAATTCCTTTAGTGATATTCGCCATTCCCATTTATATTTTTTATCAAAAAATCAATTTAATAGATACTATTTTTGGGTTAATTCTTCTAAATTGTGTAGTTAATATTCCTTTGGCAATTTTGATTTTTACAGGTTTTATACAAGATTTACCGGAAGAATTAGAAGATGCTGCGAGAATTGATGGCGCGTCAACGTTTTCAATACTACGATATGTAATTTTCCCTTTAATGAAGCCTGCAATCGCTACTGTTGGAATTCTAGTATTTATTATGACTTGGAATGAATTTTTGTTTGGTATGATTCTTAGCGTTGAAAAATCTTTACCGATAACTGTTGGAATAACAATGTTTGCTGGAGCATGGTCAATTGATTGGGGTGCTATAGCTGCAGCTATTTCTATAGGTATTATTCCTTCCATTATTTTTATTCTATTTGCTAGAAAATTTTTAATAAAAGGATTAACAATGGGTGCTGTAAAAGAATAATACAATTGTCAATTAAGAAATTATTAATTTATTTTTCTGAGAGGGTAAATAGCTATATTTTAGAGAAGGTAATTAATTACTACTATTTGTATTGTCTAAATTTATCAGAGAGGATATATATATTATCTTCTCATTACATGGAATACAGTGAGTAATACCCTTGGAACAGTAATTATACATTCAATTATTCAA
>ENA-UPSB01001001-UPSB01001001.1-bioreactor-metagenome-genome-assembly--contig:-NODE-1001-length-38260-cov-910.372935_pt1 | contig 38260 bp, 37 predicted proteins | sample MGYA00238182_ERZ773286 | MGnify/ENA primary metagenome ERZ773286 (study PRJEB29026, sample SAMN07631240) | bioreactor metagenome | isolation source: Switchgrass digestor | place: USA: Dartmouth...
AGTTAATTCCACTGTCATTGATTTTGAAGTGGAAATTACTTTTTCAAATGAAGGTACATTTCACCAGAATGTAAATATTAAAAACACATATTGTGTTTTTCTTTGATATGAGTTATAATTCTGTTTGCACGCCGTCGGATGTCAAGCGGTATCATGCTGCTGACACAGGGCACAGAACAGCCGGATGACTTCAGGCGGCTTAAAGGCGGTTTATAATCAACAAATGCTGGTGTGGCTCAATGGCAGAGCAGCTCATTCGTAATGAGCGGGTTGGAGGTTCGATTCCTCTCACCAGCTCCAGAAGGTGGGATCCTCAGGACTGTCTTGGTTCTGAGGATTTTCTTATGTACTTGGATAAGTATGATTTAATAAAAGGACACTACAGTTTTGATTTTGCCGCTGGTAGGATAAACTGACATAAGGTACTGCTGAAGAACCGTTACCTCAATTCACGTCTTAAGTCTGAGAAACTGTCCATCGATCCTGTTACGGAGAACATTTTGAAGAACTGTCCCCAATACACTCGGAAGTTGCATTCCAGACATGCCCTTAAGAATAACTTGCTCTGAAGAACTGACCCAAACTGCAGTTTCTGAAGAACTGTCCCCGAAAAGTTGCCAAAAGTTCCGATTGTGAAAAGGGCTTTGGTCTGGTACAATATGAAAAAAATGGAGGTGGATTGGATGCCGCATGTTATTGTGAAGATGTTCAAGGGCAGAAGCGAGGAAATGAAGCAGAATATGGCCGAAGAGATCACAAAGGCTATAGTTGGTAGCCTGAACGTGGAAGAATCATCTGTTTCGGTAGCAGTGGAGGAATTTGAGAGGGATGAATGGACCGAAGCCGTTTATAAGCCTGATATTATAGAAAAGGAGCATACGCTCTATAAAAAGCCAGGGTACAAGCCGTGGTAAAGGTCAGGTCAACATACGGATCGGTAAAAACAGCGCGATAATATGCATGACCGAAATGGCGACGCTAAAGCATTTATCAGCGGCGCACGGGCTTACTGATCAGAAGCCGTTGTAGTATTCTCTTTCAACATCGTCGTATGTGTAACTGTAACCTGCATTCCTGATGATGTCATAGGTAGTTTTGATGATCATATCATGGGTCACCTGATGCTGTTCGACAAGGAATGTCAGGTATTCGTTTGTCATATCAAACAATTCGTCCCAGTTGGTTATGTCCTTGCGGCCTTCTGAATCAATCATACGATCCCTCCGGAGGAAAGCGGCATCTTGTTTTGAACTACCGCCGCCATATCAGCATTGCACATTCCGATGCAATAAATTATAATCCACCTGTAGACCAACAGCAAGGCCATAATAAGAGGTTTTATGTATGGGTATTGAGTACATCTTTTTCGATTGCATGGAAACATTGATTGACCTTCATAAACTGCCTGCAACTGAGGATTATGCAATGTGGGCATATAACGGCTCTGGTGTCGAATCCTTGTGGGATGGATTTGATTCCTTTTTCGATTTTCATATTGCAGCAAGGCGAGATCTTGAAGCCTCTTTACCGCCTCATTCGGAATTTGAATTAAGGGGACAGTTCTTCAGAATATTGCAGTTAAGTGCCCCACAACTAAACAATATACAGATGGAGACGGCGGCAGACATGCTTTACAGAAACTACTGGATCAATTATAAAGCAGGCTGCTATGTCAAAGACGAAATTGCCAGTACGCTTGAAAGCCTGAGAGGCTTTTACCCGATGGGAGTCGTATCGAACTTCAAGGTAATGGGCGGTATCGAAGAACTGCTGGAATTGTTGGGCATAAGGAAATACTTCAGCTTTGTGGTTACTTCGGTGGCAACAGGGAAGAAGAAACCTCATCCGGACATTTACAGTGAAGCAATAAGGCTGTCAGGTGTACCTGCCGACAGGATCATGTTCGTCGGTGATGACTATATCAATGATTACGTGACTCCTGTATCACTTGGAATGAAGGCAGCCTATTACGATAAAAACTGGCGCCATCCTGAAGCAGAGCCAAGATTCGCGGATTTTACCGAGTTGATTCAGATACTGAACCACAATGCCGGATAACAGCTAATGGCGGGCGGCTCAGGCAGGCACGGTAAAGGATAACAACAGTAGTCACCAGACAGACAAAGCAGATGTAAGGTCCGGATCAGGACTTTTGCCGAATTAGTCGACCCAAGCGTCTCCTGCAATAAAACGGAAAGAATTCCTATATTCATTCTTTCGTACAATACTTTTATTGACGGACAACCGGAATATGGCATATAATTGAAAGGCAGGTTATTTTATATAGAAAGGAGTGTTACGGGTGAAATTTTTCAGAGTAGAATATGAGGTGAACGATATCTAATTGAATATTGGCTGGGGATGTATGATATGATGCAGCAGTGTTCGGCTGACATGCATTCTTTCAGCAAATACTCAGGGAATAACCTTATACCGGAATAAACTCGTAAAATGGCATGGTATGGTTATCGTGCTTTTTTTATGTCCATTAGAGTTGTAAGGATTTTAGCCATAATGCAGTAAACCTCGCATATTTATTACGGTAAACCAGTCAATCGGTTAGAGTCGTCGCCTCATTGATCAGACAAGTACCATTCAATAAGTGATATGGACCGGAAAGAATGAGTATGATCAGGAGGATATGACGATATGAAGTATATCAACGGGAAAAACGTACTGCCTAAGCATTTACTGGAGCAACTGCAGCACTATGTACAGGGTGAACTGATCTATGTACCGAGGAAAGAGAACAGCAGAGCAGGCTGGGGCACGCTAAACGGAACCAGGGCAATGATATGGAGCAGGAACAGGGAAATCTGCGAAATGTATGAAGAAGGGGCAACAATACAGGAACTCATGGACACGTATCATTTATCTGAGGACAGTATTCGCAAGATCCTGAACAAGAGAAGGATCCTTTTGACAACTGAATGATAACGCTTGGACCAGGACCGGAAGGCTAAATTTAAACATATATTTCGGCTGAATTGCTTTCAGCATGATGAATTTAGTCAGCCTTAAGTTTTTCTCCAACTTATAGTTTTATTCAGCAGGAATTAGTACGGTTAAAGCATTCGGGGGCTTTATCCAACCTGGAGTATTTGTTCAATGTGGAGTTCTGGTTCAACTGTGTGCTATATTAAGTTAAGTTCGCGCTTAACTTAAAGTACTCGTATACCTTAGACACTCGTCTGACTTGAAGCATTTTTATAACTTAGAGAAAAACTCTAAGCTAAGAAACTGCATTATTGATGTGAGGGCATTCAGAATGACAGCGTTTTCAGTGCCCTCATAATTATTTATCAGGACTTATATAATATTCATTTAAATGTTATTTAAACTGCCATATTCTATTGTTTCCTTCGTTGATTCAACAGTACTGTGGATGGGTGGCATTCGGCATTTTATCTAAATAAACTATCAATCTCTAACGTTTTCAGATAATAGCAGGTTGATGATTCAGAGCATTTGATTTATAGTTATATAAAGCATTCGTCGCACAGGACTATTGATTATTCATTGCGGGACAGAACAGGCAAGCAGACGAATTGTTATAAAAATACTGAAGCAATAAAGGGATGATAATAATGGAAGACAACGCAGGGAAATATGTTGTTCACAACGGGATCATCAGGGAAAGTTCTGAGGTTGCATATATCGATTCGATGAAGATGTCAGGGAGAGCGGCATATGAAGTGATCAGGGTTATCGACGGTGTACCCTTGTTTTTCGAGGATCATTATAACCGTCTCAAGTCTACTTTCAAAGCAGTAGGAAAGCATCTGGACCTGACGGAATCACAGTTGGCCGACAATATTAAGAAGTTGCTGGGAACAAGCGGAAATATGAACTGCAATGTGAAGGTAGTCTTGCTCGATGAAGCCCTACATCAGGAGCAATTGGTCTATATCAGCAAAAGCTACTATCCGACAGAGACCGAATTCAATACCGGCGTCAAGACAGGCCTGCTGCAGATAGAACGTAAGAATCCGAACGCCAAGATATTCAATAAGGCTTATAAGGATGCAGTGGAGAAGAAACTGACAGAGGGCGGATATTTTGAGGTAATCCTGGTCGATGGCGAAGGCAGGATCACAGAAGGCAGCAAATCCAACATGTTCTTTGTCAAAAACGACAGGATCGTAACAGCGCCCGGCGAGTTCGTACTTAAAGGGATAACGCGGAAATATGTTTTTGACGCCTGCAGGAATGCAGGGCTTGACGTCGCGGAGGAGTTTGTCAGAGCAGACGATATCGGCAGAGTCGATGGTTGTTTTTTATCGGGTACGTCAATAAAAGTATTGCCGGTCAAATCTATTGATGATGTTGTTCTGAATTCTGCCGGCAACCATGTAATCACTGCCGTTAGACATGAATATGACCGGATAATCAGGGAATATATTGATAGACATGTAAAAATATGGTAATATCATACTGCAAATCAGACTGCTTAATGCATTTGCAGGTGATCTTTTGGAAAGAAGAGTTTTTTCAAGGAAGTATCTCAGAATAAAATAAGGCCTGACATTCCGGTTTTCGGGACGGTCAGGATAATTCGCGTCGGCTGCAGGCAGACCATTTCCGGCAGTGCTAAAGTCAGGATAATCGATATCAGCCCGGGCGGAGCCAGGTTTGCATCTGCATTGAGATTTCCTGTTGACTCGAGAGTTATTATCCAGTTGACACTGATGCTCGAAGGAACGTCATATTGCTTGGAAGGTTATATTACGAACCGGTCCGGCAGCAGTGCAAAGGGGTTTGAGTATGGGTTCTGTTTCACGAAACCGGAGACCGGGCTTAAAAAGGTCCTGATACCTCTATTCGCCAGGTCCGTTATAATGCAGAACAGGAATATTATCGTCATCAGGCCTAATGACGATAAAAGGAGCGTTCATTAGATAAAGTGTGCGCCAGATAAAATGAGATTGAAAAAGCGTAGTAATGAAATAACAATGATATCCATTTATGGTTGTTAGCACTCTTGGTTAAAGAGTGCTAATTTTGTCTTGACAATGCCAAAACAGGAGATGTAATATAATTTATAGCGCTAAAAGCACTAAAGACAGGGAGGTTGAGGTATGCCGCGCGAGAGTGGAAATTTGTCAATACACACAGAGAATATACTACCAATCATAAAAAAGTGGCTCTATTCAGATAAAGATATTTACGTAAGGGAAATGGTGTCAAATGCCAATGACGCAATAACCAAAATGAAAAAACTTGCGTCTATAGGTGAGGCTCAGTTACAGGAAAATGAAAAGTTTAAGATAATAGTGGACATAAATAAGGACAGCAAAACTATTAAATTTATAGACAACGGCATCGGAATGACCGCAGACGAAGTCAAAAAATACATAAACCAGGTCGCTTTTTCCGGAGCCGTTGATTTCCTTGAAAAATACAAGGACAAAGCAGATGAAGGCAACCAGATAATTGGTCATTTCGGCCTGGGATTTTACTCTGCATTCATGGTATCTGACAAGGTCACTATCGACACATTGTCATGGCAGCCTGGAGCAAGTGCGGTAAAATGGATGAGCACCGGCGGCACGGAATTCGAAATGGACGATTCCGACCGCACGGAAAGGGGCACTGCAGTTACCCTGTATCTGTCCGAAGATTCCCTTGAATTCCTTGATTATTACAAAATGAGGAGCATCCTGGAGAAATACTGCTCCTTCATGCCGTATGAAATTTATCTGAGGGACAGTTCTCAAAAATCAGAGACCGGCGTGAGTTCGTCAGGCACTGATGCAAAGGGTGACGGTAAAGCTGCAGAAGGCAAAGCAGAAGATAAAGCCGATGCACAGGAGGAAAAGCCTATCAACGATACGAACCCGCTTTGGCTCAAACCGCCAAAGGATTGCACGGAGGAGGAATATAAGGAATTTTACAGGAAAGTTTTCCATGACTTCAATGATCCGTTGTTCTGGATCCACCTGAACATGGATTACCCGTTCAACCTCAAGGGAATCCTGTATTTCCCGAAACTCAGGCATGAGTTCGATACCATAGAAGGGCAGATCAAGCTGTATTACAACCAGGTTTTCGTAGCAGACAATATCAAGGAAGTTATTCCGGAGTTCCTGATGCTGCTCAAGGGTGTAATCGACTGTCCCGACCTGCCACTCAACGTATCGAGGAGTTTCCTCCAGAACGACGGGTATGTGAAGAAAATTTCAACACACATTACCAAGAAAGTAGCAGACAAGCTGACTTCATTGTATGAAAACGAGAGAGAAAATTACAACAAGTACTGGGATGACATAAATCCGTTCGTGAAATTCGGATGTATCCGTGAAGAGAAGTTCTTCGAGCGTGTCAAGGATATCATTATTTTCAGGACCATAAATGGCGATTACACAACTTTGAAGGACTATCTCGACAGGAACAGGGACAAGCATAAGGATAAGGTATTCTATGTCTCGGATGAAAAACAGCAGGCCCAGTATATAAAGCTGTTTAAGGATCAGGGCATGGAGGCGGTCATCCTGAATGCACTGATCGATAATCATTTCATGCAATTCCTTGAAATGAAGGAAAGCGGCGTGAAATTCCTGAGGATCGACTCGGATCTTTCCGATAATCTGAAAGACAGCGAAGCAGGAGAGGCCTCATCTGATCTGAAGCAGAAACTTGAGTCTATCTTTAAGGAATCGCTGGGCGATGATAAGCTGAAAATAAGCGTGGAGGCGCTGAAAGCGTCAACACCTGCAATAATCCTGTTGTCCGAGTATCCGCGAAGGATGCAGGAAATGACAAGAATGTTCGGTATGCCAGGAATGGATGCCGGCAGCATGTTCCCGGATGAAAGGACGCTGGTCCTCAACAGGAACAATTCGTTGATACAAGCTTTGGTCAAGCTGTCTGACAACAGCAGCAGGAAGGATGACGTAAAGCTGATCTGCCAGCAAGTTTATGATTTGGCCATGCTGAGCCATAAACAGTTCGAACCGGAGGCAATGACTGCGTTTATTGAAAGAAGTAACAAGCTGCTGGAGAAACTGGCGGAACTGGAAGACCGGCACGGGGAAGGGAACGGAGCAGATACAGGAGAAAAAGTAATTGATGAAAGCAAAGAAGAAAAAGGAAATAAATGACACTCATGAAGCTTGATATAGAAAGAAGTGAAAGGAGCAGAAATCAGGCTTAATAAAATCAGGCAAGACATACAGGAGCAATACTGGCAAACGCAGCGAGAAAGATGGAATACCGTGAAGGAGTTGCTGTACCAGGAAACGCAATAAAACAGCAAACGCAGTCAAGCAATACCAGTTCCATTGAAAAACACACGTGAAACCGAAAGTCACATGTGTTAAGACAGTAAGGAAGACATTAAAAAGTAGTCTGGAATGTAATATACGCAGATAACATAAAATTGGTGTCTCTGCATATGAAAACGCCTTGCTTAGTGGCAAGGCGTTTTTGTGATTTGCCCTGATGGGCGTTTTTGTATATTAAGTATGTACGCCACTGCTGCGTGGCGCAGACACCGTGGCTATTTATCCTTTTCGCGTATCTCGACCCTTCTGATCTTACCGCTGATTGTTTTTGGCAGTTCTTCGACAAACTCGATGATTCTCGGATACTTATACGGTGCGGTGACTCTCTTTACATGGTCCTGTAGTTCTTTGACAAGATCATCGCTAGGCTGGTAATTTTTCGTCAATACGACCGTAGCCTTAACTACCTGCCCCCTAATAGGATCAGGTACCGCGGTTATTGCGCACTCAAGTACGGCAGGATGCTCGAGCAGAGCGCTTTCAACTTCAAAGGGTCCGATACGGTAACCGGAGCTCTTTATAAGGTCATCAGCGCGGCCTACGAACCAGAAGTATCCGTCTTCATCCTTCCAGGCCATGTCGCCTGTATAGTAAATGCCGTTATGCCACACTTTTTTGGTCATTTCCGGATCACGGTAGTATCCTTTGAACATGCCTACCGGAACTGATTTGTCTGTATAGATCACTATCTGGCCCTCTTCACCGATTTCACAGGGCTTGCCATCGTCGTTCAACAGAGCCACGTGGTACCCGGGGGAAGGCTTGCCCATCGAACCCGGTTTTGGCTTCATCCACGGATAGGTTGCGATCGTAACGGTAAGCTCTGTCTGGCCATATCCCTCACGCAATTCCAACCCGGTAGCTTTTAAAAACTGGTAATATACTTCGGGGTTGAGCGGTTCACCTGCTATCGAACAGTGTTGCAGGCTGCTGAGATCATATTTGGTCAGGTCTTCTTTGATAAAGAATCTGTAAATTGTCGGCGGCGCGCAGAATGAAGTAATTTTATACTTGGATATCACGTTGAGAAGCTCGCTTGGAACGAACTTATCATAATCGTAAACGAACACGGATGCGCCGCTGAGCCACTGTCCGTAGATTTTGCCCCACATAGCTTTGGCCCAGCCTGTATCGGCCACTGTGAGGTGCAGTCCGCCTTCAGATACATTTTGCCAGTACTTGGCTGTGAGTATGTGACCGAGCGGGTAAGTGAAATCGTGCTGCACCATCTTCGGCATGCCGGTCGTGCCGGAAGTGAAGTAGAGCAGCATTATATCGCTGTTGCATGTTGCTTCGCTGCCGATAGGCCTGTCAAACTTGCCGGACGCATTTTCAATTTCGGATGTAAAATCGATCCATCCCTCTTTTGAACCTCCGACCAGTGCCTTCTTCTTAAGGGTCGGGGACTCAGGAACTGCGTCTTCGACATGCTTTATGACCTCATCTTCAGCCACGCATACGATCATTTTAATATCAGCCGCATTACACCTGTACACTATGTCCTTTTTAGTAAGGAGATGTGTGGCAGGAATGCAGATGGCGCCAATCTTGTGGAGACCCAGCAGGCAGAACCAGAACTCATACCTTCTTTTAAGAATCAGCATTACCGGATCGCCTTTTTTAATGCCGTGCGATTTGAAGAAATTTGCTGCCTTGTTGCTGTAATAACTCATCTGGGCAAAACTGAATTTTGCTTCAGCGCCCTTGTCGTCGCACCATACCATGGCGTTCCTTTCAGGATCCTCGGCCGCGATGACATCAACTACGTCAAACGCGAAGTTGAAATTTTCAGGAATGTCGATTTTGAAATTTTCGTAGAAATCCTCATATGAAGCGAATTCTTTTCTTGGCAAATACCTGTCTAACAACATAACCATCCTCTTTTTCCATTTAGTGTTTTGGTTTGTTTTTGTGATTTACTATTTATGTTCATTACCGTCTTGAATTATTATTGCAAGGAATTTCGCGGGTTTGTTGCCCAAGGCTTTCATACCGTGGCTGTAACTGGAATCGAAATACAGCGAGTCGCCTTCATTGAGTACGATGTGATGACCATCGATGTATAAAATCATTGAACCTTCAAGCATGTAGTTGAACTCCTGCCCGGGATGCGAACTGAGATGTATTGGTGCATCTTCCGAAGACGGTTCAACGCAGACTTCAAACGGTTCAGTTTTTTTATTGACGAAATTATATGCCAGGCTGTGGTACTTGTACGGAGCTCTTCGTTCGACACTTACACCTTTGCCTTTACGGACAAGGCAATATGTGCGAAGCTTTGGTTCTTCGCCGGTCAAAATTGCAGTCAGTTCGACATTATACTTATTTGCCAGCTTGTAGAGAAAGCCGATCGGGATATCGACCTCACCGCTTTCATAACGTTTGTATTCTTCAGCAGAAATACCGAGCTCCCGTGCCAACTCCTCGACAGAGTACCCTGCGATATCGCGCAGCCCCGCGATGCGCTCCGCGATTTGCTGTATCTGATCCGACATGTCCCTCATCCCTTCTCATGAACTTTTAGATTGTATAAATATTAGCACAAAATGGTGCAATAATAAATAAATGAAGCAAAGCAAATATGTTTGGTCAAAAAAGCGTAAAAAAAATGAATGAATTTGTGTGGGAGACATTTCTTCACATTGCCCGTTACCGCACAAGGAAAGGGTATATGTGTTTGTGATGAGGTCGGAGATAGCTGGCCTAATTTGGGGACACTTCTGCATTTAATGGGATTTACCAAAAGCAGACTGACTGAATTTTCAGATAAGTATAAAATTACTTAAGCTGACATGTCATCTGAAATTTGACTTTGTAATCATAATAAGCATGATTTCTGAAGTTATGCAACCAATCAGGTGATTATGAAGAACTGTCCCCAACTTAGTCACTGTCTAACTGTGATCGTCCGTATTCACGAAGTTTTTCACTGAATGCTTCAGCTGCAGGCGACAATGGTACGTTTTTCAGCGTTGCAATACCTAATTGCCTTTTGGGCGACGGTTCTTGAAGCTGAAGTATGAATAGTTCTTTTCTTCTGACGAACTGTAATGCGCTTTCTTTTAAAACATGTGCTATCCCCAGTCCGATCCTCGCCAATTCGACCAGGAGGTCCATGCTTTCAAGTTCAATTTCTGGCGTTATTTCAACGCCTTTTGAGATGAAAAATGAATCGAGGTTTTTGCGGGTAGAACTTTCCTTCTGCAAAAGCAGCAAAGGATAAGAAGACAATTCTTCAAGCGGGATTGGTCTGCCTTTCAGATTATCGAATCGTGAAGAAGCAATGAACACATCCTCAACTTTGCAAAGCTCCGCTGCATCGATGTCGTTGTCTGAAATTGGCATTGTTACTATACCAAGGTCTAAAGCGCCTGTTTTAATCGAGTTTATTATTCCAAGTGATGTACGGTTGATTATTTTCAGCTTGATATCCGGATAATCCCGAATGAATTTCTGGAGGAAGGGAATAAGCAAATACCTCAGTATTGTGTCGCCGACTCCTATTTTCACTTCACCAAGCTTGAGGGATTGCATATCACGTATTTTTGCCTCTGCAGCATTTATAAGATTGCATGCCTGTTCTACATGGCTGAACAGCATTTCGCCGACTGCCGTCAGTTTGACACGTCTGGGACCTCTTACGAATAATTGGCTGCCGGTACATTCTTCAAGGTTCTTGATGGATTGGCTGACAGCCGACTGCGAAATATACAGATCACGTGCTGCAGCGGAAAAGCTTCCTGTTTTGGCAACTATATGAAATACTTTGTATAGTTCAAAATTTACATCCATAAGATTATCTTATCCTATCCATTAAATATATTAATTATTATTATAAATTATATCATTATATAATAGAGCTGTGAAGCAAAGAAAATAAAATTCTGTAATAAAAGGAGTGCATTGTGATGAATGGAATCATGCAGGATGAGAATGTACAAAGAAAAAAGGTAAGAAGGATTTTTGTCGAAAAGAAAAAAGGTTATAATGCAGAAGCGTATTGGATGCACCGGGACTTTAAAGATTTTCTTGGCATACGTGAACTTGAGGCTGTACGCGTCGCCTACAGGTATGATATAACGGGCATAACAGACAGGGAGTATTCGGACTCTATAAAAGTGATATTCTCAGAGTCTTTGGCAGATGCCCTGTATGAAGAAGATTTGCCGATGAATGAAAATGAAATAGCTTTTGCGGTTGAATACCTTCCGGGACAGTTCGATCAAAAGGCTGATTCAGCTTCACAATGCATACAGTTGCTGACCCTTTGCGAAAAGCCGCAGTGCAAAGCAGCAAAGATTATAGTGCTCAAGGGTAATATATCGGACAACGATTTGATAAAAATCAAAAATTACTGCATAAATCCTGTGGACAGTAAGGAATCACGCATGGACAAGCCCACCAGCCTTGATACTGATGCAGTTATTCCAGGGGACATTTCTCAAATTTATGGTTTTTGCTCAATGACTAAAGATGAGCTTGCCTCGTTGATAGATAAACTTGGGCTTGCAATGACACTTGAGGATCTTGAATTCTGCAGGAAGTACTTCTCTGAGACTGAACACCGTGATCCCACCATAACGGAGATAAGAGTATTGGACACATACTGGTCCGACCATTGCAGGCATACGACATTCCTCACAAAAATCAATAATATTGAATTTGACGACAGCGCGTTTGGCAATTTCCTGAAGAAAGTATACGAGCAGTATACCTCTTCAAGAAAGTATGTTTATGGCAATCAGGAAAAAGATATCAATCTTATGGACCTTGCCACTATAGCGATGAAAGTGATGAGGAAGGACGGAAGGCTGGATGACATGGAGGTTTCTGATGAGGTCAATGCCTGCAGTATAGTAATAAATGCAAAAGTCAATGGCAAAGATGAAGAATGGCTGGTGATGTTTAAAAATGAAACGCATAACCATCCTACTGAAATCGAACCCTTTGGCGGTGCTGCCACTTGCCTTGGCGGTGGTATAAGGGATCCACTGTCAGGCAGGGCGTATGTATATCAGGCAATGAGGATAACCGGAAGCGGTGATCCAAGAACGCCGATTGAGAAGACACTTCCGGGGAAACTGCCTCAGCGAAAAATAACAACGGAAGCGGCGGCAGGTTACAGTTCATATGGAAACCAGATCGGTCTTGCCGGCGGACAGGTTGCAGAAATATATGACGAAGGCTACGTAGCGAAAAGGATGGAACTCGGAGCACTGGTCGGCGCAGCGCCGAGAAGAAATGTCGTCAGGATGAAACCGGAACCCGGCGATGTGGTGATTCTTGTTGGCGGCAGGACAGGACGTGACGGATGCGGTGGTGCGACCGGTTCTTCAAAGGAGCAGGATGAAAAGGCACTTCTTACTTGCGGCGCTGAAGTGCAGAAAGGCAATCCTTCGCTGGAAAGGAACATCGTAAGACTGTTCCGGGATGCAAGGATCAGCAGGATGATAAAGAAATGTAATGACTTCGGAGCCGGTGGAGTTTCTGTCGCTATCGGGGAGCTCGCAGACGGCCTGGAAATTGACCTGGACAGTGTTCCTGTGAAATATGAAGGTCTTGATGGAACTGAACTTGCTATTTCAGAATCGCAGGAGAGAATGGCTGTCGTTGTGTCAAGTAAGGACAAGGATGAATTTATCAAGGCCGCAATGGAAGAAAACCTCGAAGCCACCCAGGTTGCAGTTGTAACCGATACAGGACGGATGAGGATGAAATGGCGCAATAAGACGATCGTAGATATAAGCAGGGAATTCCTGAACACCAGTGGGGTAAAGCAGAACACTGATGTTAAGGTAGTGTCGCCTGAGGTTGCAGCATTTGATAAAAGTGAAGAACTGTCCCGCTTGGAAGAGGCTTGGGTAAAGAACCTGCAAAAGCTTGAGAATTGCTGCCAGAAGGGGTTGGCTGAACGCTTTGACAGCACGAACGGCGCAGGGACAGTTCTGATGCCTTTCGGGGGCAAATATCAGTTGTCACCTCAGGAAGGAATGGTTGCGAAATTGCCGGTACTGGACGGTGATACTACTACCTGTACTATGATGACATATGGGTACAATCCCTCAATATCCAGGTGGAGCCCGTTCCATGGAGCTGTTTATGCTGTCGTGGAATCAATCGCCAAGATTGTCTCGATGGGCGGAGATTACAGGAATGTAAGGATGTCCATGCAGGAATTCTTCGAGAAACTGGGCAAAGATCCTGTAAGATGGGGAAAACCGTTCAGCGCTTTGCTTGGTGCATACTACGCCGAGATGAAACTCGGGATTCCGTCAATTGGCGGCAAAGACAGTATGTCAGGTACATTCAAGGATTTAGACGTACCGCCGACACTTATCGCATTTGCAGTTGGCGTCAATGATGTAGCGAACATTATATCAACAGAATTCAAGAAGGCTGGCAGCCAGGTAGTGATTGTCAGGCTCAGGAAAGATGAATTCAACCTGCCTGACTTTGATCAGCTTCGTACGTCCTATACGAGAATTCATGAACTGGTAAAAGCCAAGGAAGTACTTGCAGCACATTCTGTCCGCCAGGGCGGTATTGCAGAGGCTGTCAGCAGGATGTGCTTCGGAAACATGATCGGCGTCGAATTGAATATAGGGAATACTGCGGATTTGTTCACTCCTGATTATGGCTCAATAATACTCGAAATAAAGACTGACGCTGATGTGCATCAGTTGCTTAATGGGCTCGACTATCAGGTTCTCGGCACCACACTGGAAGAACCGGTGATTAAATGTAAGGGGACAGTTCTCAACTTGCACGATTTGGCTGAGAAATGGATGCAGCCTTTGGAAAGTGTGTTTCCAACGAAAGTCGAGATCGAACAGAAATCTATCGATACTTTCAATTTTGATAAAGTATCTGCAAAGGTCGGCAGTTCTTGCAAATTTGCTAAACCTCGGGTATTTGTTCCTGTGTTCCCTGGTACGAATACTGACTACGATATTGCAAAGGCATTCGAAGAAGCCGGCGGAAGTGTCGAAATGCTCGTCATCAGGAATCTGTCGCCAGAGTACATCAAAGAAGCGGCGAAATATATGGTAGATAAAATAAGTAACAGTCAAATACTTGTGTTTGCCGGCGATGAAGTTGAGCCTAACGGTCCCGGTAAGTTTACTGCTGCCGTATTTAGAAATCAATACATCAGAGAGGCTGTCATCAATCTGCTGCAGAACAGGGACGGTCTTATACTGGGCATCTCCAGCGGGTTCCATGCCTTGCTGAAGTTAGGGCTGCTGCCTTACGGCGAGTTCAGGGAGCAAGATCTGAACAGCCCTACGCTGACACAAAATTCGATCGGCAGGTATGTCTCCTGCATGGTGCAGACAAGGATCGCTTCAGCGAAGTCTCCCTGGTTCAGTAATGTCAATGTTGGTGATATCCACACCATTCCGGTATCGCATGGGGATGGCAGATTCGTTGCACCTGAAGACATGATCAAAGCGTTGGCAGCCAACGGGCAGATAGCGACCCAGTATGTAGATATGGAGGGCAAAGCTACATATGATATAAGGTACAATCCAAATGGCTCAATGTATGCAATAGAAGGAATAACCAGCCCTGACGGACGGATACTCGGAAAACTGGGCAATTCCGAAAGAAAGGGTACATATGTCTGCATCAATGTGCCCGGCAATAAAGACCAGAAGATATTTGAAGCCGGAATTCAGTACTTTAAGTGATGGGGACATTTCTCAAGAATAATTGGGATAAAAATCACTGACCTACTGATGTAATTCTGCATTCATGTTGGTGATGCGATGAAACTGAATATAACTCAGACAGGAATTGTGGACTTGATAGTGTGCAAAAACGCTCGTAAAAGGAAAAAACGAGCGTTTTTTCTCTTATTATATAAATATTGTTGTCGAAAGGGAAATAATATGGAAATAGTATACAGAACATATGTTCCGTGATACAATTATGGTGCATTCGAAAATGAGTAAGGTGATTCCAATGCCCAGAAAATCCAGGGAAAAGCACAGCGAAGCGCAGTACCATATTATGTGCCGAAGCATATCGGAGGTAAACCTGTTCAAAGATGATGATGACAGGGAATATTACTTGCACCTTATCAGAAGGTATACCCGAGAAAATAAATGCGCCGTATATGCATATTGCTTAATGGACAATCATGTACATATTTATCTGGATCCGAGAGGTTATGATATTTCTTGTCTTATGCACAGCATAAACACGGCATACGTTATTTACTATAACAGGAAATATGACAGGCATGGTCACCTGTTTCAGGGGAGGTTTCTCAGCAGGATTGTGGACAGCGACAGGTACTGTCTTGTATTGTCAGCGTACATACACAATAATCCCAAAGATATTACAGGATACAGGGGCAGGGAAGAGGAGTACCCGTTTTCATCGTATGGGATTTATCTTGGAATAAGGAATGACACTCATAAACTAATAGACAAGAGCTTTATAAGAAATATTTCCGGTATAAGGAACAAGAAGAGTTTCATTAAGAGGTATAAAGAATTCGTATCAAAGAGAAGCGATATGGAAATTGTTGATCCGGACGATCCATGTGAAGAAATATTCAACACGAAGAATGAATACGACAGTGGGAGGAGGGTCATCGTCAGGGACATGAAGCCAGCGAAAGTGATGGCTTATATTGCCATGAAACTGAAGAAGTCTGTTGAAAGCGTAATCAGCATGGACAGAAGGCAGAACGAGTACAGGGCTTTCACGGCATATGTCCTGCGTGTATTATGCGGTCTGAGGTACAAACAGATATGTGAGAACATATTCAACGTAACGATATCAGGGTGCGCCGGACTTTGCAGAAGAGGTTTTGAACTGACAGAAAGGAAAGGTTCACAGTACGCGGCTATATTTAATGAACTCCTGCGTTTTCAGCAACATGACGAATGTTTTGTGTATTGTGTTCATAATTCATAGTGACTTTGTGTTTCTCATTCATGCGGCTCTTCACGATGATCCCATCTACAGTAAAGTGCTTGCCTGTGTGAAAGTACCAGTGAGCTCATACCATATATATCGGGTATGATTTAGTATTGCTCGGCTAAAACACCAAAATCATACTTAGGTTGATTCTCGTCTTGTATTCCAGGAAATATAATATAATAAACGATAGTCTTAGCCGTAATACACATTTTGATATTATGGTTTGCCGATATGCTCGGAATGCCTTATGGCAGTTGACATGCAACTCTTCGAAATATTGCCTTATAAATGATAGTAGAATATAATAATATCGCGAACGAGGTATATGTTTCAACAGTTTACGGCTATAGTAGAGAAGATTGCAATTGTGTCGATTTGCCGATACTAAGTAAGGAATGTCCCACGGGAGAGGTGTATAAATGAGGATTTTATTCGTTTCTGCAGAAATGTCCCCCTTTGCAAAGACGGGGGGACTGGCTGATGTGGCAGGATCTTTGCCAAAAGCGCTTGCTGAGTTGGGACACGATGTTCGCGTAGTTATGCCGAAATATCGGATGATAAGTGATGATCTCAGATATGTAAGCGATTTTCCTGTAAGAATTGATCAGAGTATTGAAACATGCATCATAAGACAGACCGAAATTCCATATGCATGGAAGAATATGAAGAGAAACCTGAAAGTTTACTTCACGGACAGTTATCGATTTTTTGACAGGGACGGAATATATGGACATTTTGATGATGCAGAGCGTTTTGTGTTTTTCTGCAAGGCAGTATTGGATATGCTGCCACACATAAACTTCAAACCTGACGTCATACATTGCAATGACTGGCATACAGGTCCCGTGTGCCTGCTCCTGAAAGAGAAGTACCAATGGAATGACTTTTATAAAGATATCGCTACGCTATTCACGATACACAATCTTGAATACCAGGGACATTTCTCAAGTCATGTCGTTAGACTGCTCAACTGTGATTATGACATATTCATTCCAGAAAAAACGGAGTTTTACGGCATGTTTAATTTTATGAAGGCCGGCCTCGTATATGCTGATACTATCAGCACTGTCAGCAAAGTCTATGCTGAAGAAATAAAAACTCCCCAGTACGGCGAACGGCTTGAAGGACTTCTGCAAAAGCGTTCTGAAGATCTTTTCGGAATAGTAAACGGGATCGATTATGAACAGTTCAGTCCACAAACTGATAAAAACATTGCGAAAAACTATGGGATAGACAATTTGGATGACAAAAAAGCAAACAAAACAGCATTACAAAGAGAAATGGGCCTTCCCTGCAGAAATGTCCCTCTAATAGGTCTTATATCGAGGCTTTCGGGACAAAAGGGTCTGAATCTTATAATCGACCGTATAGATGATATGCTTGCCAAGGACATTCAGTTTGTTTTGCTTGGAACAGGAGACGAGTATTATCACGAGCAATTCAGAGCGATAGCATCAAGATACCCGAAGAAAATCGCTGTTAATCTGGGGTTTAATGCCAAGCTGGCACAGATGATTTACGCCGGCAGCGATATGTTCCTGATGCCGTCCAGATTCGAACCGTGCGGGCTGGGTCAGATAATTAGCCTGAGGTATGGTACAATACCTATTGTCAGGGCAACGGGCGGCCTTGCCGAAACGATTACCGATTATGATACCGATAAAGAACATGGCAACGGTTTTTCATTCGAGGAATTTTCTTCGGATGCTATGCTGAACGCTATTGACAGAGCCGTTTATGTTTACAATGACTGTCCCGACGTGTGGAAAGCACTTGTCAGAAGAGCTATGGAAATGGATTTTTCGTGGGACAGTTCTGCAAAAAAGTATGAGGAACTATATAAACATACGATTGAGAAAGGGAAAAGCAAATGACATTGAAGGAGAAAGCAAAGGCTATATTGAAAAAACTTGAAGAATTATATCCTGATGCAAGCTGCACGCTGGAGTTTAAAGACCCGATACAGCTCATGATCGCTACGCAACTGGCAGCGCAATGTACCGATGAGCGAGTGAACATTGTCACAAAAGACCTGTTCAAAAAATATAAGACGGTAGATGACTTTGCCAATGCCGATATAAAGGAATTGGAACAAGATATAAAGCCAACGGGGTTTTTCCGCAATAAGGCCAAAAATATAATAGCAGCATGCAAGATGATCATTTCGGATTTTGGAAGAAATGTCCCCAACGACATGGAAAGCCTGCTGAAGCTTCCGGGGGTGGGACGGAAAACTGCGAATTTACTGCTGAACGAGTGCTTCGGTATTCCGGGGATAGTTGTTGATACGCATGCGAAAAGGTTATCACAGAGGATCGGACTGACAAAAAACGATGACCCGGAGAAGATTGAGTACGACCTGAGGGAGATTGTGCCTGAGGATAAATGGGGACAGTTCTGTCATTTGCTTGTTGCGCACGGAAGGGCTGTCTGCAATGCAAGAAAACCCATGTGCGACAAGTGCGATATCAGAGATTGCTGCAATTATTACCAGCATTTGAATTAAAACTGATCACACAGGTAAAACCAGTCATAATCCATATTATATAGCTGTTACGGCTGGCTCGATGCCGGTTATTATGTAGGTTTGTCAAACATGTGTTACACCTTGATGAAAAAAATTCTCTAACGCCTGCTTAGGTGAAATCCAGCCAAGAGGACGCATCGGGAAGTTATTGTATTTCCAATTGTGTATGTAAAGCTGCTTCTTGAAATCTTCAAATGAGTGGAACTTATGCACTGAGTAAAATCGCTCATTATCCTTGCGATGGCTGCGTTCTACTTTACCGTTGTGTCGAGGTGTGAACGGACGGATCAGTCTGTGCTGGATACCCAGCTTTTTGAGTTCAGCCTCAAATAATGTTGGGGTGTTCTTCCGGGAAAAACGGTTCGTGAATTCCGGACCGTTATCTGTCTGGACGCACTCCACTTTGAATTTGAATGCTTTAAGCATGTTCCTGAGAAAAAGTGTTGACGAGTAAGTGGATGCTTCCTCAAAAGCCTCAACATATCTGAAGCGTGAATATTCGTCCAGGGCAGTGTACTGGTAGAATTTTGTCCCAGAGGCACTTCCAACAATACAACTGGAAGGAACATGCTTTACATCGATCTGGACTCTTTGACCCGGGTATTGCATCTGTTCGTATGGCTTTGGGATGTACTTCGGATTTGGTGGCTTTTCCGACATAAGAGAGCGCTTACGAAGAAACCGATAAAGGCTTGGTATCGATCTTGTATATCCTCTTTGCCTGAGCTTGACCCAGAATACCACCAGGCCATCGTGAGGGTTACGGCGCCTCATATCCGTGATCAGTTTTATCTCCTCAGGAGTATGTTGGTTAGGGTGGCTGTGCGGTCTGCGTGACCGATCTCTTAAGGATTCAAGCGTCCCGTCGTAACGTCTGAGCCAGCGATAGATATATTGCCGATTCGTCCGATATTTGATTGCTGCCTTTGTCACACCATGTTTCAGTGAATATTCAATAAGTGATAGACGATACCTCATATCTTGTGTTATGCTATTCATGCGGGAAGCTGACCTCCTTGTGTGTTTTTGTGTGGTAACTTAAGCATACACTATTGGTTAACTTCCCGCACTATTTTTTATTGGGTGTAACACATCTATTGTAATCCTACAACGGCTGGCTCGATGTCGGTTATTAACTATTGACTGGACAGTGGTTTAACGGCATAATAAATAAGACAGAGCTTTATTCAGTTCAAATATAATCACAGCTTTGCAAAACCATAACAGCAAAAATCAATATCAAGAAGTCGAAGCAGAAAAATCAATAACTACATTAGCAAACGGGTGATGAATTGAGCGAGATAAGGACAAAACTCAAAGAAGTACTGACATCTGTTTTACCAATCACAATCCTGGTCCTGATACTTCACTTTACTGCTACACCTTTGGAAACGGACCTGCTGTTTGCGTTTCTCATTGGGTCCGTACTGGTGATAATAGGTCTTACCGTATTTCTGTTTGGCATCGATCAGGGGCTCGAACCCATCGGGCAGGGTATCGGAAACACTGTAACACGTTCGAACAGTTATGCTGTACTCATTACAATAAGTTTAATCCTGGGATTTTTCATTTCTTTTGCAGAACCTGATCTGCGGATCCTGGCCAACCAGGTGGACGGAGTGACTTCCGGGCAGTTTGACGGGTTACTGATGGTAGTAGTTGTTTCAATAGGCATCGGAGTCATGATGACCCTTGGAATGCTGCGAATACTCAAAGGTATCCGGCTGAAATATGTCTTCACAGCCGCTTATGGCTTAATATTCATCCTGTCGCTGTTCTCTTCATCAGATTATCTTGCCATCTCTTTTGATGCTTCAGGAGCTACGACAGGAGCCATTACCGTTCCGTTTGTACTTGCATTGGCAGCCGGTGTTTCGGCTATCAAGAAGGACAGCAAAATGGGTGAAGCTGATAGTTTCGGATTGGTGGGGATTGCATCGACAGGTGCTATTCTTGGAGTTCTGGTTACAGGTATATTTCTCAGGGTCGATAAACTGGACGGCGCATTACCTGAAACAGAAATATCTGCCTCAAACCTGTTTGAAATATACGGTTCAAAGTTGCCCGCCATCGCATGGGATACATTTTTATCGCTGCTGCCGATAATTATCGTGTACATATTATTTGAAATTTTCTTCTTCAAGCACAAAAAGAACAGAGTAATCGATATCACCCGGGGCGTTGTCCTGACCTATGTAGGACTTGTCATTTTCCTACTTGGAGTCAACGGTGGCTTCATGGAAGTCGGTGCCCAGCTGGGCGTACGTCTTGCCGCGCTGGATTCCAAAATACCGCTCTTAATCGTAGCTTTACTGCTTGGCCTTTCCACGGTGCTGGCTGAGCCGGCAGTTCTGGTATTGACCAATCAGATTGAAGATGTCACCGGAGGATATGTCAAGCGCGTACTGGTCCTAATATTCTTATCCATAGCAGTGGGCATGTCAATCTTTATGTCCGCTGTAAGGATCCTGGTTCCCGATATCAAGTTATGGATGTATGTCCTTCCGGGTTTCGGACTTTCCGTGATTTTATCTTTCTTTGTTCCTGATTTGTTTGTCGGCATGGCATTTGACGCAGGCGGTGTTGCTTCGGGCCCTATGACTGCCACGTTCTCGCTTGCTTTCGTCCAAGGCATAGCTGCACATGTCCCAACGGCCGATGTGGTAACTGACGGGTTTGGCATGATAGCAATCGTTGCTATGATGCCGATATTGGCAATAGAACTGCTGGGTGCATTATACCAGGCTAAATCGCGCAAGGCATCCACTGCCGCTATCTTAAAAGAGAAATCAATTGGAGGTCACCATGGATAATCAAAATGATGCAAAACCCAATGAGTATCAATTTCAGATTCTGACCCTGATCCTGGGCGAGCAGGAATGTCATAAGTGTGTCCATATAGCCAGAGAAATCGGCATTTGCGGCGGAATATTAACACTGGGCAGGGGTACAGTTCACAGTGGAGTGTTGAACTTGCTGGGGATTAAAAGCCAGAAAAGGGAGATATTGAGCTTTTTGCTTGATAAGGATAAAGCCAGGGAACTCCTGGATCGTTTTTCTGAAGAACTCCAGCTTCATAAGCACGGTCATGGGATTGCCTATTTGACATCTGTTTTGGTTGCGAGCAATGAAGCTGGCAGAGGGCAGATTTTCAGCAATAAAGGACAATATATGGAGGAAGAGTGTATGTACAGTAAACTGACTGTGATCGTTGAACGCGGCATGGCGGAGGATGTGATGGATGCGGCGCGCAAGGCAGGCGTCGGAGGAGGCACGATCATGCATGGGCGCGGTGTTGGTGCGGAGTATACCATGAAGTTGTTCGGTATGGAAATTGAGCCTGAAAAAGAACTGGTAATGATTCTGATGCCAAACACCCTGGTTAAAAAAGTGATGGATGCCATATACGATGAGCTTCATATAGGAGAGCCCGGCAAGGGAATAATGTTTGTTGAACCGGTTGCCGAAGTCCGAGGCCTTTTTGAACAGGAGCAGAATTAAGAAGAAAATCGGTAGGTAATAGAACGTTAGCTGAATCATCGAAAACGGTCTGAGTATAATGCTTACAGGATGATTTTGCATGTACAGTGATATCCTGGACACCGGAAGCAGGGCGTTTGCCTGCGAAGGTGTCTTTCTACATTGATATGGCTATATTTCGGCCCTTTTTAGATGCAGTTCCTTTTTGATCCATAAGCAATATAACAAAGAATTTGGTAAAACGTCTTAAAGCGAAACAGGCGAATTCACATAAAAATCGAATGATGTAATTGGGCAGATTCTATTCCAATTCCACAGATTTAAGCGGAACAACAATATATTCTTAAAGGCGAGTTACTGCAAAGTTCATTATAAAGTTTTGCTATATGCGATTTTAAGATTTTGATCAGGATTCTAAACCAGAAAGCTGCTGTAGATTTGCTGCCATAGTTCTGGCTATAGCATACGGTTTTACACTGTATATTTTTATTCTATTAGACCATGCAACAAAAAAGCGCTAATCTGATTGACACTTCATATTCTCAATGAAAAAGATCATCTGTAACCCTGATGTCATATGAATGTATAGTGAAAGGAGTGAAAACAAAGTGAATCTGAAAAAACTTTTACTGACGAATAACCTCTGCTATATAACAGGCAAAAAGCATACACCAAGGGGCATCATGGTACACTCTACCGGGGCGAATAATCCGAAACTAAGCAGATACGTTGGCCCTGACGATGGACTGCTGGGCCCAAATCCAAACAATAATCACTGGAACCAGCCCACGCCTGGCGGCAGAAAAGTTTGCCCGCATGCTTTCATCGGCAAACTGAATGACGGCAGCATAGCGACATATCAAACATTGCCTTGGGATATTGCAGGCTGGCACTCCGGCAGCGGAAAGCTCGGCTCTGCCGGAAATGCAAACAATACAGGCTACATTGGGTTTGAGATTTGTGAAGACGGTCTGACGGATCCAGTCTACTTCAGACGGGTGTATCGCGAAGCCGTGGAATTTGCAGCATTCCTGTGCGTTTTGTATGATATCAGACCGGTAAAGCCATACCTTATCGACCACAGTGAAGGGCATCAGTTAGGTATAGCGAGCAATCACACTGATGTGAGCCACTGGTTTCCGAAGCATGGAAAAAGTATGGACATATTTCGGGCAGATGTCAGTGCCGAACTGGGAAAGATAGAAAATGCGGAACTACTAAAGGCTGCGGCGAAAATCAGCAGCAAGGTGCCAGGCGGAATCGACATTATGATGTGGTCCGGGAAAAATAGAGAATGGAAAGCGAAGTACGTAGATACGTTGCTGCTGAAAATTGCATATGCCTGGGAGTAAAAATATACTGTTAAACAATGGGCAATTGCACATCCTGGTGGCAGTCTGACATGTAAACAGGGATATGAACACGCAAGCAGTATACTTGCAAAACACCTGAGTTTTGATCAGGGTGTTCCTGTTTTTGACTTCATACGGCATACCGGGAAAAATGCTTAGCTATACGAAAAGGCTGTAAAGTTTGCCGGGGCTGTGCCAGGGATTCAGGACAAATCAGTACGTCAGGATCATTTACTTTGCAACATCATGTTTCAGTAGATACTCAATAAGTAATAAGCGATACCTTATATCATGTATTATCCTATCCATGCGGGAAGCTGACCTCCTTGTGTGTTTTTGTGTGGTAACTTAAGCATACACTATTGATCAACTTCCCGCGCTATTTTTTTGAGTGAACACATCAATTGTAATCCTACATTTGCATTCAACAAAATCTGATATTTCTATTGTTTATGTATATGGGAAATTATATAATAGTTAAGGGTATGTAAACGATTACATCGATTAACAGCATATTCGGTTTACGTTTAGTCGATATCCTTGATGAAAGGCTTTGCTTAAGGAGGCCAAATTGTCTACCATAAACGATGTGGCACATAGAGCCGGTGTTTCTGTGGCCACGGTATCGAGAGTAATCAACGGCAGTTCCAGGGTTTCTCCCGAAACTGCAGCAAAAGTCAGGCAGGCTATCACTGAACTGGATTACCGTCCTAACCTGCTTGGAAGGAATCTCAGGAGAACAAAATCCGAAAGAGTATTGGTTCTTCTCCCCAATATAGCCAATCCATTCTATGCTGAAATAGTTAAAGGAATCGAAGATGTCGCGAGCAGGCATGGGTACAGCATCATGCTATGCAACACCGACTCGGACCTGGAAAGGGAAATGAAATATATCAGGATGCTAAAAAGCTATCTTGCCGACGGTGCAATACTCATGGCATCCGAAATGACAAGCGGGGAATTGGCAGAACTGTCCCGCGAAATTCCAATCGTGCAATGCTGTGAATATAAAGCCGGCCTTCCGATAACCCATGTATCGATCGATAACGAAATGGCAGCTTATAAGGCAGTTAACCATTTGATAGGTTTGGGCCATAGGGAAATAGCGTTTATCGGAGCCAGGAACCAGTTTCTGTCCTCTGCTTTACGAAAGGAAGGGTATATACGGGCTCTGAAAGAAGCAGGTATTGATTATGATCCTGCCTATTGCGGATATGGCGACTACAGTTACAAATCCGGATTCAGGATCATGAAGCAACTGCTGAGTTTGGATCCGCATCCTACGGCAGTTTTCTGCATTTCAGACCTAATGGCGATCGGTGCGATACGTTCCGCCATGGAAGAAAACCTGCGCGTGCCTGAAGAACTTGCTGTTTGCGGGTTTGATAACATATATTTCTCACGGATGTTCAAACCGACTCTCACAACAGTCTCCCAGCCAATGTACGATCTCGGGTGTACGGCAATGGAAGCGCTGATAAGCATAATCGAGGGCAAAAGTACAGAGACGACGCATTATTTCCTGGAACATGAACTGATTATAAGGGAGTCCACTGTAAAATAACGTTTTGTCTTTGACAGGCGCGGCCTGTAAATCTGGATAAAGGATGTGGTGCCATGAAAATCAAGGTTACTGTCTGGAATGAATACAGAGATGAAAGGAAGGAAGGGGAGGCAAAAAAGGTCTATCCTGACGGAATCCACATGGCAATAAAATCGTTTCTTGACGCCACAGGAGAATTTGAAGTAAGAACGGCTACATTGGATGAACCTGAGCACGGCCTGACAGATGAGGTCCTTGACAATACCGATGTCCTTATCTGGTGGGGCCACATAGCGCATCACGAAGTTCGGGACGACATCGTAGAGAAAGTATATGAAAGGGTCCTGAAAGGTATGGGTATTATTGTTCTCCATTCAGGTCATGGTGCCAAGATCTTTAAAAAGCTTATGGGCACAAGTTCTGCATTGAGATGGCGTGAGGCGGACGACAACGAGAGATTATGGGTGACTGACCCGAGCCATCCGATTGCTGAAGGGATCGGCGATTATATAGAACTTGACGGCGAAGAAATGTACGGTGAATTCTTCGATATCCCCACTCCTGATGCACTTGTCTTCATCGGATGGTTCAAAGGCGGAAAAGTGTTCCGCAGCGGATGCTGTTATAACCGTGGTTATGGAAAGGTGTTCTATTTCCAGCCGGGACATGAGACTTATCCCACATATTACAACAAAGATATCCAAAGAGTAATAATCAATGCGGTAAAATGGGCAAGACCAATCAAGAAAACAGACAGCCTGCTGACCAGGAACGAAAAAGTTCCTCCGGAAGCGAAGTGATTCAGCGGCCGGAATACTGCCCGACTGCAAGAGAGCTTCTCTAAAAGCAAAATTCCTGGAATTAAGTGCTGTCAGTAAAAGGCCAGTGTACCTGCAAGATAAGTATGCAATTACTTCTGCCTGCAGATAACATTAGGCTCTGCACAACAGCCTTAATAAAAAATACATCGAAAGGGGTATCACAGTATGATCGGAATAGGAATAATCGGATGCGGCTCAATAGCAATTGCAAGGCATGTACCGGAATATCACGCTCGGAATGACTGCAAAATAATCGGTTATTATGATCCAAAAACCGAGCGCGCGGAAAAGCTGGCCAACCAATATGGTGGCAAAGTATTCAACTCTCTTGAGGAACTCCTGGCAGACAGGCAAATAGATGCAGTGAGCGTATGCACTTCGAACAAGTACCATGCACCTGTAACGATCGCTGCACTCAAGGCCGGAAAACATGTCTTGTGCGAAAAACCGATAGCTACTTCTGTAAATGAAGCGCAGGAAATGGTCGATGCGGCCCGTAAGACGGGGAAATTCCTGATGATCGGCCATAATCAAAGGCTTGCCCCTGCCCATGTCAGGGCGAAAGAGATACTTAAAACAGGAGAACTGGGACGCATTCTGACTTTCAGGACAACTTTCGGCCATGGCGGACCTGAATTCTGGAGCCAGGATAAAGGCAGACACACATGGTTTTTCAAAAAAGATGACGCGTTCATCGGTGCGATGGGAGACCTGGGAGTCCATAAAGCAGATCTGATCCGCTGGCTGATAGATGATGATATCGTTGAAGTAAAAGCGTACGTTACGACACTGGACAAGACAAACGAAAAGGATGAGCCGATCGAGGTCGACGACAACGCGGTATGCCTGCTGAAATCAAAATCAGGTATCTACGGGACTCTTACGGCAAGCTGGACATATTACGGAAGCGAAGACAACAGTACGGTTCTGTATTGTACGAACGGTGTCATGAAGATATATGACAATCCGGAATTCCCGATCGAAATCACAAAAAAGAACAGGGAAAAAATTTTCTATAAGGTTGGAAATATCCAGACCAATGAAAACCAGACTGCTTCCGGCGTTATCGATATGTTCATCGATTCGATCAACAGAGGGGATGAGCCTGAAATCAGCGGAGATGAAGGCCTTGCAGCACTTCGTATCGTACTGGCATGCCTTGAATCGGTAACCACAGGCAAAACGATCACATTATAATGTCACGGCAGCTTTACAGGAGGAAACGTCATGAGTTTTACAGATAGAATAGCGTTGCAGTTGTATTCGGTCAAGGAAGAAACCGGGAAAGATTTTTTAGGGACACTCGAGAAAGTGGCAGCTATTGGGTACAGGAACGTTGAATTTGCCGGTTTCTTCAACACTCCGGCAGATAAACTGAAGGACACTTTGGACAGGCTGTCTCTCAAACCTGTTTCTTCCCATGTAAGCAAAGATATGCTTCTGAATGATCCTGACAGCTTAATTGCGTATCATAAAACCATCGGTACAGAGTATATCGTTCTGGCATGGTCCAAAACAGACACCCTCGAAGATGTGAAAGATACAGCAAACGTGCTTAATGATATAGCACCGAGGATCCGTGAAGCAGGAATGGAACTGGGATACCATAATCACGGCCACGAGTTCCGGAAAATAGGCGACAGGTATGCCATAGACATCCTTTTGGAGTTGACGGAAAATGCCGGGATATTTGCACAGTTTGATGTCTTCTGGATCCGGTATGCTGACCTTGAGCCGATCGATTTCATCGAAAGATATGGCTCACGATGCAGGATGATCCACCTGAGAGACATGAAAACACCGGGTGAAAGGCACAGCACAGAGATTGGAAACGGCATTATCGATATGAAAAGAATCATTCAAAAAGGCCTTGAGATCGGAACGAAATATTTCATCGTCGAGCAGGAAAACTTTGATAAACCATGCATAGATGCCTGTAAAATAAGCCTTAATAATTTAATGGCAATGGCAGAACAAATGAATGTTTAAGCACACGCAGCAGAATATTTGGAACGAAGCGGAGCCCGTTGATTACGAAGGCTAGGCAGAAGGAGGTATGTATTGTGAAACTTGGTGTGTTTACAGTATTGCTGTCAGCAAAAAGTCTGGAGGAGAGCCTTGCTTATCTGAAAGAATCAGGAGTGCAGGTGGTCGAACTTGGAACTGGCGGATATCCGGGCAAGGCCCATGTAAATCCTGATGAACTTTTGGGGGACAGTTCTGCAATTTCAAGACTAAAGGAACTCGTTAAGAAATATGATATGGAGATCAGTGCCCTAAGCTGCCACGGTAACCCTGTCCATCCTCAGGATGAAATAGCGCGCAGGTTCCACGAGGATTTTGAAAAAACGATACTGCTTGCTGAAAAACTAGGCATTGAAAGAGTCTGTGGATTTTCAGGCTGCCCGGGAGATTCTCCTGATTCGCTTTATCCGAACTGGGTAACTTGCCCATGGCCTGATGATTTTCTGCAGATACTGGAGTATCAATGGAATGAAGTACTTATTCCATACTGGCAGAAGATGGCCAGGTTTGCGCAGGACCATGGCGTAAGCAAAATCTGTTTTGAAATGCACCCGGGATTTGCTGTGTATAATCCCGAGTCTCTGCTGAAACTGCGAAATGCTGTGGGAGATATAATCGGTGCAAACTTCGATCCCAGCCACCTTTTCTGGCAGGGCATCGAGCCGACTGCGGCAATCAGGAAACTGAAGGATTGCATTTATCACTTCCATGCAAAGGATACGAAGATCGATCCATATAACACTGCAGTCAACGGAGTGTTGGATGTTAAGCATTACAGCGATGAAATCAACCGTTCATGGATCTTCAGGACTGTGGGATACGGTCACGATTACCAGGTATGGAAGGATATCGTTAGTACTCTGAGAATGGTCGGATATGATTATGTCCTTTCCATTGAACATGAAGACAGTCTGATGTCGGTAAATGAAGGCCTGCAGAAAGCTGTTAAATTCCTGAAGGAAGTTATGGCTTTTGAGAACACCGGCGAGATGTGGTGGGCATAACAGGCCGGGTGACCGGAATATGATGTATCAGGCAGTTGAATACTAAAATTGCAGAATTTGTCATAACGCAGGCGATTGAACTGGCAGTTATGCCGGCCAATCGCTTTTTTACTGCTGACACACATGAAAAAGCCCTTACAGTTTAAGTACTGTAAGGGCTTTGGTGCGCCATCGGGGACTCGAACCCAGGACACCCTGATTAAGAGAATGAAGTTTTGTGCATTATAGCACTTTATCAGACATTACCAGTTTGGTAAAGTGCTTATTTTATGCGGGTTTTTGGGTGTTGTTGATGGTAATATATGGCTTATCGCTTTATCTAACTTGATGTTGCAAAATGCTCTTTGTAACATAATGTGCAGCATTATTTCTCTTGATTTCTGATCCTTTTCATGTAGGCAGCACTCTTATTGCAACCCTTCTTTCCTGTATATTTCCCACAGTATTTATCGTTACCGTGATTGGCATAGAACAGCTCACCGCATACTTCGCATGTACGCAAACGAATTTTTGTACTGTCTTTGCCGGATATATAGCAGGCCAGCTGATAGAAAAGTAAGCTATAAATTGAATTTGCCTCATCATAAAAAAGTGAATACTCAGGTATTGCATTAAATCTTATCTTAAAGCCAACCAACATGTCCTTTATTTTGTGCGATAGCAAGCCAAACGCTTCGTTTGCTGTTTCAACTTCTGGTTTTAGTAATCTCGAATACTTTTTAATGTTAGTAATATTATTATCCAATGCGGATTTCCACAAATTAAAGCAGCAATATAATTGCCTTATCCTACTACAGAATTTGTTCACCGGGATATAGCTGCAAAACGCATACATGTCCTTCTTGGGCAAATAGGCAAAAACATTCATTCTTGTATCTTTTGACGCGGGTATACCATATTCACATATCCAATATTTTAACCTGGATTTGTTGATTTTGAGTTTACCATTTTCTTCAATAACAATGCTTATGGCCGATGAAAACATGTCCGATCTGTTTGACGATAGCCATTTTTTATTTACTCTTGTGCTCATTTCCAGAGATTTATTAATTCCGATAATACATTCCCCTGTTGCCTTTCTTCTGATATCGTATGATTCAAAAGCTGTACCAAGAGCAAAATTGTCAAGTCTATAGTTTCCAGTTGGTTGAGGGATAACGAGGGGCAAGATATCTGTAAAGATTTCCTCGTAAATCGCAGTTTCGCATAATACTTCAGATATGTGTTTTACCATCATAATCATACCCCTCCTTTAAATGTGGACGTAAAATGTGGACGAATTTTACATCTATCAAAAAGTATTATAAAGTAAAATTGCAAAGAGCGCAAGTAAAAAAAGCTTTATTTAATGGGGTATGGCAAAGCCATGGAACCCAAAAAACAAACGATAAAGCCAGGGGGTGTTATACTCTTATGGTAAGTAAGGCACGAAGGCAACGGCAACGTGAAAAAAGGAGAGAAAAAAGACGTTTAATGCAAGCCTTAAAAAAGCAAAATGCGGCCATAACGGAAAGGGCCCCGATCAGCAAATATAAATTGCTCAACCAGAACTTTTACAACTATGCAGTAAACAAAACAATGAGCGAAATTCGTAATGGCAACATCGAATCGGAACGGGAAGCGCTTTTAAAAAAAGTCGTTGGACTAAGAACCAAATTAAAGCCAATTAAAAGGAGGGTGTAACATGGCTGACGAAAAGAAATTTATGACGGCTAAAGAAATCAACAAGACTTATTTGAACATTTCCGAAGTCAAGCTTTACGAGCTTCTCAATCGTGACGGGTGCCCCAAAATAAACATTGGCAGGAAGTATCTTATCCCTGTTGAGAAGTTCTTGAATTGGCTTGAAGAAATATCGGTTAGAGCATAGAAAATTAAATGGCCGGCTGTGGCGAACCGGCAACACGAAAGAGGGGTGATGCGTATTGACTCAAACACATTATAACATCTTAGATTATATCTTGCAACAAACGGGAGCGAAACCCAAAAGGCAAGGCAACAAAGTACTTATCAATCCTTGTCCGATTTGCGGACACCGCGATCACTTTTTTATATACCCTGAAACAAACAGCTATTGTTCGTTTAGTAGGTGTTGCAGGGGTGGAACCCTTGTCGACTGGATGATAGAGTATGAGGGGCTTTCACTGGCAGAGGCAATGCGCCGGGTGTATGGTGATGAACCGCCACCAGGCAGAAAAATTGAAAATGGTGAAATTAAAAAGCTTGCAAGCCTTCTCAATGAAAAAGTAGAAGGCTTTTTTGATTCCATTGTCCGTAAATATAAAGCTTTTGTGAAAGCGGAGGAATCATGCAAAAAGTTGAATTTCCCTTTACAGAACGCGTATTACCGCTGGATACGGTACGGTGTAAGATTTTACGACCGCCTGACAGATGAATTCATTTCCGGCGATTTTGAAAAGCGCGTTCAATTGATGCGTGACTATGAAAACGCTTATTTCTTTAAGCTTTCACCGAAAGGGGTGGGTGCACTTGAACCATGAGTATGAAGCACGAAAACTAATAGAAAGCTGCCCTGAGCTTAAAGAAGAGTTGAAGAAGACAACTAAGCAATATAAGTTATCTGAACTGGGCAATGCTGAACGGCTTGTAGCAAGACATGGACATGACATCCGCTATTGCCATGAATGGAGTAAGTGGCTTGTGTGGACCGGTACTCATTGGCAGATTGACCTTACTGGTGAAGTTGAACGTCGAGCAAAGGAAACTATCCGACACATGTACAAGGAAGCAGCTAACATTGAGGACGAGGAACAACGAGCGGCTGTTGCCAAATTTGCGGCAAGGAGTGAAACCAATAGAGCTATATCGGCAATGGTTGAACTGGCGAAAAGCGAGCCGGGCATACCAGTTTTATCGGATCAGCTTGACAGAGACATATGGTTGCTTAACTGCAAGAACGGGACACTTGACCTTAGGACAGGCGAATTAAGGCCGCATAATCGAAAAGACTACATAACAAGGATCATTCCAACTGAATATAACCCTTACGCAGACTTTGAAGAATGGGCTAAATTCCTTCATAGGATAATGAATGACAATGCGGAGCTTATTTCGTTTCTTCAGCGAGCCGTTGGATATTCACTAACAGGCTCAACACGGGAACAATGCTTATTCATGCTTTACGGTTGTGGTGCAAATGGTAAAACCACGTTTCTAGAAGCCATTTCAGATGTTTTAGCCGGATACGCTCAGCGCACACCGACAGATACATTGCTGGCAAAGGACACCAGTGGGATAAGCAACGACATCGCCCGGCTTAAAGGCGCAAGGTTTGTTGTAGCCTCTGAGGTTGAGGAAGGAAAGCGGATGGCGGAAAGCCTTGTAAAACAAATGACCGGCGGCGAGAAAATGACGGCACGATTTATGAGAGCTGAATATTTTGAATTCACGCCGCATTTCAAACTATGGGTTGGTACAAATCACAAGCCGGTTATTCGTGGAACAGATCAAGCTATTTGGCGAAGAATCAAGCTGATTCCGTTCAATGTAACCATACCACCAGAGGAACGAGACAAAAACCTTCTCAACAAACTGAGAAGGGAAATGCCTGGTATTCTTAATTGGGCTGTCATGGGATGCATGGATTGGCAAAAAAACGGCCTGGGAGAACCGGAGGAAGTTATTAAGGCAACAAATGATTATAGGTCAGAAATGGACGTTTTAACAAGGTTCGTTTCCGATTGCTGTACGACTGCAACACAACGGGGTACAAAGTCCAGCGAGTTATACAAAAAGTATGCGGAATGGTCTAAAGATAACGGGGAATTTGCGCTATCGCAAACAAAATTCAGCACACGGATGCAGGAAAAGGGATTCAGCAAAATCAGAACAAGCAGAGGTATGGTGTGGGAAGGTATTGCAATTGTGGATGATGATGCAGATGATGATATTTAATCTAAATAGTGTAGGGTTGATGTAAGGTTGAGTGTATTCCTTGAAATGCTTATATATCAAGCAGTCGAGGGCTATTTCACATTGAATTAGTGTAGGGTATGTATGAATTTCCGGTATAAGCTCTATGTATTTTATATTTTATGTTTATAGTGGAAAAACATACACAACTATACACTATTAGTATATAAAAAACCGTATAGCTATTGATATGTGTAGGTTACAGGGTTTTTGAAACCCTACACTAAACCCTACACTGAAAGGAGATGAAAGAATGGAATTAGTAATTAAGTGCACGAAATGTTTACTTGTAATGGATGAAAGCGATCTTTTAAGGAACTTGCCTCCAGGAATATTGGAAAAGGCTATAAGGAAAGGCAAGGCATATCGAAGGTGTGAAAGAGTATCACAGTGGGAAAAGTCACGGACGGACTATATGGACGTGGATATTTATGGAAAGGTAGGTGATAAGTGATGAATGAGTTGATAGGTGTAAAGGATATGTGCTTGACAGAGAGTGACGCTCCCCGCCTATCCCCCGCCCGGGAAAAAATCATGATGGCTTTACTAAATCCTGAATTTATTGGCCTTACGGTAACTGAAAAATGTCAACGGATAGGCGTTTCACGGCAAGCCTGGTATACTGCCTTGCACGATGAAAAATTCATGGAGCTTGTGAATAAAACAAGCCTTGACGTCTTAAAAGAAGGTATTGCCGGCGTTATGTCCGCATTGCTTAAAAGCGCGTCAAACCCGAGCCCTAAAAGCAACCCCGACAGGCGGTTGTTCTTTGAGCTTACCGGCCACACAATGAAGGAATTTGGCGGACAAAATATTGTTGTAGTCAAAGTTGATGGATAGGAGGTGTAAAAAATGAAAGTAGAAGTTGACGCGACTGGATTAACTGCCGAAGAAGTGAGGGAGGCAGTGGCAAAGGCAAAGAAGTGGAAGCAGGATTTCTCTGTCCAGGAATGGCAGGAAATGAGGAAAGACCTATTGTTAAAATTATATGAACTTATCAAGGATGATACAGACTTTACCATGAAACTTCTTGATGCGATCCGTGAACATCATCCCGACCTGCTTAAAGAGATATGACCCTCTAACAAACTATTAGATTGTCGGAGTTGAAAGCCTTAAAAAATAAGGCTTTTATTATTTGTGCTGCAAATTATCTACACACAAACAAATTGAAAGGAGATTTAAAGAATGAAACTTGAAGAAATGAAAAGAAACGAATTGCTTGACTTCTTTATTACAAGGATATCCGGCAATGAAAAGGAAGCTGAAATTGCGTATATGCTGGCCTTGTTTACGGCCTACAATCTATCAAATGAAAGCGCGATAAGGCATGAAGTAACAGAGCTTGCTACAGATGAACTTATCGACCTTATTGAAACCGGCATATTGAATCAAAGCGGTGCTGGCTTCGATGAAGAAGAAAAAGTCTGGGACATCATATTAGATACCCTTAAACCGGAAAAGGTATTTGATATCATAACCGACATTGACCGCTATATGGAAATCTATGACAACATCATGCAACCAATTGATAGGCTTGAATATGCTATGCTGAAAATCTTTGTAGAAAGTGAGGTTCGGTAAAATGAATAAGCCGTATTGGGAAGTTGAAAACCCTGCCATTGTCGAAGCGGGAAAGCAACGATTCAAGTACTACAAGCAAAGCGGAGTACTTGAAATAAGCACAAAGGTTAAAAAGGGAGACGAGGAAAAAGAGATACGGAGGCAAACCATTTCCGCGTACAAGCTGAAAACAAATGATAAGCTCCGCGATATGGTGCTTGACTTCCTGGAAGATTCAGGGCTTGTACGTAGGGTAAAGACACCCCCACCCCGGGGGGAGTAGTACCCCGGGGCCTATTTTTGACCCCGTACCCCCTTAGTATATGTATACCGTTAAAATTCTGAGAATAATTCCTAAAAGCCACTGTAAATTATTCCCATTATTGAAGGTGATAACATGAACCATGCCGGACGTGATCCGCCTGTTATACCTTAACAGCAAATCTGACCTATTAGTGTTCAACTAAAAAATAACATAAAAAGGAGTGAGATTCCATGGAAGAAAACGATGTAATCCTTCCAGCAGATCCGGAAATGGAAGATAACGATATCATCCTTCCAGCAGACCCGGAAGCCGAAGCAAGAGAAGCGGCGGCAAAAGAGTATATCGAAAAGCAGAACGAGATTGACGAAGCCAATAAGCGCCTTTATGAGCGGGCATACAATGAATTGCTCAAAGCGGGCTACTCAGAAAGCGTAGCGGCGGCATATCACAAAGACCCCAGCATTATAAACCGTGTGAGGGATGCGCTTGACGCTGAAGCATACGAGGAATTTTTGAGAGAATATCCCAACGTCAAGCCCGATGAAATCTCTCTTGAGACTTGGAAAGCGTTTAATCGTAACGGCAATCTCGTCAAGTCTTTCGAAAAACACGATCCTTTCCTTAATGGACTAGAAGAAGAAATCCCTGGGGAATTTGCAAAAGGAAAACCCGACCCAGACCCGTTCATTGCAGGGTTTGATTCAGAGTAAAGGAGTTGATGAAAATGTTACAAGATAGCACAATTTACGCAAAGTATAAGAAGTGGATTGAAGGAATAAGGACGCTTAATGCAAAGATAAAAGACCTGGAAGCAGAAAAGCAGGAGATAAATAACAAAATCAATGACGACATCGAAGAAAGCCCCGCCGAAATGGTTGAAATCCATATGCGCCTGCACGCGATTGATAAGGAAATAGAATCAGCTAAAGCTGTAAAGGCGGAATTGCTCACAAAGAAGCCCTTCACAAAAGAACAATTTATCAATGCGTTCAACGAGCATATTATAAAGTTGAACGAAAAACTGAAGGATCCTCTTGAAAAAGCCATACAGGCACGGGCAGCCCTCAGAGAAGCACTGTCTGAATATTTGAAGGCGCACCAGGAATACAGCGCCGAATATGCCCGGGAAAGGGCTCAGTGGGAGTCATTTTACAGAGAAGTTGATGATGACAATCACGGCCATTTCCACGTATTCCGCCGGCTTAAAGAGGCAGAATATTTGAAATCAAGCCTGTTTGAGGAATTCAAGAGAGGGCGGGTGTTGCGTGGCGACAACCTCAATATAATAGAGGTTTTGGGTGAATAACAAAAAACTGATGGGAGCGGAAACCCCCGCTCCCTGTTTTATTACTGGAGGTGGTTTAATGAAATGCGAAACTTGCGGCGGCAAGATGTATATTGCAGAAAGCCGGTTTGTGAGCGAACTGAATTCAACGGACGTATACAACGAACTGAAAATGGTTTGTGTTAATCCGTTGTGTGATGATTTCTGCGGATACGACCCGGACAATTTAAGGAAATTCAAGATAGAACGTAAGAAGGTTGAAAAAGTAGTGACAAATTTTAATTGGCTGTTTTCCAACAAAGGTAGGTGAGATAGATGGCGGAACCGCAATATGTGATACTTGATAAATTTTTCGGCGTGAACAAACAGGAAACCGAAACATTGCTTGCACTTGGTGAGGCATCGGAAATGTCCAACTGGATGATAACCGATGACTTGAAGCTGAAAAAGCAGTACGGGTATAAGAGCCTTAACGCTTCAGTTGCGGGCAAGAAGGTAAACGGCATGTGGTGGGGCAAAATCCACGGCGTTGATCATTTCCTTTTCGCCCGGGGCGGCAAGGTGTACGAATACGACTTTACCGCCAAGACAGAGGTTGAAATCGGTACAATAGTTGACGCATACCCCACAACCTTCTTTGCGTCAAACAATGTCGTGTATATCCTTGACGGGACGGAATTCTACCAGTGGGATGGCACGACATTTAAGCAGGTGGAAGGCTATGTGCCGCTTGTTGTTAGTGGTGCGTCACCGACAGGTGGAGGTACGCTTGTTGAAGGTATAAATTACCTGTCAGGCAAAAAGAAAATGAAATTTTCGGCAGACGGAGATAGGACATCGTTTCAACTTATGGAAGATAATATTGATTCAGTGGATTCCGTCTTTATTGGCCCGGACGAACAAGAACCAGGCGTTGATTACACTGTTGACCTTACATACGGTACAGTATCGTTCGTAAATCCTCCGCCCGAAGGGACGAATAATATTGAAATAACATGGACAAAGGAAGATGCCGAATTCCGGAAGCGTATCACCAACTGCCGGTATTACGGCGGCGTGTATTACGCCCGATTTTGGTTATTTGGCAACCCGAATTACAGAAATACGCGCTTCCCGTCAGGTGTAACACAGCATGGAGTATCAGACCCAACATATTGGCCTTATGCCACTGATTCAACCGTCGGGGAACATGAAATCACGGACATATTAACTCAATATGATAAACAGATTATATTTACTTCCGGCGATAGCTCCGGGGCTTCGGCGTGGTATTCAACCAGTGAATCATATACCGACCCTAATAGCGGGTTGTTTACAACCATATTCCCTACATTCCCCATCAATGCCAAAGTTGGCAACGTTGCAATGGGGCAGACGCAGATAATCTACAATAACCCGTTCACGGTCTGGAAAGGCATATACGAATGGGTATCGACCTATGTAATGAACGAGAAGAACGCCCAATGGATAAGCCGGCGCATACAGCGTGACCTCGACCCGCTGGACTTGTCGAAAGCCATTACATGGGATTGGGACGAAAACGGGTTATACCTCTTATGCGTTGGCAAGCGGATATGGGTTTACAACTACCGCGTAACCGGCGCACGGGGAGAACGTGGGGCGTGGTATATCCTTGACTTGCCACATGAACCGACCTGCTTTATGACCGTCGATAAAAAGCTGTGCTTCGGCACGACGGACGGGCAAATAATGATGTTCGACGAAAACGAAGCGACGTTCGATGGAGAGGAAATCGTCGCTGTATGGGACATGGGATATCACAACTTCGACGCAGATTGGATAAGGAAGTTTATCCAGATGATGTTTATTTCAATAGTGCCTTATATAAGTACCCATGTTGACATATACCTGTCTACCGACAGGGACGCAACATTCAGATTTATTAAGACCGTATTCTATGGGCTGTCGAGCTTTGATACATGGGATTTTTCCAATTTCAGCTTTGCAACTAATTTCAGCCCTCAACCCAAAAAAGTGAAGCTTAAGGCTAAAAAAATAGACTACATGAAAATTCGCCTTGTATGTGGCGGCACAGACGGTGCAACGGTACTGTCAATCACATTACCGACACGTACAGGCGGCTTGGTAAAGAACAGGTAAGGGCATTCTCCGGAATGCCCTTTGTTTTTTAAAGGAGGCGTAATAATGTTAAAGTATAGAGGTCAATATCGTGTTGTATATGAATGCGATAAAAGGACGGGGAAACCGGGGGAAAATACCTTTATTC
>ENA-UPSB01001010-UPSB01001010.1-bioreactor-metagenome-genome-assembly--contig:-NODE-1010-length-37764-cov-6.256093_pt1 | contig 37764 bp, 34 predicted proteins | sample MGYA00238182_ERZ773286 | MGnify/ENA primary metagenome ERZ773286 (study PRJEB29026, sample SAMN07631240) | bioreactor metagenome | isolation source: Switchgrass digestor | place: USA: Dartmouth...
ACACATATATTTGAGTGCATTTTATGTCAGCAATTGTTCAATATGACATCCGAATTTTGGAAAAGCGGCCGTTCATCCTTCAAAATCCAATCATCATTCCTCGAAATTTTTATAGGGCTTCATGACATAATCCGAATGAAAATAGGTTTCCCCGTATGCGATCAAATTATAAATATCGGAAGCGGCGATATCGAATCGAAGCAGCTTTCGCTCCTCCGCATCCGCGGGAATCTGCCGGTTGATATTTGTCAAAACCGGGATCGAGGCAAGCTTTTCTTTTTTGATCCGTTTGAGCAGCGCCGCGCCGGCTTTGCTTATGCCCAGCACCCTGGCGTAATTGATCCTCCGTTCGAGAATGTGCCGAAAGCTTTCCTTGTCAAACCGGATCAGGGTATGGGCAAAGAGCCGCTGAATCCGTGTCAGGGTATAGCGCTTCGACCGGACCGCGTTGATCAGCGTGTCCATATCCGCGGATCGATGCACCGCCTTGCGGACCCTGTTCTCCAGCCCTTCCGTGGCGGACAGGATTGCTCCCAGCTCTTTCGGATCGCCGGTCAGGATGCGATAGGCCAGCAGCGGATAAAAATCGTTAAAGGAAACGTTAACTCCCCTTTTAATGCTTTTCAATACTTGAAAAGTCTCATCCGGCACGAATTCCGCGATCCTATTTAAATCACCGTAGCTGCCGTCTGGACTCCCGGATATGCCGTCGGCGCCGCCCCCCTCTCTCATGAAGTGGCGAATGGCGGTGGCGCTTGCGATATTTTCAAAAGAGGCCTTCTCCAGATAACCCGGCCCATATCGCTTGATCGTAATCGGTTCCATCCGGCTATTTGTCAGGCGAAGCTGCTTCAGGTATTCCACGGCAAGGATGTTGTTGGCGCTTTTCAGCACGCCGGAGCAGGAGTCTCCCCTGCACTTTCTGACCGCTTCATATCTTGCCCTGGGATAGGATACTCCCTTGTCCGAAAATTCCCTGATGCTTTTCTTCAGATCCTCCTCCTCATAAGCCAGGTATTCCGACGCCGCAAGCAGCGGATCAAGCTCCCCCGCCTCGCTTCCGAAGGACAGGTGGGTCACACAGCCGAGCCGGTTAAGGATGTCCACCGCTCCCGCGGCGAAATATTCTGCGTTGTTGCACGCGAACGCGAAAGGCAGTTCGATCACGAGATCGATACCGTTTCTGACGGCCATTTCCGCTCTAATCCATTTATCGGCCATGGCGGGTTCGCCTCGCTGGGTGAAGTTTCCGCTCATGACGCAGACGGTATAATCCGGCGAAACAAGCCGCACGGATTCGCGCAGGTGATAAAGATGCCCGTTATGGAAAGGATTATACTCCGCAATGATTCCTAAAACTCTCATGGACCCACCTCAGCAATTTCTCCAGCAATATTGTGAGAACGAACAAAATCACAATCATTATAACCATTTTGGTTGAAAATAACAATTGCGAGAAAAAGCCAAGCCCGCTTACGATCTCCTCCTTTGAAAAGGAGAATGCTTCCAGGGCTTCACCGCCCAGGATCGGCGGACCGATGAGCCGGGCGACGGCGGCCGCCAGCAGGCCATGGCTCATTTTCACCGCGATATAGTAGGCCGTGCTTATTTTAAGGCCTGCCAGCATGCTCATGGACTGGGCGCATACGGAGAGCCCGCCGAAGGATATCATAAAAGAGCATAACACGCATTGGTAAAGCAGGTTCAGGTCTCCGCCGCCGGATATCCCGCTGCATCCCACGGTCATTTCCAGAAGGCCTTTGACGAGGCTCCTGCCCCAATCGCTGCGGATGTGTTCCAGCATGCCGGCAAGCTCGATAAAATCCGTAAGCGTCATGAACAGGACGATGTATCCGCAGATGATTCCGAGGGAGCAAAAAGCGGCCATCATGGAGTCGGTGAAGAGATCCAAGAGACTTCCTTTTTTCAATCCCGTTTCCGCAGGCTGCGCCCGTGACGGCACCATAGATCGCTCAGAAACGAGAAAGCTGCACAGCAGGCCGTTCAGCAGCGCGCCGAGGTAATGGGACAATGCGATGACGGCGCCCGCGGCGGTGGAAGCCAGCATACCCGCACCCACGGCTCCGAGCATGAAAAGCGGGCCGGAGGTGCTGCAAAAGGCCAGCATTTTTTTTGCTTCGATTCTCGTGATCTCCTTACGTCTGCCCAGATCTCCGATGAGCTTGGCTCCCATCGGATATCCGGACGTAATGCTGACGGCAAAGACGAAGGCGGATACGCCCGGCGCACGGAACAGCTTTTGAAAAGGCGCTTCAAAGATCCTTCCGATTTGAGCCGGAAGCCCCAGGGCGGTCATGAAATTGGCGCAAATAAAAAAAGGCAGCAAAGCGGGCAGAACAGAGTTTGCCCACAAAGCAATGCCTCTTCGCGCGGCGGAAAGCGCCACGGATGGAAAAGCCATCATGATCAGACAGCCGATGCCGGAAATCACTCCGGCCCATATGTAAACACTCTTTTTTCCTGATCCCGTCCTGCTCATATTCCATCATATTATTTATGATGGAACTTTATACCTTATTCTCCGCTTTCCATCTGCACCTTGTAGACCATTTCCTTGATCTCATTCCTGTTGTCCGCGATGGTGGCGTTGATCTTTTCAAAGGTGCTCTGGATGTTGTTAAACATGTCGTGGAAGTAGACGGCATTCAGCTGATCCATCTTGTCCTGGAAATTGTAGAGTATGCTGTCGATATACTCAAAAGTGCTCATTTTAAGCTGCTTCACGTTCGCCTCGGCGATCCGCATGATTTCGTCGGCCCGCATCTTGGCTTTCACGGTGATATCGTCGTTTTCGATGAGCGCCTCGGCCTGCATCTTCGCGTCTTTCAGAATGGCCTCATATTCCCTTTTCGCCTCTTCCAGAATCCTCTGCCTTTCGTCCTTGATCCATTGGGCCTGCTGAATCTCATCCGGCAATTCGATCCTGATTTCTTTTATGATCTCAAGAATTTCTTCCGCGTCCACTAAAATTTTCCCTGTAAGCGGAAACCCTGAACTTGTATCGACGATCTCTTCAAGCTCGTCCAATAATTCCAAAACCTTCATCTGGTGAATCTCCTCCCCCTACCTGTTACATTTTCTCTTCAGATACTCAAGTACGACATCCGGTACAAGCCCCGTGATGTCCCCGTTCAGGGTAAACACTTCCTTCACGATGCTGGAACTCACAAAGGAATAATCCGGACTGGTCATTAAGAAAATCGTCTCGACGTTGTTGTCGTACAATCTGGCGTTCATCTGCGCCATCTGGATCTCGTATTCGAAATCCATCGATACGCGCAGTCCCCTGACGACGACGTCGATGTTATTTTGCTTGACATATTCCGCAAGAAGTCCTGTAAAATGATCAACTTCAACATTCGGGATCGTGCTTGTCGCTGCTTTGATCATTTCCAATCGTTCTTCCACGGTAAAGAACGGCGTTTTCGAAGGGTTCTGTATCACTCCTACAATCAGACGTTCCCCCAGTCTCGCGGCTCTTTTTATCAAATCGAGATGGCCGTTTGTGATCGGGTCAAAAGAGCCGGCGTAAAGAACCTTTTTAATCATTGAAATGTTTCCTCCAAATCTTTGCTGTAGATATTAACGGTAATGGTCCCGTATGTTCTCTCCTTAATTTTGGCGTATCCGAACAGGCGGTCCTCCAAAGGCTTGTCCGCGCTGTGCTCCACTACGATGATACCCCCGTCGTTCATCAGATCGAGCTCTGTGATCAGACGAAAACACTCCTGGATCAGATCCTGCTCATAAGGGGGATCCAGAAAGATGAGATCAGCCTTCTCCGTAATGTTTTCGAGCACGTGTTTATAATCTCCCAAAACGGTCCTGGCCCGATCCTCCTGTTTACAGAGAGCAATATTCCTCCGCGTCAGATCCATGCTTTCCCTGGACTTGTCCCCGAACCAGCAGCGGCTCGCACCTCTGCTGAGCGCTTCCAGTCCGAGATTTCCGGTGCCAGAGAATAAATCTATGACAACTGCATCCTCCAGATAAGGCGCGATCATGCTGAATATCGACTCTTTTACCCTGTCCGTCGTCGGCCTGATCCTGCCGTCCTTCGGTGCAAGCAGCTTTCGTCCCTTAAAATCTCCGGCAATGATGCGCAATCCGCCTGCCTCCTTCACTGAACTTCATTTTACCATAAGATACAGAAAAAGCAAAATAATTTATGGTCAGATGTTCAGACTATCCGTGCTGTTATAAAACAGATTATCGATTTTTTCCTTAAGCTTTCGATATTTCTCCCCTGCCAGCTGCAGGTCCTCCTGCAGGATCCGTTCCGCCTCTTCCCGAACGGTCTGTAGGATCTTGACATGCCTTACCAGATCCGCCAGCTTGAATTCCGGCACGCCGTGCTGCCTCATGCCGAAAAATTCTCCGGGTCCCCTGATTTCAAGATCCTTTTCCGCGATCAGGAAACCATCGTTGGTGGACTTCATGATTTCGGCCCTCTCGAGGGCCACGCCGGAATTCCCTTCGGTGATCAGGATGCAGTAGGATTGTTCTTCCCCCCTGCCGACCCTGCCCCTGAGCTGGTGCAGCTGTGCCAGCCCGAACCGTTCGGCGTTTTCCACCAACATGACGGTAGCGTTGGGCACGTTGATGCCCACTTCGATAACCACGGTGGAAATCAGGATCCGGCTTTGCCCCTTTGCGAATTCCTCCATGATCCGGTCCTTATCCGCCTGCTTCATTCCGCCGTGGAGCAAGGCCACGGGAAACTCGTGAAAACGTTCCTTCAGCTCTTCGTAAAGCCCGAGGGCCGATTTGACGTCCAGGTTTTCGGAATCCTCGATGAGGGGCGCCACGACATAAGCCTGGCGGCCTTTTCTGACTTCCCTCCGGACGAATTCGTAGGCGGCTTCCCTGCCGTCCGAATTTACGGCCCGCGTAATGATCTGCTTCCTGCCCGGCGGCATTTCGTCGATGATGGATATATCCAGATCCCCGTAGAGTATCACCGCCAGGGTCCTCGGGATGGGCGTCGCCGACATGACCAGCACGTCGGGATTCCGACCCTTCTGCGAGAGCAAAGCCCTTTGATTGACGCCGAAGCGATGCTGCTCGTCGGTTATCACCAGTCCGAGGTTGTTAAATCTGACGCCCGGCTGAATAACCGCATGAGTCCCTATTATAATATCCAAAAATCCGTTTTCAATTTGATCCTGAACCTCTTTTTTTTCTTTCTGGGAGATGCCGCCGGATAAAAAGCCGGTCTTTATTCCATGCTGCCAAAAAAGTCCTTTCAGGCTTTCGTAATGCTGCCTTGCCAAAAGCTCCGTCGGCGCCATCATAACGGCCTGGAAACCGCTTTTTACGGCCTTGTACATGGCGGCCGCCGCGACGACGGTTTTCCCGGAGCCCACATCGCCCTGGACAAGCCGGTTCATAACCTTTTCCGACTCCATATCGGCGTTGATCTCAGAAAGCACTCTGCGCTGCGCTCCGGTAAGCTGATACGGCAGCGCCGAGGTGAAAGCCTCCATGGAGACTTCAGGAGAAAAAGCAATCCCCTTGTTTTCTCCGTGCATTTTATATTTAATCGCCAGAAGTCCGGTCTGCAAAAACAGAAGTTCATCAAAAATCAGACGGTATTTCGCTTCCAAAAGGCGCTGACGGTCGGCCGGGCTGTGTATGTTTTCGATCGCATGCCGGATCCCGCACAGGCGGTTTCTCTTCAGGGTTTCCTCCGGCAGGTATTCTTCCAGTTCCGGCAGGAGCGCCATCGCCGCTTTTTGCCATTTCCGCATCTCGCCCTGGGTTATCCCGCTTGTCAGCGGATAAACCGGCAGGATCCCCTGCCCCTGTTCCGGCTCATATCTCGAAACATCGGGATGGAGCATCTGTATCCGGCCTGCGTTTTGCGACGTCTTGCCGAAAAAAACATATTCCTCGTTCTGCTTCAGCATCTTGTCCAGAAAACGGGCATTAAAAAAAACAACCTCCATTGTCCCGGTTTCATCCTGAACAAGAAGCTTTAAGGTTTGTTTTCGAGGGATTCTGTTCCTTCCCTTCACCATGAGAACGATCTTGCCTTTCACCGGCGCAGTTTCGCCGTCGCGAAGCGATGCGATATGCCTTAGCTCTCGCCGGTCTTCGTAGTCCCTGGGATAGAAGAACAAAAAATCCTCGATGGTTTCAATCTTCAGCTTTTTTAACGCGGCAGCCTTTGCCGGCCCGATCCCCTTAATGGCTGTCACTTTGCTCTGCAGATTCATTTGTCTGCCCTCATTATCCTCTAACCTCAATATTTCTTCTCACCGTTTGCTTGGAAATCATGCCCTTTACGACGACCGAGACGCTCTTAACCTCCAGTCCCGTTATTTCCTCCGTATTTTTTTTGATGGTTTCGATGAGATGTTCCGTAACACGGTTGATGCTGGTGCCGAAACGGATCAGTATATAAAACCGGATATCAAGACCGCCTTTTCCGTAATTGATCTCCATAAAGCCGATATCATCCATTCCAAGCCTTGCGGCAAGGCCGGATATCACCTTCCCCCGGTGGTTTGATATCAGAACTTTCCCGTTGAACTCCCGAACCGCGTCGGCAATGATCCTTCCGACGACCGCTTTATGGATGGATATGGTTCCGTCTTCCGTTTCAAGTTTGTACAGCACGTTCCCGGCCCCCCTTTTCCGGTTCATTTTATCACATTTTCGGGGAAATGAGAAATAATTTTTGCACGACGGCGTTTCCGCAAACATACAATGTTATTGGCATCGGTTGATGAAGCGCAGCACTACCTTGCCGGCCGATGCCGGGTGGACAGAATGAGAGGAAACAAAATCGCTTATAAGGTCACGGGCATCATTATGGCGATGGTCGGTGCGGCGATTGTAATCCATACCGTCCCTGTTTACCTGTGGCTCATCGTCCTGCTCGTCCTGGTTCTGGCATTCGTGTTCATGCTGCCCGGCGGCGGAAGACGGAGAAGGCGATGAAATTTCGTAATAAGAGGAATTGGAAGATGTTCAACAATAAACATATCGCATTTTTGAATTTATTTAAAAAGGTGTGCTGCTGGAGACAAGGGAAAGCCGAACTGTTCGGCCTCATCCTGCTGATCATCGGGATCTGTACGATCTGTGTGTTTTTCCTCCCCTCCAAGGTATTGCTCGTACTGCTGGCAGGATTGATGATCTTTATCGGATTTAAGCTTTTCAATCTTTGAACGGTTTCCTTTATAATCAAGAAATCCTCGCTTTGCGAGGATTTCTTGCGAAAAGAACCAGTTTCGACGCGGCATGATCCCCTGCCGCAAACTATTCGATTTCCTACTCCACGTTCCGGTGCCTGGCCGCCATCTGATCGTGGGTCAGATTCAGCTTTTCCTCCAGCATCATTACGATAATATCGTAAAGAAGGAAACAATGCTGTTCAAATAAATTGCCCATGGGCTGAATGGAGGGAACGGTCCGTTCATCGGTGCCGTTGTAGACGCAGGCCGGAACGAAAAGGACGTGATCGGCCAACTGTGGGGTTTTCTGCCTCGGAGCGCCAGTGACGACCGCAATCGTGGCTCCGGTCAGCTTGGCCTGCTCCACCACATAATGGATATGCCCGATCTGTCCGGACCCGTTGACGGCGATAAACAGGTCGCCTTCCTGCATTCCCGGCGTGGTGTCGTCCCAGATCCAGTGCACTTCCTTTCCCAGATGCATGAGTCTCATGGAAAACGCCCTGGCGGCGATCCCCTCTCTGCCTACGCCCATGACGAAAATGCGGTCGGCTTTGACGATCGCTTCAAGGAAGCGTTCCAGCTCTTCCACATCCTGTTTTTCAAAAACAGCGGCATGTTCTGACAGGACGGTCCGGTATAATTCCTCGTACCGCTTCGCTATATTCATTGTTTTATCTCCTTTCTTTCAATCAGCCTGCGGCGTACGCTTCCGCAAAAGATCCACCCGGATCTTTTGCGCGCGCCGTTCGGAAAGATAATTCAACCCCATTACGAATATCAGCATAAAGCCCCAGATCAGCTTCCGGGCATATGGCGAAAACTGAAGAATCGTGAACGCGCTGGACAGCATCTGCATCAGGATTACCGCGCAGACCACCCCTGCGGCCCGGCCCCTGCCTCCGTCCGGATGAATCCCTCCGATTACGCAGACAAGCAGCGACTGCAGCAGGTAGGCGTCTCCGTAGCCGACCTTGGCGGAATTGACCCTGCTTATGATGATTAGGCCAGCGATGCCGGCCAGGATGCCGATCACAACAAAGATCGCGATGGCCATTCTCTCATTGTTGATGGCCGAAAATCTCGCGGCGATGCGGTTTCCGCCGTAGAGATAGATCTTGCGTCCAAAGGTCATACGGTTCAGTATCACGGAAAGTATTACCGCCACAAGGACAAAGATCACGAAGATCAGGGGAACGCCCCAAAGCTCTGCCGTGCCGAAGCTTGTAAAAGAGGACGGCAGCCCCGTTACTCCCTTTCCGCCGGTCAGAGCCATTCCGATTCCGCTATACAGGATCATCGTTCCCAGCGTAGCGATCAGTGGCGGAGCCGAAAGCTTGGCGACCATCCACCCGTTGAAAAAGCCGAACAGGATCGACGCGCCCATGGCGACCAGGACGGCTGCGATGATGGCGTTCGACTCATTCAGTCCCGGCAGCCACACTCCCGTCAGTATTAGCGCCGCGAAAATTCCTGCCGTATTTGCATTGGCAACGACGGAAAGGTCGATTCCGCCGATCATGAAGGACAGCATCATCGCGAGGGCAATAAATCCGAATTCCGGGATCTGGTATGCCATGGACTGCAGATTCCTCGCCGAATACATGCTGTTTCCAAAGATAAACGCAAACAGGATCGCCGTCAGTATCGTAACGGAAATCAGAATGTACAGATTGCGTTCCCGCTGTATTAAAGTCATGATTTTCTCTTTCATTTCTGCCGCCGCCTTTACTCTGTAAAAATAAGATTTTTTCTATTTTTAACGCGCGCCTGGAAGGACGTCACCGCCACCGAGATTACAAGCAGCGTTCCGATGAACAGCTTGTTCCAGGAAGAGGAAAGCCCCAGGAAGATCAGCGTGTTGTTCAGCAGGTAAATGATCAGGATGCCGAGCACGACTCCCAGAATTTTTCCGGAACCGCCCGTAATCTTTGTCCCGCCGATGACTGCCCCTGCAATGATCATCAGCTCGTCACCCACCAGCTTGTTCGGATAAACCGCGTTGACCTGGGCAATATAGATCACGCCCATGATTCCCGCCAGAGCTCCGATGTACCCGTAGGCAAACAGCCGGATTTTCAGCGGGTCAAAGCCCGATCGTATGGCGGATTCCTCCGAATTGCCCAGTGCAACGACGCCCCGTCCGATGGAGGTCCTGTAAAGGATGAACCATGTGAGGCAGATCAGAAGAAAAACGGGGATCGCCGAGGTCGTCAGCCCCATGACGCCCATTTCCGTGTTGACCTTGAAGATCGTCGATGATCCGAAGCGCGAAAGGGATTCCGGAATAACTCCGGCTCCGTAGGTTTTATCGCTTATAAAAGTGGTCATGACTCCGTGAAAGAAGTTTTGCGTGCCGAGGGTGATGATGAACGCGGGGAGCTTCAGCCAGTTGACGAGCAGGGCGTTGATCATGCCCAGTATGATTCCGATGAGAGTCGCCACGACAAAAGCGAACGGCAAGCTGTCGATCTTGTATGTTATCATCATGTATGCGGCCGTATAGCTGCCGAAAAGCGCAATGCTCATAAAGGAGACGTCGATCCCTCCGGAAAGCATGACCACGAGCAAGCCCAGTGCCACAATAATCGCCGTTGAGGATGACCGGATGATGTCAAACAGGGTTTCAAAACCCCAGAAGGCCGGATTGACCACCGCAACGATGATGCAGTACAGCACGATAATCAAGATGAGAATTAGTTCCGATCCGGTAACAATCTTATGTCTGATCACCTTGTTCTCCCTTCTCCGGGTCGGCGCCGCTGATGAGCGCAGAGATCGCCTGCCCGATGTTTTCCTTGTCTAAATCCTCTTCGTCGAGTTCCGCCGCTATCCTACCCTCGGAAAATACCAGAACCCGGTTGGCATTTGCCAGAAGCTCCTCCATCTCGTCGGTAATCAGGATAATCGCCATTCCCTTTGCCGCAAAGGATTGGATCAGTTCATAAATTTCAGCCTTGGAGCCGATATCGATCCCGACGGTGGGTGAATCCATAATAAACAGCTTGGGATCCGTACTGATCCATTTTGCCACGACGCACTTCTGCTGGTTGCCTCCTGAAAGCGAACCGACGACGGTTTCCGTTGAGGGCGTGCGCACTCGGAGCTTTTGAACGCCTTCCTCCGCAAGGGAGGCTTCCTTTTCCCTGTCCAGAAATCCCGCTTTGCTCGAAATCTCTCCAAGCATCGCGGCGGAAACGTTCTCGCGGATGCATCTTTCCCGGAATAAGCCCTGGGATCCGCGATCCTCAGGAAGCAGAGCGATTCCGGTCTGCTTTGCTGCGGACGGCGAATTGATCTTTACGGGTTTCCCCTCAAAGAGTATTTCTCCCGCATCAGGAGGGTTCAATCCGAACAGGGAGAGTGCCAGTTCCGTTCTTCCGGAGCCCAAAAGCCCGATGATGCCTAGGATATCCCCTTTTCTGACGGTGAAGCTGATATCCTTGTAATTTCCCTTTTTCTCAAGGCCGCGGACCTCAAGCAGCGGGCTGTCGTCCGCAAGGCTTCTCTTGTAACGCGGGTATGTCACTTCCCGCCCGGTCATGTAATATGCCAGTTTACGTTCGGTCAGTTCATCGCTTTTAAAATCCCCAATCTTTTTCCCGTCGCGGAAAATCGTGATCTCATCCGCGACTTCAAACACCTCGTCAAGCTTATGGCTGATGAATACCACCGACAAGCCTTGTTCCTTCAGCTCGTGAACGATTTTCAGGAGACGCTGCACCTCCTGCCGCGTCAGGGCGCTTGTCGGTTCATCCATAAACAACAGTTTTGCGTCCATTGAAAGCGCGCGGCAGATCGCGGTAAGCTGGCGGTTCGCCATGGAGGTTTCAAGGATTGTAGCGTTTAAATCCATGGATACGCCGATTCTATCGATCTGCTCCTGCGCGATGCGGTAGATCTCCTTCCAGTTGATGATTTTCTTTCCGCTTTGCCGCAGCCGGTTGATGGCAATGTTCTCAGCCACGGTCATGTGCGGAAAAAGGGAGAGATCCTGGTATATGACCTGGATGCCTTCGTTGATCGCCTGCGGCGGGGTCAGTCTGCCATATTCCTTTCCGTTTAAAATGATCTTGCCCTGATCGGGTTCATAGATCCCGCTTATCGTCTTCACAAAAGTCGATTTCCCGGATCCGTTTTCACCGCAAAGGCAATGAATCGACTGTTTTTTGATGTCGACGCTTACATCGTCCAGGGCCTGAACGCCGATAAAAGCTTTACTGATATGTTCCGTACGCAGCAGCATTTCTGTCATGTCTGTGTCCTCTAAATATACTGCCTGACAAATCTGCCAGGCAGTATGATGTTTTCTATAATCTTATGTTTTGCTTAGAAATTAAAGTCGTCGATGTTGTCCTTGGAGAATACCAGCGGCGCATAGCCGTACGCGATTTTTCCATCGACCTTAACGTTTTCATATCCGGGAGCCTTCAGGTCCGTTCCGGTTTTAACGCCCTGTCCCGAAGCCATGAGATAAGCGGCATAGCAGGTTGCGTAGCCCGCGTCTGCAGGTCTCCAGGCCTGGCCGTGCACCATGGAACCGTCCTTGATATAGGTCGCGGACATGGACGGGATCGCCAATGAAATCACCTTGATATCGGTTCTGCCCTTGTCCTTGATGGCCTGAGCGATTCCGGAACCGTGGGCCGAGCAGTCAAAGATGGCCTTCAGGTCGGGATAAGCCTTGAGCAGTTCAACCGTCTTGTCGTAAGCCCCTTCAATGCTGTTTCCGTCTTCATAGGGCTCATCCGATACATTTTTCATGTTGGGGTATTTTTCCGAGATGGTCTTTACGGCCGCATTGTACCATGCCATATGGGTATCCATGGTCAGTCCGCCGACAAAACCGGCATACAAGCCTTCTCCGCCGGCCGCTTCTCCGACCGCTTCTCCCATCAGAGCGCCGAAGTCCTCGTTTACGAAGGCTTCTACGTCCAGATCAACGACGTCCGCAATTCCGGGAGCTTCATGCGTAACGACCACGATCCCGGCTTCCTGCGCCTTTTTGATTGTCGGGATCAGCGCCTGGGGATCGTTGGGCACGATGCAGATCGCATCAACGCCTTGGGAAATAAGGTCTTCCATGGCCGCAATCTGAAGTGCCGGGTCGCCGCTCTCGGGCGTGATTACATAAGCGTTGATTCCCGTATCCTCCTTCAGCTGTTCAATGCCGAGCGTCATGTCGTCAAACCATGGATCGCTCTGCTTTACGATCATCGCAACAGTATAGGCCGAAGGATCCGTCTTGTCTACGCTTTCTCCGCCGTTTGGCGTGTCCGCAGCCTGCTGTCCGCACGCTCCGAAAGAAAGCAGTACCAAGAGAGCCGTTAGAAGAATAGCAATCTTTTTCATGTTGTTCCTCCTCGATTCCTATCTACGCCGGTTAAGCGTCGATAAAATAACGGTTACTGTACCTAAGAAAAATCATAACGGACCTGCTTCCGCAACGAAATGGATAAATCAACCGAAAAATTTGTAATAATCACATCTCGTTAGTCCGGTACTCTTTCGGAGACAGTTTTTCATATTTCTTGAAGGTTTTGCTGAAATAATGCTGGTCGCTGAAGCCCACAAGATAGGCGATCTCATAGTTCTTCAGCTTTGATTCCCTCATCAGCTTCTTGGCGTTGTCGATCCTGATCTTGTTGATATATTCGCTGATGGCAATGCCGTATTCCTTCTTGAACACGTTGCCGATATAATTTGACGAGTAATTCATCGCTTCGGCGATCATATGCACGGAAAGCTCATGGTTTGGGTAATTCTCCTCGATGTACTTTTTAATTGCCATGGCGATTTTTTTGCTGTTCTCGAGATACCCCTCCTCCAGATCCCCGGCAATTCTCTCCAGCCGCTTGACCGCCCTCTTCCGAATCGCGCGGATGGCGTCCAGGCTCGGCTTTTGGCCGGTCTGAAACGGTTCGTCCATATAGAAGTCAAGGTTCTCAAATCCGTTTTCAAAGAGAACCGACATGATCCCGACGTCGATTTTGCTCAGCAGATAATGCAGCTGGGAGGCCGTGAACCGTTCGGCGTTTTCCTCGATAAAGCCGAAATACTCGTGCAGCTTTTCGATGGCGGCGTCGTATTGCATGAAATTCAGATAGGTTGAGAATTCTCTGTCGATCTTTCCTAAACGGAGGATCTTGTCGTCCTGCCGATAATCGCTGATATCGTAAATGAATCCGGATCCGAAAATCGAACGGTAGTCCAGCGCGTCGTCGGCGTTGAAGTATGAGTTTGCGATGTTTTCAATTCCCTGCACTTCCTCGCCTTTTCCGATATAGCATTCGAGGTCGCCGATTTGGGATATCCGCTCCATCAGGCGGTCGAGGATGTTTTGGATCCACATCTTTTTCATGGGTCCTTCCGAGCAGAAAATCAGCACGTATCTGGCATTTTCCATGTTGAACAGGTTGATCGCCCTGTCGCCGCCGATCTCCTCCTCGATGATTTCCTCCACCTGTTTCAGGGCCACCTGGAAGTCGATCTCGGCCATGTTCCGCGAATGTCTCAAATAGATCAGCGCGACGCAGAAGTGGGTCCCGGTCAGATTGATGCCGTAAAGCTCGTCAATGGCCACAAGGTCGAGAGTCGAGGTGGAATGATGAAGGATATCGTAAAGGATCTTCTGCTTGATGACGTTGCGGTTGTTCAGGACGAAGCTCCGCATCAGGTCCAGGCGCCGCTCTTTTTTCTCCTTTTCCTCCAGCAGTGCAAATATTCTCCTGCCGATTTCAAGCACATCCTCCGAATCGATGGGCTTGAGGATATAGTCGATGGCGCCGTAATTCATCGCCTTCTTGGCATACTCAAACTCGTCATAGCCGCTGACAATGATCGTCAGCGGTTTATCGGGGTCGTCGGCGATGGTTTCCATCAATTCGATTCCGTTCATGTCGGGCATCGAAATGTCGAGCAGCATGGCCTTGATCGGATTTTTCTTCAGGATTTCGAGCGCTTCAACACCGCTTCCCGCCTGAAACATCCGAAACTTTCCGAGGGTCTCCAGCGTGTCGCTGATGCCGCTGCAGATAAGGGCTTCATCGTCAACCACAAGAAAATCGTACATCATGCCTAATCCTCCGTAATTGCCTTGATTCGTATGGAAGCGACCGTCTCGCCGCCTTCCCTGAAATAATGCAGTCCATAGCCTTCTCCGAAGAGCATGGAGATGCGGTTGTGAACATTGGAAATCCCGATTCCGTGATCCGCTTCGCCTTTTTCATCGGACCGCTGCAGAGAACGGTTCATTTTTTCTATCACCTCGGCCGTCGCCGATTCGCCGTTGTCCCTGACCTCCAGCACGATATCTCCGTTTTCAAACCGTCCCAGGATTCGGATCAGCCCGGTCTTGTCCGCCCTCGCCTGTATTCCGTGGTTGATGGAATTCTCCACCAGCGGCTGCAGGATAAGCTTCGGCGTCAGGTAATCCAGCAAGGAATCCGGGACTTCGTATACCATGTCGATTTTGTTTTCATAACGGGTTTTCTGGATACCCATATATAGCTCGATATGCTTCAGCTCATCCCGGATCGGAATGAGTTCCCTGCCCTTGCTGATGCTGATCCGGAAAAACGCCGAAAGATCCTTGGTGATTTTAATCGCCTTCCTGTCTTCTCCCTTTTCGATGAGCCAGATGATCGTAGCCAGGGTATTGTACAGGAAATGGGGCTTGATTTGGAATTCCAGCGCCCGGATTTCGGCTTCCTTTTTCTTTTTCTGTTCCTCGTAATACTCTGCGATGCTGTTCTGGAGCTTCAGGATCAATTGTTCATATTTGCTGCTCAAGATGACGAATTCATTCTTGCTGATGGCCATTGAAGCGTCGCCTTTTTCATCATAGGACTCAACCCGGTCCAGCAGCGCATATAAGGGCCGCATGAAACTCCGCGACAGGAGGTATCCGAGGAAGAGGGAAATCGCAACGCCGAGCAGCGCGATCAGCAAGGTAAAGGTGACGATGGGATAGAATCCCTCGTTGATGGAGGACATCCTAGTCAGTTCCAAAAAATACAGGTTTCTCTGGGGATTGAACGTATAGACCGCAACGTATTCCTCCTTGTCCCTGTCGATGGCGAAATAGCCGCTGTCGCCCCGAAGCTTACTCATGGAAAAGCCCAAAGCCGTATTGACGTGCTGCGAAAACAGCGTTTTGTCCGTGCAGGATTGGATGATCCCCCTGCGGTTTATGATGTAATACTCTGCCTGATACATGGATTCATAGCTTCGGTAGAGGTTCATAAAGATTTCCTCTTTGATGTTGAAGACCAGAAATGCTGCCGGCTCGTGATCCGTTTTTCCAAGCACGATGCGCTTGTAGGGCAATACGGCGTCTCTGCCGCTCCACCGCGCGTCGCACCATAATTCAAAGATAGTGAACTCGGACGTGTCCGCCGGAAGCAAATCCGCGGCGTTGATCTTTTGAACGGAAGAATATCCGTCGGACGAATAGGACAGGGCCTGCCCGTCCTTTTGAACGAGCAAAATCGAGGAAAGCTGCTGGTTGTTATAGAAGCCCATGATCTGGCGTTTTACCTTTTCTTCCAGGAAAATCTGCTCCTCCTGGGCCAGTTCCACATCTGGGTCGGAATAGGATCGGACATTGTCGTGGTAGGCAAGAACCACCGCGTTTTTATGTATGTTCTTTAAAATCTCGTTTACCCTGTAGTCGATAAATTCAAGCCGTGCAATGCTGTTCTGAACGTTTTTTTCCAGCATGGTCCGGGACGAAACATTCAATGAAATGGCACCGATCAATATGATCGGGATGATGGTAACCACCACGATCAGCAGAATCAGATTGGATCTGATCGTGAGGTTGTGCATCCAGGTCTGGCCTTTGTTCATCATATGATTTCCTCTCAAATCGGGATTCGGCGGTTGTATTCCAATCGCTGCTCCCATCAACGAAAAGAACTTGGCTTTTTGACTTTATGTTTTTGTCCATAAGGAATTTTATATCAAATCATGGAGGTTATCAACGGATAGTTGTATACGGCCGCCGGGGAGGCTCATTTGTGCAAAAAAAAAAACAATCCGACGATGGGCTTCCCTCCGTCAGATTGAAATGCGTTTTATTCATCCGCAGAACGGCGCGTTAAATGGCGCGCTTGACTTTATTGCTGCGAATGCATCTTGTGCATACGTTCTTTCTCGTAACGGTTCCGTTTTCTACCACTCTAACTGTCTGGATATTTGCATTCCATTTTCTTCTGGTGTGTCTGTTGGAATGGGACACGCTATTGCCTGAAACCTGGCCCTTACCGCAAATTTCACACTTTCTCGCCATCTGCCGCACCTCCTTCTGTATTGCAATGCTCTTGAAAGCAATCGTTTTTTTCGTCAAACAAGGGGTATTATACCATAAGCATCTTAACTTGTAAAATATTTTTTATTTATTATTCCGGATTTGTCGCTTATTATTCCGGATTTGCCGCCGTCTATTCCGAATCGGCGGGTTCAGGGCGACCGCCATGGATCGTCCCGGCCGGTCATTTATAAAGCTCCTGCATGTCGGACATTCGTATGAAACGCTGATTCCGGCTTCCGCGAAACTGTAGGGTCAAGTCCCTTTCCTCCAGGATAAAGGGCCCGTCGACCAGGTAATCGACGATTCCCAAAAGCTTTTTGACATCCTCGTCCTTTTGCGCAAGCTCCTGCAGTTCCTCCAGAGTATAGCCGGTATAGGCCACGATATCGAGGTTCCGGTTCTTGATCGCCACTCCCAGCTTGTAAAATTCCCGCGGCCTGCAAAAGGGCTCGCCGCCGGTAAAGGTTACGCCGGACAGCAGCGGGTTCGCGTCGATCTCTTCCATGATCCTGGTCATTTCACAGTCATATCCGCCGCCGAAATCCTGGGCGGCTTCGTTGTGGCAGCCTTTGCACCTGCGCGGGCATCCCTGGGAAAAAATCGCAAACCGCAGTCCCGGTCCGTCGACAATGGATTCCCGGACAACGCCCGCGATTCTGACGGTTTCTCCGGGCAGAATCGCGGCGTCCGCCGCCGCGTTGGCATGCTTGCCCGTTTCTGATTGAATGGTGTTCGCCGTGCTCATATTGTTTCCAGGCTCGCCTCCAGACCGTGCTTCACCCTGTCGCGCTCCTCCGCCCTTTTGGCATTGTTGAAGCGTTCCAGCGTTCCCACAAGATAGCCGGTGATCCGCCGTATCCTTTCAAAGGCCGGACCGCCGTCGTTTTCGGTTCGGTGGCATTTCGGGCATTCATTGTCGATAATGCCGGTAAACCCGCAGACGGGATCACGATCCACAGGATGGTTGATGGAACCGTATCCCACGCCGCTTTCCTTCATGAAACGGACGATACGCTCAAAGGCGTCGAGGTTTTTGCTCGGATCCCCGTCAAGCTCCACGTAGGTGATGTGCCCGGCATTGGTCAGACTGTGGTACGGCGCCTCGATCCTGATTTTGTCGAAGGCGGATATATTATAATAGACGGGAATATGGAAGGAATTGGTGTAGTACTCCCTGTCCGTGACTCCTTCAATGACGCCGAATTTCTTTCTGTCCATTCTTACAAATCTGCCGGCAAGGCCTTCGGCCGGCGTCGCGATGAGCGTGAAGTTCAAGCCCGTCTTTGCAGATTCTTCATCCAAACGCTTGCGCATGTACCCGACGATTTCCAAGCCCAGGTTCCTGGCCTCCTGGGTTTCCCCGTGATGGCTTCCAATCAGGGCTTTCAGGCATTCCGCGAGCCCTATGAAGCCAACGGTCAGCGTGCCGTGCTTCAGGACCTCGCCGATTCTGTCCTCCGGTCCGAGCTTATCCGAATCCATCCAGATCCCTTGCCCCATGAGGAACGGAAAATTCTTTACCTTCTTTGTCGCCTGAATCTTGTAACGCTCCATGAGCTGGTTGATGACCAGGGTGATCATCCGGTCCAGATCCTCGAAGAAGATGTCCAGATTCCCGTTTGCCTTGATGGCCAATCTAGGCAGGTTAATGGAGGTGAAGCTCAGATTGCCCCTGCCGCCTACTGTCTGCCTCGTCTTATCGTAATTGTTGGCGATCACCCTCGTACGGCAGCCCATGTAGGCAACCTCCGTATCATAGTTGGACGGATCATAAAACTGGAGATTGAAGGGCGCGTCCAGAAACGAGAAGTTCGGATACAGCCGCTTCGCCGAAACCCGGCAGGCCAATTGGAACAGATCGTAGTTCGGATCTCCCGGGTTGTAGTTCACGCCTTCCTTGACTTTAAAAATATGGATCGGGAAGATAGCCGTCTCCCCGTTCCCGAGGCCGGCCTCCGTGGCTTTCAGCACGCTCTCGATGACGAGTCGGCCTTCCGGGCTGGTATCGGTGCCGTAATTGATGGAGCTGAACGGGATCTGTGCTCCCGCTCTGGAATGCATGGTGTTCAGGTTATGTATTAAAGCCTCCATGGCCTGATAGGTGGCTCTGCGGATTTCCTTCTGCGAATAGCTCACGGCGACCTTCTGGATCGTTTGAATCTGATCGTCCGTAAGGAATTCCCTCAGATATTCAGCCTCCTTCTCCCGATAGCCGTTGTCGTCCGCCATGGCCGGCTCGATGCCGCAATCCCGCCGGATGGCTTCACCGACTTCCAGGATCTTCGTCTCGCCGTCTTCCGTGCCGCACAGAATATCCATGCTTTTTCCCATGTTGTTCCAGTACAGCCTTCTATACGTTTTTTTAACGCCGTCGGCCATGCTGTAGTCAAAATTCGGTATGCTCTGCCCGCCGTGCTGGTCGTTCTGATTGGACTGAATGGCGATACAGGCCAGCGCCGCATAGCTGCGGATGTCGTTGGGCTCCCTCAGAAACCCGTGGCCGGTGGAAAAGCCGCCTTTGAACAGCTTTTTCAGATCGATCTGGCAGCAGGTGGTGGTAAGCGTCAGGAAATCCAGGTCGTGGATATGGATGTCCCCTTCCCTGTGCGCCTTTGCGTGGTCCGGGTGCAGCACGAACATTTCGTAAAACTGCTTTGCGCCTTCGGAGCCGTATTTCAGCATGGTCCCCATGGCGGTATCCCCGTCAATATTGGCGTTTTCCCGCTTGATATCGTTATCCCGCGCCTCTTTAAAGGTAAGGTCCTCGTAGACCTTCATGAGGCGCGTGTTCATCTCCCTGATCCTCGTGCGCTCCGCGCGATAAAGGATATATTCCTTGGCGGTCCGGGCATGCCCGTTCTCGATGAGAATTTTCTCCACCACGTCCTGTATCTGCTCGACAGTCGGACTTTCCGACATCCCGTTCTCAATTAAATATCGTTCAACCTTTTTTGCAAGCTCAAAGGCCATGTCGCGGTCCTTTCCGCCTAAAACCGCCGCAGCCTTGAATATCGCGTCCGCTATCTTTTCAATGTTGAATTCCGTACAACGTCCGTCTCTTTTTATGATCTGTTTGATTTTCTCCAATGCTTCTACCCTCCGTCAATTCCTGCTTTTTAAATGTCTTAGGCCGCTTTGAACCTTTCTGACCCGCCCGCGGCCCATATTTATTGTACGGTTTCTTCCCCGATACAAGATATGGTGTTCAGTCGGTATAAATAATCATAATTGGAGCGTGGGGCATTGTCAATAGAACAGTTTGTAATATCATGCGATTCTATGTTATTATGTAGCGGATAGTGATATTGGGAGGAAGTTATATGAAACGTTTCATCGCCGCAGCTTTGGCCCTTTGCTTGTTTGCTACGGTCTTTACAGGATGTGCCGGCAAGGAGGAGCCGCAGGATGCGGATCAAGCTGTCAGAACAGCCATTCTTTATGAGTTTTACAAAATTGCCGGTATTCCGAGGGAATCGGGATGTGAAAAGGCGATCAGCACATACCTGAAATCCTGGGCAAATGAAAACGGCCTGGAAGCGGTCCGGGACAGTTCAAATAACGTCATCATCACCCTGCCGGCCACGCCGGGCTATGAAAACGCGCCCGTAACCATCATACAAACCAATATGGACAGCAAAATCGCCGTATCGGAAGATTCCGCATTCGATCCGCTCAAAGACCCGGTCGTCGTCTCGGAGAGCGGCCTTAAATTGACCGCGGACGGGACGAGCTTCGGGGCGGACAGCGGCATCGGCATGGCCACGGCTCTTTATATCTTGAAGTATGCGAAAAAACACGGCCCCGTCAGAGCCGTTTTCACTGCAAACGGAGAATCCGCAATGACGGGAGCCGAGAGGCTGAACAAAAAATATCTGGAAGGAGATTATCTGATCAATCTGAGCTGGGATTCCGGCGGCATCGGAATCGGCAGCGCGGGAACCGCCTTTTTTGAAATGAAGCGGAAAATCCAGTGGACCGAGCCTCAGAACGCGATCCCGTACACCCTTTCTTTAAGCGGATTGAAAGGCGGCAGGGCCGACGCCGAGATCGGAAATGGCGGCGCCAATGCCATCAAGGTTATCGGAGAAATTCTCGCAAACGCTCAGGGAAACGGAATCCTGTTTGAGCTGGGAGCTTTCAACGGAGGAAATTCCGGGGACACCATCGCCTCCTCGGCTTCGGCTTTAATTATCATCAACGAATCCGACGTCAAGAAAATGCAGAAGCTGGTGGAAGAATCCATCGAAGCCTTCGACGACGCATACGGAGACGTCGAGGAAAATTATGCCTTCACTTACCAGGAAGCCGGGATGCCGGAAAAGGTTGTTTCTTTTGAGGATACCGGCGCCATTATCAGTTTCATCTACGGAATTTTGGACGGCGTGCAGAAAATGTCCGAAGAATATGAAGGTGTTGTCGAAAGTGCCTCCAACCTGGGTATGGTCTCCACTTCCACCGGGGATTTCCTCTGCCAGGTATCGGCGGCAAGCACTTCGGATGTGGAATTTTATAAGATAGTCAGCGCCCATGAGGCCATCAGCAGCATGAGCGGTCTTGATTACAAGTATTACAGCGGAGTGCCCCGCTGGCCGGACCATCCCGACAGCGCGCTTTTCAGTTCCATTCGGAATTTGTATTCCGAATTGTACGGCTATAAGCCCGAGGGCAAAATCGTTCCCTATAAATTGGAGCTCGGATGGTTTGCAAAGAAAAACCCGAGGCTTCAGATCGTCGCGCTCGGCCCGGACATTGAAAATCCCGGTCTTCCGGAGGAAACACTGAACCTTGAAACGGTGGCAAGGCCCGCAACCGTGGTCCTTGCTTTTCTGGAAAAGCAGACACAGTAACGGAATCAATGAACGAAGCTCCGATTCGTTTTTACGATACCATTTGTTTCTTTTCAGCTTCTTCTGATTGTCTCTCGGGCTGTCCGGAGTCAAAGGGTTTAAAGATATAGGCGATTTCCTTGTCGATAAGAAAGAATTCCCGGATTTCTGCAGGATCACTCCGGTATTCATAAAAGATCGGGCGTTCGATTTCATCGGAAAGCCTGACGATATCATCTATAGAATTGACATAACATTGTAACTGGGATTCGCTCACCAGAAGGTTTTCTCCCAAAGCAACAAGCCTTTTCCCATGATTTTTCAATATTTTTTTGACCTGCTTCCTCTGCAGGTCTGTCAAAGTCGGTTCGCCCGCCAGGATGAAAAGGATTAACAGAATCAAGCATAATAAACTTAATGTAGAAAGCAGGCTGATTTTTATGTAATCCAAGGGGACTGGAACTTGGACGATTTCGGTGATATCATTCTTCTTTTCTTCCATGCCGGACTTGCTAATTTTAAAATATTTTTCTCCCAACGGTATTGTGATTGAAGGCTGAAGGCTTTCGCTTATTTCTCCTTTTTCTGTCGTGATCGTATAATTGATTGCCATGAAGACTTTCAGCGAATAAGTTGTACTATAGCCTGTCAATTCTCTGACTCCGGCAACGAAAGAATTGAAATGATTGAAGTCGATATCTGCGCTCTGTGATATAATCAGTTCATTGTCATTGGTACTGAAGGTTTTTTTGGGTTTGATGGCAAATTGTTTCGTCCATGCCGGGGTAGGATTATCCGCGCCGAGTTCCCATCCGGTGATTTCACCTTTGATCGTATAATCACCCTTGTATTCTGCTCCATCGGCTCCCTTATATTTATTTTCAAAGGTTACCTCTATATGATCGAGTAACGAGGTAAAATAGCCGATATCTTCAGGCTGGACCGTATCGTTATACAGAGCATTCTCTTTCAGATAGACCTGATAGGATACTCCCGGGGTGTTGCTGAAGGACGCTAATACGCGAGTTTCTTCAGTCACCTCTTTCTTCATTGCTTCGCTGATAAGCAAACCGGTATTAATCAGGAGCAGGATCAGGAAAGTCGTTATAAAAAGCCTTTTACGTTGCCTGGATATTTTGAAAATTTTTTGATTTGACCTTTTCTTCATTTATTCTATTCCCTCATTTCTCCCTTTTCCGTTGTCTTCTGCATATGGTTCTTTATTCGTTCGGCATGTCGGCGGCGGCGGTAATTACAAACTTAAAACCGGCGGATTTGCTTTGATATTCATTGCCCGACTCGGCGGGAAGGCTCAATGTCATGTAATACTTCTTACTGTTTTCCTTTCCTAAAGAGCACAGAACGATATCCTTCAGATCTTTTAGCTTTCCATCGAATATCACCTCTCCGTCGGGACTTCCCTCACGAATCAAGAGATCTAACGAATTAAACAGCAGATTTTCCTGTGTTGATGTGTTGGTCGCGGTGATATGCGTATAAAAACGGTCCGATCCCATATTTTTCAGAGTGAGCACCTCGGTATATTCTTCGCTGGGAGCCATATTCATAATATTGAACAATTGCCCCTGATTTCCGTTTTCATTTGCATTTTCATGGCTGATCTGCAATTCGTAACCGTTATCCTGCACTTCGATGGCATAGGTCGTCTTGGGCAAATAGTTTAACGCCACCAAGATTCCCAGCGCAAATAGGAACACGAAAAAAACAAATCGAATGAGTTTATTAACCTTACCTTCTTTTTTCCGGCTCATGTCGCCACTCCCTCACCTTCTTGATTGACAATATAATTTCATTATAGATCGATTCATAAGTGTTCAAATCATACGGAGGTTCACTATTTGTGCTACTTTCGTACCATTTACCATTCGGTCCGGCGCCGCATTATCAGTCAATTTCATCAAAAGGAATATCTTTGTTGCTTTTTATAAGCATAGTCGGCCAGCCGATATTAGGTACAACCTTGATAATTTCGCCTTTTATCTGCTCAGGACTCACAAGCCGAACGTCTTCTGCATTATTGTTGTCTCCTTTGGTCCGGTAGTTCGGAATTCCATCCTTGATCACTATTCCTGTAATTCGATGAGATATCCTAATATTGTCTCTTTCGAACTGAATTACGTCTCCGATCTGAATTTCGTTAATATCGGCAACTTTTTTGACCAATATGACGTCGCCCGGATGGATCATGGGTTCCATGCTGCCCGTAACTACAACCGAAGGATAAACCGGAAATACTCCGACCACAAACCATACGATGCCGACAGACAGCAAAACCGTTATAATAAAGCTTGGAATGCCTTCCTCTTTTACATCTCTTTGATAACGTTCCCTCGCCTCCACTTCATACATGCTCTGCATTGTTGTAAACATGAACACGGGAGTCAGTATCCCTACGGATGCTGCCGTAATCCATTGGAGATCAGGGAGAATGGGAGACAGCCAATGAAATGCTTCCAGTGTTCCCAGAAATAACAAGGATGAGGCCGGTCCTCCCAAAAATACCAGATAAGTCGCCAGAAAATTCTTCGAAAATTCCGGCAGGAAAAACTGGGCGAAAAATTTAACGGTGCTCTCGTATCCCTGCAAGTCCAAATATTTCTGGACGGGAAATGCCAGTGCGGTTAAAAACAAGCTGACTGACAGGAATACAATGTAATTCTCCTTTTTTATCAGTGTGTTTACGATATAACTGCGGAAAAACTCCCGGCCGGCCAGAACAGCCCCTATTGAAAATATATTCATGACAATGCCGGCCACGGAATGATCGTAGGGGCTTCTGCCGAATCCGTCTGCCAGACCCGCTAAAAGCTGCACGCATATCATTATAAAAGCAAATATCAATGACCAGGAATTAATAAAACGTCTGGTTCGCAGTTTGCTTTTGTATCGCCGTGCAGGCAGGGATAAAACCGTCAGTACGATTCCGCACCAAAGCAGAGGTTTCAGCAGGAATATGAACCGGCAACTCCCGAGCAATGTGTTGATGAGGGTATTATCCAGTATATAAATGCCTATAACCGATAGCAGCAAGAATAGTATGATTACCTTATTCTTCTCCGTCTCCGACATTTTCTCCCGATCCTTTATCCGCTTCCGCATGCTCTATTGAATTTGCTTCATTCGTTTCAGTCTGTGTTTTGGATTCCGTGGTTTTCTCGTTTGAGCTTTCATTCGCCGACGGACTCTCGTCAGGAGTTTCTCCCGTCTCAGGTTGTTCCGTTGTTGCAGGTTCTTCCGTCGGGTTTTTGGCCGGATCCGGGGTGCTTTCATGATCAGGCGCATTATCAGGAGCGGCAGGATTATCGGAATCAGGAGTGCTATCCGACCCGGTATTGGACCCCGTCCCGGTATCGGATCCCGTCTCTTTATCCGTAACATCCTTATCAGGCTCCTCGGACGGCGTATCCTCCTTATCCGGTGTCTCCGCCGACGGACTGTCCTCGATTAACTCCTCTCCGGTAATTGCGCCGTCAGTCGTCAGATTCAACTCCGGTTCAACGATTTCTTCCGCAACAGCAATGTTCCAGTAAATTTTAAGCTTCTCTTTCCATCCTCCGCCGTTTGCATTGTATTGTATAAAAGTTAAAACCAGTTCATTTTCCCCTGGTACTAAAGTCAGTTGATTTCCGCGAAGATACTCTCCCGGTCTGATCACGGTATCGCCCTGATACAAAGTAATCCCTTCCGGCAAATCTTCATTATCGGAATCATATTTTACCGGCAACGAGCTGACGTCATTATAAATATCAAATTCAACAAGCACCGGAGCGTCTTCCGCCAATGTGCCGTAAATAGCTAAAACACCATTATCGACATCAACTTCTATCTCAAGTCCCTCCGCGTAAACCGCGGGGTTTGCAAAAAACATATGAATACGCCCGGTCGAAAGGATTGATTTTATGCTTAAACCTTCTGTCCAAGCGGAATAACCGATCCCCGCAATGCTCAACACAAATACGCAAGCTATTAGTACCAGCTTTCTCCCTTTCATATTCCCACCCTCCTGCTTCGTGCCAATAATGCCGCCTGAGTCCGATCTGAAAGATCGAGCTTGGCAAGAATCTGGCTGACATGTTTCTTTACCGTAAATTCTGTAATGTATAATTTTTGTGCAATTTCTCTGTTACGGAGGCCTTCCCCTAAAGCGTTGAAAACATCCCTTTCCCTGGATGTAAGAACGCTTAAAGGATCATGAACCTTGTTGTGTATAATATGTTCCACCATGATCGGATCAAAATATTTTCTGCCTCGATGAACAAGGCGAACTGCTGTTACAATTTCTTCGGGAAACGCCTGCTTCAGGATATACCCGTCAACTCCTATTTCCTCCGCCCTGCAGAAATCATCCCTGTCGGCCGAAGAAGTAAGAACGACATATTTGCATTCGGGCACTTGTTCCTTACAGGACTGAATCGTATCAAGGCCGCAGGAATCGCCGAGTCTTAAATCAACAATCGCAATATCCGGCCGTTTTTCACAAACAAGGCTGATCCCTTCTTTTGCAGTAGAAGCCTCGCCAACGACACTGATGTCATTTTCAATGGATAGAACGGTACTTAAACCCTGGCGTACCAGAGGGTGATCATCGATAATCACGATACGCATGTTATCTCTTCCCTTTCTTTTCGGTTGTTTTTAACACGATTCAGAGGAATGGTAATGCTTATCTTTGTCCCTTTTCCGGGATTGCTCTTTAAATGGAACGTACCGCTGAATATTTGAACCAATGTTTTCATATTGTTGATACCCAGGCCTTGACTTTCACGATTTCGTTTGAGTTCTTCCACCCTGAATCCCTTCCCGTTATCCTCAATCGTCAGAGAACAGCATTCCGGCTCCACGCTCATCTTTACCTTAATCCCGGTACATGCGCCATGTCTGACTGCGTTGCCCGTAGCCTCACGAATAATCCTGATGAGCGCCAGCTTCAAATTATGCTCCAATCGTTCGGCATCCCCGCACAGGTCGATATCCATCCTGACATTATTCAGGGATGCAAATTCCTGCAGGTATTTCTGAACATTGTCGTTAAAGGATTTCTTATTGTTTTTTTTCGGACTTAGCCTGTAGATAAAAGCCTTCAGTTCATTTCCTATCTCCCTGGTCGACTCCTCGATCATCCGGAGTTTTTCCCTGATTGACTCCTGATCATAATTTGTCAGATTGGCATTTAAAGCATGCGCTGCACATACGACGCTGAAGATTCTCTGAGAAACATTGTCATGGATTTCATCAGCGATTCTTTTTTGCTCTTCAAGGATTACCAGATCATTTGAAACCTTTTCCATATGGTTTCGTTCGAGAACAACTGCGATCAAATCGGCCAAAAAATTCAGCAATTCCGCTTGCTGGAAATCGCCGGCGTCTTTTTTCACGTCTTTTGCTATCAGGTATCCGTATAACCGCGCAGTTGACTGTATGGGAGCAATAACACCATCCTTTTCAAGGTGTGAGGGCTCCGACCAGCTTAGGGAAATTTCGCTGCCTATTAACTCGTTGGCATATTCAACCATTCGTTTTATGATGTCCTCGTTATTTTCATGACCTGAGAAAACTCTCATGATTTGATATAAAGACAAAACATGCGCTTTGGATTTCTCGGCCCTTTCATTAGCGCATGTCAATTTAACGTTTGCGTTGATCAATTCTTCCTGTTTTATCCTCAACTCCTCGGCCTGGCTGCTTAGTTCCTTGTTAATCCTGATTAAAAACCGGATAGCGATAATAATCAGAATAAACACCATTATCTTCTCGGATCTAGACCACAGTAATTGTAACGGTTCCATATTCTCCCGATTAAAAAGGATCATGCTTATAACGGTCCCGGTTGTGAGATAAAATCCGAGTACAAGCCAGCTGAACAGAATTTTAAGACTTCCCAAGAGCAATACGGTGTTTAAAGCGTACCAGATAAATGGGCTATCCAAACCGCCTGTGGGAATCATCAGCAAGGTCAATCCGACCACTTCCATCAGTACAACTCCGAACTTCGATCTGCCGGAATCCATGTAGATGCCGTTGATACACACCGTCATCGTCCAAAGCATTAAAATCACGATGATTTTGTATATAATTAAATTAAAGCTTTCATTGAAGGAAGCTGTTAGATATAATATCGAAGTGATTACACAGGAGATATACCGGAAGACGAAAGGTACTCTCTCCAAGGTTAAATCCATAATATCCTCCTGCTATCGATATTGATAAAAAAACACATGCAATAAACAGAGTGTCGGTTTCACCGGACGTTCCGTACATTATTAAGTGATCAGTAAAAACTGTACACCTCTGCCTCACACAATGATGATGTTAAGCCGAGCCTGTCTTAATTTTTATTATAGTTCGCGCCATGCCTTAAGCAATAAATATAAATCGTCAGAATCCCATAAGATGTTACATTTCCACCAAATATACCCCGTTTTTAGTGTTTATTCTTTATTTAATGACATAAAAAAACCGGGATATCCCGGTTCATAAGAATATATTTTTTACATTTCAGTATCGAAAAACTTTAACCGTGTCGTCAGAAGATCGCTGCCGATCACCGTATCGGGGAAAATCTCCCGGGCGAACTCGAGAAAATTCTCCGGTTCTTTCATGGAAGGGCTGAAATGGGTGAGCCATAGCTCTTTTGATTTACTGCGTGCCGCGACGGTTGCCGCCTCTGAAAAAATCATGTGCTTTCTTTCGACGGCCTTATCCTGCATGATGTCGTCTCCGTACATTCCTTCCAGGATCAGAAGGTCAGAGTTTTCTGCAAAGGCGGCAAGCTCCGGCGTCGGTCTTGAATCGGTGCAATAAGTTACTTTCAGCCCCTTTCGCGGCGGGCCGACCACCATTTCCGGCGTCAGCTTACGCCCTTCGTATTCTAACGAAACACCCCTTTGCAAAAGGCTCCAGAACTTTATCGGGATCCCTTGTTCCTCGGCGCGACTCCTGTCAAATTTCCCAGCCCGTTTGATTTCAAAGCTATATGCCAGACAGGGTATGATATGGTCCACCGGAATGGCATTGATAATGAATTCAGCGATCCTGCCTTCGCTTTTCCTTTGATCTGATAATTCTTCAAGTTGAATATCAAAAGGCAACTGAGGAGCGATTACGCTCAGCGCGTTTACGACATATGCCAGTGGAGGCGGCCCGAATATGGTAAAGGGATCCGTACGCCCGCTGTTTCCCAAGGTCAGCAGAAATCCCGGCAGACCTGCAATATGATCCGCATGGTAATGTGTAATGCATAGGGCGTCAATGGATTTGAATCCCCAGCCAAGCAGCTTTATTCCAACCTGAGTCCCTTCTCCGCAGTCGACCAGAATCATTCTTCCATTCTGACGGAGCAGCACAGAAGTCAACCTCCTGCCGGGCAGCGGAACCATCCCGCCGCAGCCGAGCAGGCATACCTCCAGCATGGCATATTCCCTCCTTGAACAATCGGTTTTATTATTATACCTGATATCGATTCGTTATATCAATCAATAAAGACAAGAATGGAAAAACGGAATTCTATCATAAAAATAGGACGGATCGCGCTCCCGCACCGGGAGTTCACGATTCGTCCCATTCAACATGATTATAAAATTGTCCAGGAGTTTTAGTTGACCTGGGAAAAGGTAAGCCCCAGGTTAAATATCAGCTGCTCATCCTCAAAGTCGTCTCCCGTTATACTGACAGGCATGACAATATCATATCCGGGATACTCCCGAGTACGAGAGAGGTATAGCCTGTCACCGGGATTCAAAATGATATCACCAAGAGTTTGCTGCAATGCGAAAGCCAGCTCTTCGACTGTGTCCGCCTTTATCGGATCTATTTCATAAAATTGCCAGCTTCCGTTATAGAATCTGACCGTATCCACATAATAGTCCAGGGCGTCGGCCAAGGCCTGATTTTTAATGACCGTACCGGTTACCGTCCAGATCTTTGCGGGTATCGTACCCTTGTTTTCAATAAGAAAATCCAGAGAGGCCCCTGCACCGGGATAGAGGTTTTCAACGGTCAAAGTTATGCTCTGGCCATCTGCGGCAATGGTTTTATGGGCAATGACCAGGTTTGATCCGCGTGACGGAAAGACTTCACTGTTATCATAATCCCAAGCGTTGGCGTCAATAAATCTTACGTCCAAATAGCCGGTGCTTACCGTATTGTCGATGGTAAGTGTTTCTGTCCAATAGGCGTAACCGGTGCCAAGCAGCATGATTGCGATCGTGATTACAGCTATGATCATCTTTCGACTTTTCATACTTCATTTCTCCTTTAAAGAAGAGCTGACTCGATTCGGGTCAGCTCTCCTTCTATGCTTGCGACTATTCTATTTGGTTAATGCGCTAAGCTTCTTAGTTTACCTGAATGAAATTGAGCGCCAGGCTGAATTTAGCGGATTGATCTTCAAAATCATTGCCGCTGATGTACCACGGCATGAGAATTTCATATCCGGGAGCCGATACCTGATCCGGTCCGAAATAATTCTCAGCTACCAGTACAAGAACTTCACCGGGCTGAAGAATGATGTCATCGAGAGCGTCGGTGAGTCCGGCAGCAAGGTCGGCAACGGTGAAGGCGTCAACGTTCATAATGGATTCCCACACTCCCCACGGGCCGTATTTCACAACCTTGGTGAATCTGTAGTTGAGAGCATTGCACAGATTGGCATTCTCTTCTATTGTACCTACAACCCGCGTAATTTTGGCAGCTACCGTTCCGGTATTCTTCACGACGAAGTCAAGAGATGCTCCTGCTCCGGGATAGAAATTACCGACGGAAAACGTAATCTTTTGCTTGTCAGCCGATCTCTCGGTGTTAAGAGTGACGAGAGAGGACGTATTGCCACTGATAAACCCATCATCCCAGTCATCGTCTTCCGGGCAAAGGAAACCGACATCCAAATAACCGGTACTGACGGTGTTTTCAATGGTTAATGTTTGAGTCCAGTAGGCGTAGCCCGCACCGGTGAGCATTACGGCCAGAGCCAGAGCCACAACTAAAATTTTGTGTTTTTTCATTTCTGCTTTCTCCTTTTTTAAATTTGATAATTCCCTCGTTTTAATTTCCCTGCCTAGGCATTGAAATTTACGTTTGAGGAGCTAATTTTCATTATAGGTCGTTCAAAAATGGCTTCATCACGCCAGAGTATAATTTTCAGGGCTATTGAACGCTACTTTTCCATTAACAAAGAGAACCATGGGAAATGCTCCAAAAGTATTACTCCCGATGGGAAAAAAATACCGCAAATGAAAAAGGCCGTTGAAATTCCTTACACTGCTTAAGAAATTTCAATGGCCTTGATGCATTATAAACAAGATGATCGTCAATAAGATATGATTTGATTTAATCCTTATCCGCAAGGATCGTTCTGATCGCGATGGCGCATTCGATTCGCTTTTTTTCGAGCTCGCAGCCGAGATCGTAGGGTTCCAGGATATCCCCGTTCATATGGTACGCATTGGCGTGACAGCCGCCGCTGCAATAGAATTTCGCCCAGCAGCTTCGGCATTTCTCCTTATTGTAAATATGCGCCCGATTAAAATCGTTATACATTTTATTTGTAAATTTGTCGTCATACAGATTGCCAAGCCTGAAATCCCGATTGCCCACGAACTGGTGGCAGGGATAGATGTCTCCTTCCGGCGAGACCGCCACATACTCGGTGCCGGCCCCGCAGCCCGACACTCGTTTGACGACGCAGGGGCCCTGGTTCAGGTCCACGTTAAAGTGGAAGAATTCAAACCTTTTGCCAGCCTTGGCATATTCCAGATAAAGATCCGTCAGCTTCTCATATTCCCGGAAGATCGCTTCCCTGTCCTCGTCCCTCAGCGCAAAATCGACCGACGGATCCGTCACCACGGGTTCCACCGATATGTTTTTAAAGCCCATTTCGGCTAAATGTCTGACGTCCTCGGAGAAATCGAGGTTTTCGCGGGTAAAGGTCCCCCTGACGTAATAGGTTCCCTTTCTCTTTTCTACAAAACGCTGAAAATTCCGGGTGATGATATCATAGGTTCCCTTGCCGTTCACAGTTTTCCGCATCCTGTCGTTGACTTCGGGACGCCCGTCGATGCTGAGGATCACATTGTCCATGACGCTATTGATATATTCGGACTTTTCGTCGTCCAAAAGCAAACCGTTGGTGGTAATGGTAAACCGAATGTTTTTACCGTAAACCTTTTCTCTTTCCCGTCCGTATGCGACCAACGCCTTGACGGTGTCGAAATTCATGAGGGGTTCGCCGCCGAAGAAGTCGATTTCCAGGTTTCTTCTTGCGCCCGAGTGCTCCAGGAGAAAATCGATTGCCCTTTTTCCCGTCTCAAGAGACATCAGGGAACGTGCCCCTTCAAAGGCTCCGGTATCCCCGAAGCAGTACTTGCAGGCCATGTTGCAGTCATGGGCGACATGGAGGCACATGGCTTTGATCACGGCCCCCCTCCCCTCCAGCATATCCATGGTCACCTGGGAATCGTCGGTATAAAGCATCCCATTGTCCACGAGATACGCAATATCAGCAAGCGCTTCCCGGACGTCATTTTCTGCGTATTTCCCGTAAAGCAGCGCCGGGATCTCTTCAACGGGTCTTTCATTATAATAATCCAGTATATCGAAAACAAGCTCGCTAACTTCATGGACTGCTCCGCTGTTCACGTCGAGCACGATATACCGGTCTTTGTACTTGTATTTATGAATCATTTCTTATCCCTTTTTCTGCTGAAATTAATCGTGTGATAAAAAAAGCGGCCGAGCCGCCGTTTTTCGATGATACCTATCTGCGCTTTGTGTTTTCACATTCCTGGTTCGCCACGGTGCAGGACGTCTTGCAGGCCGACTGGCATGATGTCTGGCATTCGCCGCAGCCCTTGCCGTCTGTTTTCTTCAGGATAGGTTTTGCGATGGTTTTGATATTCTTCATACGGTCTCCTCCTTGATTTCAAATCTCATTAAAGATTACTAAAAAATGAGCGCGATGTCAATACTACTCTATGATACGACGATATCTTCCGCAATATGCGGTTCAGGGGTGGTTCCAATCAATCGTTCCCGTTTTGAAAATGCATACAGCAGTTTTTTGAAAACATTCTTCCGGGCTTTGAATCCCTTGAAGAAGAAGATTATAAAAACCGAATGCCAGGTTCATAAACAGATCAATCAACATGCCCTGATCATACTCAAGAACGACAGGTACGACAGGCAATATGCTTTTTACATGAAATACCTGGAAGCCTTAAACGAAGGAACCGTGTGGGCCGATCAGGATTTCAAAAGCTCCAACCATTTCTACAATCCGTATCAGAAGAAACGGGGTTTATACGGCCGAAGCAATGCCATGGCGCTTACGGTGGATTATTATCTGAAAGCTGTTTTGCTCTGGAAAAAGGGAAAAATCCGTGAATCGATGTTTTTCCTCGGAGCGGCGCTTCATCTGATCCAGGATGTTACCATACCCCAGCATGTCAACGTCCGCCTGCTGGACGACCACCGCCAGTTTGAGAATTTTGTCAAGCGCACCTATCAATACACTCATACCTTCCGGGCACTCCAGGGCGCATATGTGCTCAGCACCATTGAAAATTACGTGAAATTCAATTCCAGAACGGCGCTGAAAATATACAGGCGGTTCCGGAACGTTAAAAACGATGAAAGCAGGTACTACCGAATCGCAAGGTGCACGCTTCCGTTAGCGAAAAGAACCACGGCGGGCGCCATGGTTCTTTTCTATAATAAGGTCGTTCAGCGCAAGGAGTGTTAAGTTTCCGCTTACTTCTTCAGTTTATCCACCAATTTATATAGGAAGTCATGAACGTTTGATACGATGGTCGTCACCTCAAGGGTTCCCCGGTCCCTCAGCTTGTTGAGAACGAATTCGGAAATGTCCACGGCATAGATGTATACCGGACGAACCTGGCCGTCCACCACGGTATAAGACGGGGTGAGATTGCCCGTTGCGATGGTGTGCAGCTGGGATGCGAGGCAAACGACTGTCGTCGCTTTTCTCGTATGCTTGCGCATCGCGTCCTGAACCGCAGACATGTCATCGATAACGCCGGGCATCGGCCCGTCGTCGCGGATGGAACCCGCCATTACAAAAGGCACTTTGTTTTTCACGCAAGCATAAATCACTCCGTTGTCGATTCCCAGTTCCTCGATGCCCTTCTCCACCGAACCCGCTCTTTTGATCAGATTGATAGCGTCCAGATGGTTGTAATGCCCGTTATGCCTGTTCTCTCGGGTTCGGATATCCTGACCCAGGGCCGTGCCGAAAATCGCCCCTTCCAGGTCATGGGTCACTACGGCGTTCCCGCCGAAGACCGCGTGGGCATAGCCTTGTCCGATAATATATTCCAAAGACTCCCTGGCTGCGGCATTAAAGACGACCGCAGGACCGAGCACCCATATGATATAGCCCTTATCCTTGTCATGCTTGAGCAATTCCGCAAGATTGTCATAATCGACTTCAAAGGAAGTTTCCCTTGTTCGGCCGCTGCGGAATGCGAAGGTATCTATTTTGCCGTCCTCGTTTTTAAAACCTTCACTGTAGAGGTATATTCCTTCCGAGCCATCGTCCGTCCTTCCGACAATAACGGTCTCCCCAATTTCAAGTCTTCGAAACTCCTTTGCCTCCAAGCTACCGTCGGGATGGATCACAGGGACGCAGTCCATCCTTGTCTCCGGCATCAGCACCCACCGGCCGTTTATCTTATAATATTCAGGATACATTGACGTAGCATGATATCCCTCGGGTGCGACTCCTTTTACCATGACTTTTTTGGTGCTTGCATCAGGCGCTGTCGTAAACTTTTCCTGGCTAAAGTCTGGTTCAATAAATTTGGGGATTTGAAACATGATAAGCCTCCGTTGATAGTAATTACATTTTATAATATCAAATTTTTTTATGGAATGCAAACTTATCAATCATCTTTGATTTTTTTCGCCAGGACTGCCAGTCTTCCATTTTCTGTGTGATAGGAACATGTGACAAGGGTCAGCAACTGGTCTCCAAAAGCGGCGCTGATTCCGGTATCATAAACGGAAAGCTGCTTCATATTATCAATAAACTCATTGAACTCCTCTTCCGTTTCGGCCTGAATAAATTTATAAAATTTAAAAACATTATCAGACTTTCTGTATACCTTGGACAAAACCACGGCAATGATCTGATATTCCGCCTCTTCGTACAGTGAATCAAATCGAATAACCGGATGTTCCAGATAATAATTTTTATCGGTATATTTTATCAGTGAACTGAACATTGCATCGCTTTTCATGTTGTGACCATAGATAATTAAATTCGTGCTCGGTTTATTGATATCGCAATCAATATACAAAAACGGCAAACCGCTGTAATCATACTCTTTCTTGAAATTTCGATGGAGATAATATTCACCGTCCGATAAATTCTGCATGACCGGATAGTCCAGAGGGGTTCCATCGATCTTGACCCATCCGATCAGGTCCGGGTTTTCATTATATAATTCCCTATACTGGGGCAGGATTTCTGCATTTTCAGATTCTGCTTGCTCGGCTGTATTGATGATTGCCGGCTCGGTAATGTATTCTTTCCTGCTTATCAGTTCCTCTCTCTCTTTTTTATCCTGGTAGTTTTCGATAAAAAACAGCAAAATAAACGAACAACTTATAAATAGGCTAAAAAAGGAAAGAGGAAGGATTAAAGCTCTCATCTTTATCATCCGTCCTCCTCCTTTCATTATGATATATTACGCTGATTTAGTCGGATCCCCGCGTTTTCCTTCCCAGGATGCAAATCGCCGCAAGGGAGGATAATCCCAGGAAGAGCATTGGCATCAATGGGGCTGCCGTTCCTGTCTTGGGAACGTCATCAAGATCATCCAAAGCCAACGCCGCGGGAGCGGGAACAGCCTGCATCATGAGCGTAGTTGCCTTCGCAAGCTCCCACTGGGCATACAATGTAATATCTGAGGTGATTCTAAAAGTATCTCCGGGCAAATAGGTGATTCCAGTACCGTCAGCCTTTGTGTTCCAGCTTTTAAAGATATGGTCCGCGACTTTCATATCCCCTGTGTTCCCCTTCACCGTTACAACACTGTTATAGGTGTAGTTCTTCGCATCTGTCGGTACCGTGCCTGATGCCTCAAAGCCGGGCGGATAGTTCGCATTGTAGGTTACATTATAGTAGACAGTACTATCCCTATCCCGATTTCTATCTCTGTCATTATTGTTATTGTTATCATTATCATCATCGTCAGGTTCCGGATCCGGCGGATTATAATTTACTGTTACAATCGCGGAGGCTGAAGCAATCGGTTCGGGATATTCGTCATAAGACACCTGTGCCCGTGCATAGTATATTTGTTCATATACATATGCGGTGTTTGTGTAGGTACCGTTCTCTGACAGTTCGTCAATGTAATAGAATGTCAAGGGTACCTCGTTGCTGAGCTGGAGATATCCCGGATAGCCGGATACGTTTTCATACGCTTTTTTTAGTCCATCCGGAGTCATGACGAGGAGATCATCGGTGATGTCCTTCTCATCGGAGCCGATTCTGTAGATATCGAACAGACCCGCTATTTTTTCACTGTATATCCACAATGAATCACATAAAAGCTGAATTCTGTACAACACCTTTTTCCCCAGCTGAGTCAACGTGAGATTATTGGTATAGTCATCTTCACCGGGCATGTTCACTCCGTCATACAATGCTACTGATTTATTGACATAAGCAAGCGGTGTATCAGGAATATATTCCGGATTATAATCATTAATAAATGTTACAACATTGGTTCCGCCCGGTGAGACTACAGCGATCTGGAATGGAGTGCTCGGCGTATAATCCGCCGGTACATCCACTTCTGTTATCGTGTAAGTCCCCGGAGCAAGATCGCTTATGTTCGTGCTGCCCTCACCTGTTATCGCTACGCTGGTTGTATACGCTCCGGGCCCTGTTACTTTAAATGTGAAAACTGCGGCGGTGTCCGGATCTCCTTGAATCACTTTTGTGATCGTAATGCCTCCGGGTGTCGGCGCCGGCGGGTCCGGCGGGTTCTGGTCTTCTTTATAGGTGTTGGTGAATGTTACCTCTGCCGTTTTCCCCGATAAGACCTCTTTGCTCTGCGGCGGAGTATTCGCCGTATAATCCGACGGTACATCTACTTCTGTTATCGTGTAAGTCCCCGGAGCAAGACCGCTTATGGTCGTGCTGCCTTCACCTGTTATCGTTACGGTGTTTACATATGCTCCGGGCCCTGTTACTTTAAATGTGAAAACTGCAGCGGTGTCCGGATCTCCAATAACCTCTTTTTTGATCGTGATGCTTCCGGGTGTCGGTTTCGGCGGCGGAGGAAGCTTTACTCGTTTGTAAGTAAATGTGCTTTCGTTTGCTTTTCCTTTTTTCACCGCAACAATTTTATCCCAGCAGCCATCGTCGAATAATTTCCAAAGATCGCCATTCGTGTCCCAAATCCATTCCGGAACAAAATCCGTCACGTCATAATAAATGGTATCTTTTCCTATGAAAAAATAGTCTTCAAAAGTTAAGACATACCCTTGATATACTTGTTTGCCGTCCTTTTCGCCATCGTAATCCTTTTCATGTTCTACGAATTTAATATCCATTTTATAACCGACGGTGTCCTTATCAACATAATAAATTGTCAGTGTTGTCGGTTTATTTTTCTGTACCTCTGAAATCGCCGGTTGACCGTCAAGTGTTTCGCCGGCTTTTGACGTCATTTCTTCTTCTGTTGCGAAAACGGCCATCGGAGTCATGGTAAACAGCATGCATAAAAAGACTAAAAATACAATCGGTTTCTTTAGAATTTTTGCCATCTAAATCCTCCTTTTCATTCTTCTCGTTCTGATTATTTTGTCCATGTTTTGTAAATTCCGGACAAAACTTTTCGTTAATAGAGACGAATTGATACAAGGAGTGATTTCTTTAGTCAAATTATTCCGTTGTCAAAATCCCCCTGTTCACCCCTTTATTTCTATCCTTTATGAAATCTTCCCTCCTTTCTGCAATTATTATGAAACGTAAACGTTAGGATTTTCAATCGAATGAATCATGCATTTTTCTCTTTAAAACATTGAAATTTCGCCGGTTTTGACACATTTTGAACGAATCGGATAATTAACGACATAAAAAATCTGATCCTTCAATAACAGGATCAGATTTTAAATGCTTATTCTTTCAATCCCATCAACCGCCGTTTATTCAAGATATGGGCTTTGATATCCTTCGCAGCTTCCACGGGGTCATCGCCAAGCGCCACCTTCCCTCCCGTCAGCGATTCCACGTCTTCCGTCAGGAGCTTTACAAGCGCCGGAGCCCCCGTTATGAACGGCGTCGGGGAAAGATGAGTGTACGCGCCGTATGCGATGGCAAAGAGCGCGTCGATGGTGGCCTTCTGTTCCATCCATTCCGGAGCGGTAACGGCGA
>ENA-UPSB01001011-UPSB01001011.1-bioreactor-metagenome-genome-assembly--contig:-NODE-1011-length-37705-cov-6.375299_pt1 | contig 37705 bp, 27 predicted proteins | sample MGYA00238182_ERZ773286 | MGnify/ENA primary metagenome ERZ773286 (study PRJEB29026, sample SAMN07631240) | bioreactor metagenome | isolation source: Switchgrass digestor | place: USA: Dartmouth...
TGGTGACGTGGCGGCGTTCACTGCCTCCACAACAATTGACGGAGAGCGCAAAAAAAGAGGCTGATGGACAGCCCCAACGATGTGGATCAGGCCGGGTTCCCGCCCGGCCTGAACTTGTGCCACGGGTCTGCTCCTGACGGTCAGGTCATCCCTGACCGTCCCGATCCCGCTACCCCTTATACAGTTGGTGGTCGCTGAGGGAATCGAACCCCCGACCCCATGCGTGTAAAGCACGTGCTCTACCAACTGAGCTAAGCGACCGTTTTGCAAGCAAGACGTATTTTAGCATGGCGTCCTAACGCTGTCCAGCGATGTGTTTTGGCAGGTGTCCGCTCAGCGTCTCCCCCCACAGCCGGTCCATCCCGGCGCCGGGCACCGCGGTCCCCGCCACCGTCACGCCTATCGGAATATCGGCCTCGGCGGGCAGCACCAGCCGGAACAGCCGACCCTCACACCGCAGCAGGACAAGCAGCCCGCCCGAAAGCACGTCCACGTCCACCAACCCGTGCACAGGCCTCGGCAGCCCGTGCCAGTCGGACGTGGGCGTGCCCCGCGGCAGGGCGATCTCCAGCCCGCCATCCCACGGCCGCCGCGCGGACCGGACCACCGCCCGGCGGCCTACCGCCACCAGGCCGAGCGGCGCGTCCGCATCGCCGGGCAGTTCCACCCGCGCCGTGGCAGGGGCGTGGAAACCCTCCCGGCGTCCCTCCTGATACGGCTCCGCCCAAACCTCCAGCGTCGCCCGGCCCCCGGCGCGGCGGATGCGGGCACTCAGGGCGGTCCACGCGCCGTGCAGCCCGGTCTCCACCTCAAGCATTCGCGACGGCGCGGCCGGGGCCCGTGCAGGCTCTTCCTGAGGGAAGAGGGCCTCGCTCACCTCCACGGTCGTCGCGGCCTCTCCCACCACCTGCTCGGCCCGGTACCAGACTCCGCCCAGTTGGACGTGCACCGTCCGCAGGGCGGTCACCCCGACCCCCATCAGCAGGACCGCCCGCTCATCCGTCCCCTTGCCTACCCGGGCCAGCCGCTCCACCTGTGCAGCCGGCTCCAGCCTGTCCCCCGCGCAGAGACCATCGACCGGCAGCAGCGCACTGAAAGGCACCTCCCGGCACGTCCAGCGCCCCCGCCCAGCCCGGTCCGCCCACGCAACGTCCAGTTCCACCGCGCCGGAGACCAGGGCGAGGCCGTCCGTCACCACCGTGGCCTCCACCCGCTTCGCGGCGGCGTCCACCTTCCGTACCGCCGCCGGCGCATCTTCACGAGTCCCTGTGCGGTCCCACGCCGCCCCGGCCATCCCCGGCTCCCCCCGGCAGTCCACGGTTAGGTAAAGCCACCCCTCCACCTCGCCGCCGGGGCCGACCCGCACCTCTACCCCCTCCGCGGCGGCCCGGGCCCGCCAGTCCAGGTGTGCGTTCAGGTCCACGGCCACCCTTCGGCAGAAGGGAATCCACCGCACCAGGCGGGCCGCCGGCGTCTCCAGCACCACCGCCGCCCGGCCGCGCAGTACCAGCACTCCCGGGCGCGCGGTCGGGATGCAGAACACCTCGGTCCGAATGCGGGTCGCCGCCTCGACACCCCAGGAGGTTAAGTGAAAGGGCAGCCGGAACCGGTCCCGCAGCCGCTCCCGTCCGGCCCCGGGGGGGAGCGGCGCCAGCGATAGCAGCACCTCACCGCCCTCCACCTGGCAGCCGGTGAGGCGCAGGCGGCGCCCCGGCGACAGGTCCGTATAGAGCCACCCCCGGTGGGTGCGAACAGGCCCCTCCTGCGGTCCGTAGCGCAACACCACCCGCACCCGACCGGCGAGTGTGGGGCCACCCACGTGCACCGCCCCTACCCCGGGCCCTGAGTCCGGCGCCGGCCGCGTCGCGCCGTTCCCCATGCCCCCGATCCGAACCATCGGGACCGGGCGCACGGGGCTCAGCGAGACGTCCAGCACCTCGGCGGGGCCCTCGAGGCGTGCACGGTAGAAGAGCACCTGTCCCACCTCAGGGCACGTATACGCGCACCCTGGCGAGGGCAGAACCGAATTTCATCTTGCATCCTGAAGAGGAAAAATCAGGAATTCCGTCGAACTGCTCCCATCCCAACCTGATACGATCGAGGTGAACGGGATGGATCCGTTCGCGGAGCACCTCTACCGGCGCCTGGCCGAGGGGCTGCTGCTGGCGGAACGCCCCCGCCTGCAGGACGCCTACGTGCTCTCCCTCTACGTCGACTTTGACGACGGCCCTCACCGCATGAAGCTGTGGCTGTACTACAACACCCCGGCGCACCTCAGCGAGGCCATCAGCCAGGGGGAGGAGCCCGGCGAGGCCCGCTGGTACTTCGCCCTGTGGGAGCCGGAGTTCATTACCGCCGTGGGCCTGAGCCCCCAGGAGTGCGAGGGCATGGCCGACCCGGAGAGCCACCGCCTGCTCGCCCGCTGGCTCCGCCGGCGGGGGCTGTACCGCAGCCAGAAGGAACTGGCCGCCCTGGCCAGGAACCCCGAGGGGTACGACGCCTGGGAGAGCGCCGCCCGGGAGGCGCTCCTCCACCTGGTCACCGACGTGGCGCGCCGGCTGCAGGAGTCGGGGGTGATCCTCGCCCGGTTCGGGCGGGCGGTGCCCCTGCTGGTCCACCAGTGGGAGTACGACCAGTGGTGCCTCGATGCCACGCGGGAGGTCAACCCGCCGGGGCTGATCGCCGAGTTCGAGCGCTGGTGGTGGCACGAGTGGTGCCGCTGAACGCACGGAGGGAGGCATCCCCGCAGGGGGGTGCCTCCCTCGCCTCGCCCCCGGAGCCAGGACTGCTGTACAGCCACCCGGCGCCCTGGCCCCGGCGGGCGGTTCCAGCGCATCAGCCTGCCGCCAGGCCGGTGAACGGCGCCTGGGCAATCCGGATGGGGTGCTCCTGGCTGCCCGTCACGCAGAGCAGGATCACGGTCCGCTGCAGCAGCCGCCGGAAGACCGGGCGGCCGTCGTCGTCATCGCCGAGGCCCTCGACCCAGACCTTGTCGAGCAGGTCGAAGCCCACGTGCTCCACCACCGGTGTGATGGAGACCTCGTCGCCCGGGTTGATGCCCGGCAGCTCGACGAAGGTGGTGAACGGGATGTCCTCGCCCTGGTGGCGCACCAGGTCGTCCTCGCCCACGAAGAAGATCTGCTTGTGCAGGGTGCCGGTGATGACCACCTTGTTGGGGATGACCTCGACGGCCAGGTCTTCCACCCGGGCCTGGATTTCCTGGATCTTCTGCGCCGGCTTGTTCAGCTCGGTGACGTTCTCCACGAGCACCTGACGCTCGCCGGTGGCGATCACCCGGGAGGCCATCACCTGCGGCCCCGTGGGGTCCTCGGCCACGTTCAGCTCGCAAGTGCGGGTGACCTTGATGAAGAGCGAGAGCACCACCCGCTGGCGCAGCTCGACGCCGTCGGAGAGCACCTTGTCGACCCGGACGATCTGCGCCTGCAGGGTCACGTTGTCGCCGGGCTCCGCACCCGGAACATCGGCGATGCCCGAGAAAGGTACCCGCTCCTCCTGGAAGATCTCCACGTCATCTTCCGAGATGAAGAAGATATTCTTCACGAGCGTCCCCTGGAACATCACCTGGTCGCTGGTCGCCTCGGCCTCCACGTCTTCCAGCGCGACCTGCAGGTCCCGGATCTTGATGGCCGGACGGTCCAGCTCCACGATGTTCTCGATGGTGACCGCCTTCGTCGCCTCGCCGACCACGCACTCGGCTTTCACCCGGGGCCCGAAGGGGTTGAGGCGCACGTTCACCTGGCAGTCCTCGGCGACCCGCACGACGAACTGCACGATGACCCGCTGCACCACCTCCTGCCCCCACTCCAGGGAGAAGCTCACCTTGGCGATGTTGGCCTTCACGTCGGCCACATCGCCCGGCTTCGCCCCGGGGCAGTCGATGAAGGTCGTGAACGGAACGTCTTCCGGAACGTGATGTACGTGGTGATCCTCGCCGACGAAGAAGATCTGCTTGTGCACAACGCCCGACACGCAGACCTGGCCTTCGATGACGTCGGCCTCCAGGTCGACGATGCGGGCCTGGATCTCGGCAATCTTCTTGGCCCGGCGCGGCAGCTTGAAACGCGACTCGATGCAGGCCTCACCAGTGGTCTCGCACACCAGGCACTGAAGCTTCAGGAGCTGGGTGCTGAGCAAGTCGGCCACGCTCGACTTCCCCCTTCCATAGCGTTGACCCCAGGGGCGGCGCCGCGGAGGGCTGCTATGTGGCGGCCCGCACACGGGGAGTGGGACGGCGGGGCCGCGCCCGCCTCCTGCTGGTCATGATATGTACCCCGCTGTCCTGCGGTGCGAAGGGGGCCGAAAATGCCGTATGGACGGGCCGCTTCGCAACCAGACTTCCTATCATGGATGTGTACGCAGGAAGGCACGCCCGGGTGCGCTTGGCGGCCCACCGTCCCGGTGGGGGCACTCTGACTCAGGGAAGAGCCCTTCTGCGCCATTTCACACCTCCAATAGTCCAAGGGCACATTTTCGGCTACAGCTACTAGGAAAGACCGAAGTTTACCGCTATGATTGGGAACGGACGAACAAGCTTGCATCGGCGTAAGGAGTGTGACTATGTCGGTACGCATCTGGGGTGTCGTCGGCACCGGCCTGAGCGGGCGCGGCATTGCCGAACTGGTCGCCACCAAGGGCCTGGAAGTGATCCTGGTCGGGCAGACGCCCGACGAGCTGACGCAAGCCCGCCGGCAGATCGAGCTGTCGCTGCAGCACGAGATCGAGCGCTGGGCACTCACCGAGTCCGAGAAGCGGGCTATCCTGTCCCGCATCACCATGACCACCGACATGACGGAGCTGGCCCGGGCCGACTTTGTCATCTCGGCGCGGGTGGGCGACATCGAGGAGGACAAGGCCATCCTGCGGACGCTGGACCAGCTCTGCCGCGGCGAGGTGATCCTCGCCTCCAACACCTCCACCCTCTCCATCACCGAGATGGCCTCGGCCACCAACCGGCCTGACCGGGTCATCGGCTGCCACTTCCTGCAGCCGATTCCGAAGACCAAGGTGGTGCAGGTGGTCCGCGGCCTGAAGACCAGCGATGAGACCGTCGCCAGGGTGATGGAGCTGGTGGAGCGGCTGGACCGCACCGGCGTCGAGGTCTACGAGTCGCCGGGCTACATCACCACCCGCCTGATCATCCCGCTGATCAACGAGGCCTGTCAGGTGCTGATGGAGGGCGTGGCCTCCGCCGAGGACATCGACACCGCCATGCGGCTGGGCTTCGAGATGGCGCGGGGGCCGCTGGAAATCGCCGACCGCATCGGCCTCGACACCGTGCTGGTGATGGCCGAGCGGCTCTGGCGGGAGTACGGCGACCTGAAGTACCGGCCGTCCCCCTACGTGAAGAAGCTGGTGCGCGCCGGCCACCTGGGCGTGGAGACCGGCGAGGGCTTCTTCAAGTATGACGCCAACGGCGATCGGATCAAGAACGGGGGGACTGGCCGATGAAGATTTTGGTGCTGAACTGCGGCTCCTCTTCGATCAAGTATCAGCTGCTGGACATGGAGACCGAGTCGGTCCTCGCCATCGGTAAGGTGGAGCGGGTCGGCATGGAAGATGCCATCTTCGAGTACAAGGGCGCGGGCGAGAAGATCAAGGAGATTGGCACGATCCTGGATCACACCGCCGGCGTGCGCAAGGTGCTGAAGGCGCTCACCGACCCCGAGCACGGCGTCATCAAGGACCCCGAGGAGATCGCGGCGGTGGGCCACCGGGTGGTCCACGGCGGCGAGGCCTTCGTCAGCTCGGTGATCATCACCGAGGAGGTCAAGCGCACCCTGCGGGAGCTGTTCGACCTGGCGCCGCTGCACAACCCGGCCAACCTCACCGGCATCCTCGCCGCCGAGGCGGCCCTGCCCCACGCGCCGGGCGTGGCGGTTTTCGACACCGCCTTCCACTCCACCATGCCCCGCAAGGCGTTCCTCTACGCCCTGCCGTACGCGATGTACAAGCGGCACAAGGTGCGCCGCTACGGCTTCCACGGCACCTCCCACAAGTACGTCTCGCAGCGGGCGGCGGCCATCCTCGGCCGGGCGCCGGAGGAGGTCAACCTGATCACCTGCCACCTGGGCAACGGCTCGTCGGTGGCGGCCGTGCAGGGCGGCAAGTCGGTGGACACCTCCATGGGCTTCACCCCGCTGGCCGGCCTGATCATGGGCACCCGCTCCGGCGACATCGACCCGGGCGTGATCCCCTACATCATGGCCCGGGAGGAGATCGGCATCTCCGAGATCATGTCGATGCTCAACAAGCACAGCGGCATGCTCGGCATCTCCGGCATCTCCAGCGACATGCGGCAGATCGAGGAGGAGATGGACAAGGGCGACCCGCGGGCCATCGAGACCTTCGAGATGCTGGAGTACCGGCTGCGCCAGTACATCGGCGCCTACGCCGCCGTCCTGGGGCGGGTGGACGGCATCGTCTTCACCGGCGGCATCGGCGAGAACTCGCCGCGGCTGCGCAAGGCCGTCTGCGAGAACCTCGCCTTCCTGGGCGTGACCTTCGACGAGGAGGCCAACCAGGTGCGGGGCAAGGAGCAGATCATCTCCGGCCCCGACTCGAAGGTGACGGTCATGGTCATCCCCACCAACGAGGAGCTCATGATCGCCCGCGAGACGGCCGAGCTGGTCTCGAAGATGGGGCGCGCGTAGGACCCTGGCGTCCGGGTTCTGCGCCGCCCGGGGCGACTTCGCCAGGTCCAGGCTTTCCGGCTGACGTTCGGGGCTGTCTCCCAGAGCTGCGGGCTCTGCGGAGGCAGCCCCGCTGTGCGCACATCGGCCGCCCCAGGGCTGGACCCGGCCAAGCGCGCCGGACACCCGCCCCAACCCAAAAAGAGAAGGACCCGGGAGCAACCTCCCGGGTCCGCCATACATCCTAAGCTTACCGATTGAAGAACCGCATGATCCAGAGCCGGATCGAGTCCCAGAGCCGCTTGAAGAAGCCGCCCTGGCGCACCTCCTCCGCCGCCACGAGGTCGATCCGGGCGACCTCCTTGCCATCGGCGGCGTAGATGACCTCGCCGAGCTTCTGCCCCTTCGCCACTGGCGCCATCACCGACTCCTCCTGGTGCACAGCGGCGGTGAGCGAGGCCTCGGCGCCCTTCTCCAGCACCAGCGTCAGCGGCCCCTCCGCGGGCTCCAGCGTCACCTGGTTGGCGGCGCCCTTCCACACCCGCACCGGCTTGACCTCAGGCAGCTCGGGCCGCACGGTGACGAAGTTGTTGAAGCCCCAGCTCAGCAGGGCCGCGCCCTCGGCCTCCCGCTTGGCCGTGCCCTCGGGGATCGAGTTCGCCTGGATGCCCAGGAGCACCCCGACCAGCCGCATGTCGCCCCGCTTGGCGGTGACGGCCAGGTTGAAGCCCGCCTCTTCGATGAAGCCGGTCTTCAGGCCGTCCACGCCGTCGTAGGTCCAGAGCAGGCCGTTGCGGTTCTCCTGGGTGATGGGCTGGTGCGCCTCCGGCGAGGTGACCGCCTTGCGGGCGTCGGAGAGGTTCTCGTAGAGCGGATAACTGAAGGTCTTCTGGCTGTGCAGCTCCGCCAGCGACTGCGGGTGGAGCTGAATGTAGAGCCGGGCGAACTCGGCGAACTCGCCGGCCGTGATCTGGTTCTCCGGGCTCAGGCCATGGGGGTCGACGAAGTGGAAGGTGGTAAAGCCCAGCGCCCGGGCTTCCTCGTTCATCATCTCGACGAAGGCCGAGACCGAACCGGCAATGTGCTCGGCCAGCGCAACGCACGCGTCGTTGCCCGAGTCGATGGCGATGCCCTTCAGGATCTCGCCGACCGTGACATGGTCGCCGGGCTCCAGGTACATCAGGGAAGAGTCAGGGAAGTTGGCCGCCCACGCCCGCTCGCTGACCTCCACCGGGTCGTCCAGGCTCATCTCCCCGGCCTCGAGCTTCTTGTAGGCGATGTGGAGCGTCATCAGCTTCGTGAGCGAGGCCGGTGCGATTGGCTCATTCGGGTTCTTCGAGTAGAGCACCTGGCCCGTGCCATAGTCCAGGAGGACCGCCGACCGCGCCTCCAGGTCAAGGGCGGGTGCCGCCTGCGCGGGTGTGGCGAGCGATCCGGTGAGCAGCGCGACCGCAAGGGCCACCAGGACGATGGCCCTCACCAAGCGATACGGCTTGCGATTCAACAATGGGCACCCTCCTATTGTGAGACTCGCGAAGCAGCGGTCTCATCGGCCCCCGCGAATCGCCAGACCTCCCTGCCAACCGTTCCCTGTTTGCCGGCCGCCAGCGCCCGCAAGACGCCCGGGGCGGCGGCTGCAATCGCCACCGGCGCCGCCTCCGGTGAGAGCCCCACCGCCTCCAGCCGGCGCTGCAGCTCGTCCCGGGCCTCGCGCATGACCGCGTCGATGGCGTCCAGCGCCGCCTGCACCATGCGCTCGTCCCCGCGCACCACCGGGCCCACCTGCGCCAGCAGGCTCTCCAGGAGCGCGGCCTCCTCGCCGTCCACCTGGTCGAGCACCACCACGCCCGGTGCGCCCTGAGCCATGTCGCCCGGGTGGCCAATCACCTTGGCCGCGGCCACGGGCACGCCCGCCTCCGCCAGGTCGGCAGCCGTCAGCTCGGTCGCCATGTTGACCACCAGCGCGCCGGCGGAGAGATGGGGCTGGATCTCGGCCAGCGCCTGGGCCACCTGACCGGACGGCGCCGTGACGAAGACCACCCGGCAGCCCCGCACGGCGCTGGCCTGATCTGAAGCGATGCCGCCGACTTCGTCGGCCAGGGCCACCGCAGCCGCCTTGGGGCGGCCGATGATCACCTTGCGGGCGGAGCTGGGAATGCGATGCGCCAGGATCGATGCCAGCGGCCCGACTCCGAGGATCGCGATCTTGTCGTTCACCGCGCTGCCTCCTCGCGAAGGGGGTACAAGACACTTACAGTCTGCCCATCCCTTGCCGAAGGCACACGCCCGACCCGCGGATCAGAAGGGGGATAACACGGTTAGGCAGGGTGCTGGATCCGGCTGTGGCGGAGAGACAGCACGCCTGCTTCAACGTGTATCATTATACATGAGTGAGACGAGCCACGACGTAGGGAGGTCGCGGAAACTAGAGGTAGATGGCGCGGTGCGTCCAGCCCTCTTCCAGCGGCACCTCGGCCACCAGCCGGCCGACCAGGTCGGGGCCGTACTTCACCAGGTACGGAAGGATCGAGAACGCCCGCTCCTGCAGGCCGCTCGGCATGAGGTTTGCCCGCAGCCGGTCGAACTGGCGGAGGGCGGTCTCGCAGTTCTTGCGGTGCTGCTGCTTCGCCTTCTCCTCCAGGCGGTTGATCTGATGCTCGATCTGCCGCCGGTTCTCCTCCACCACCTGCTGCAGGTGGGGGTCCAGCTGAAGCACCAGCTGCGCCAGCGCGCCGTAGCGCTCGCCGAAATCCCGGCGGAAGGCGGCGAAGGCGTTCACGATCCCCAGCCGGTCCTCCCGCTCCAGGAGCTCCTGCTTGCGTTCCTCGAGCCGGTAGAAAGCATCCTCCAGCGTAAGCCCCTGCTTCTGCAGCACCCGGGCGATGGGCGGCTCCACCAGCGTGAAGCCCTCACGGGGCACCAGCACCGGCATCTGCTGGCCGAGGGTGCGGTAGACGTCGCGGTAGAGCCCCAGGTAGTTGATCTCCCCGGGCCCGCCCACGTACACCAGGTCCGGCAGGAGGAACGACTGCACCACCGGGCGCAGCACCACGTTGGTGGAGAAGCGCTCCGGGTGGGTCCAGGCGAGATCCACCAGCTCGGACCGGCTCCAGGCGAGGTCGGGGTTGCCGCGCACCCAGACCCGGTCGCCCTCCCCCACCAGGGGCAGCCGGTCGCCGTCGATGTAGATGAAGAGGTTCAGGCTGCCGGGGAAGCGGTCCACCGTGGGGGTGAACCCCAGCTGCCGCTCCCAGCGGGTGACGCCCCGCTCCAGGGCCGCCTCCACCTCCCGCTGCCGCTCCAGCACCTGGGCGAAGAACGGCGCCTCGATGCGCCGCAGCGCCGGGTCCGAGGCGTTGAGGAACACAAGGCCGGTGCCGCGGAAGAGCCAGGCCATCAGGCGGCCGAACCAGTCCGCCAGCGACGGCCGGCCGCCCGTGGCCGCCGGGTCCAGCGCGGGCGGTCCGGATGCAGCCTCCCGCACACGGGCCATCACCTCGGCCTTGAACTCGGTCTCCGGCATGAGCGCCTCGAACTCGGCGATCAGGGCCTCCACCGAGGGCGGCATCGGCGCCAGCGCCACCGAGCGCCGCTCGCCGTCGAACCGTTCCGCCAGGGCCAGCCGGTGGGCCTGCTCGCCCGCGGGCACCATCACCCACGACACCTCGTGCCAGTCGTGGTCCTCCCCGGCGATCCAGAAGACCGGCACCACCGGCACGCCCAGCAGCTCGCTCTGCCGCCGGGCCAGCCGAACGGTGGTCATCGCCTTGTAAATGGTATACGCGGGCCCGGTGAGCACGCCGGCCTGCTGGCCGGTCACCGCCGCGAGCGTGCCCGGCTGACCCAGCAGCCGGGCACCCTCCAGGGCCGCCTCGTCGGCCCCGAGGGCGCGGTTGTACCGCTCCAGGGCAGCCGCCACCGCCGCCCGGTCGCCGCTGTAGCCGCCGGCGTTCAGGTAGGCGGCCCGGCGGGCGAAGCTCTCCTGGCGCGTCCAGTCATACTCGTAAGCAGGAGCCACGCGGGCAAAGTCGTTCAGGTAGGCCAGAGCCGCCGGGCTGGGGCTCAGGGCCACCCCCGGCACGGGTTCGATCTGCATCAGTCAATCACCATGATTTTCCCGGGATGCTCGGCCACCGCCTCGCCGATGATGGCGGCGCAGAGCGTCCCGTGTGCTGTGAGGGCCGCGGCCAGCTCGTCCGCCCGCTCGGCCGGGACGGCGATCAGGAGGCCCCCGGAGGTCACCGCGTCGCAGAGGATCATCCGCATCAGTTCGGGCACCGAGTCGGCAAACGCGACGTGCCCCTCGCCGGTGAGGAAGCGGAAATTGGCCTTCGAGCCGCCGGGGAAGACCCCCTGCTCGGCGTAGCCGAAGGTCGCGGGCAGCACCGGCACCGCCCCGGCCCGGATGCGCAGGCCCACCTGGCTGGCCCGGGCCATCTCGGAGGCGTGGCCCAGCAGGCCGAAGCCGGTGATGTCGGTGAGGCCGCGCACCGCGAAGGGCGCCAGCACGTCCACGACGTTGTTCAGCTTGGCCATCACCTGCGTGACTTCTTCGGCCTCCGCCGGCGTGGCGAGGCCGCGCTTGATGGCCGTGGTGATGACCCCCACGCCGATGGGCTTGGTGAGCAGCAGCCGGTCGCCCGGCCGCACGCCCGCCTTGGTGGCCATCCGGTCGGGGTGGACCACCCCCGTGACGGCGAGGCCGTAGGTGGGCTCGGGACCGTCGATGGAGTGCCCCCCGATGAGGGTCGCGCCCGCCTCGGCCACCTTCGCCGCGCCCCCGCGCAGGATCTCGGCCAGGACGCGCCGGTCCAGCTTGGAGACGGGGAAGCTGACGAGGTTGATGGCGGTAAGCGGCCGGCCGCCCATCGCGTACACGTCGGAGAGGGCGTTGGCCGCGGCGATGGCCCCGAACCAGTACGGGTCGTCCACGATGGGCGTGAAGAAGTCCGCCGTCTGCACCAGGGCGATCTCGTCGGAGAGGCGGTAAACCCCGGCGTCATCCGGCGTGTCGAGGCCGACGATCACGTCGGCGTTGGGCAGGGAGGGAGGCAGATGCTTCAGCACCTCGGATAGGTCCCCCGGACCTATCTTGCACCCTCAGCCGGCCTTGGCCGTGTACTGCGTGAGGCGAATGGGATCGGACTCGCCGCTGAGCCGCATCGGGTTCACCTCCCCTGCATTAGACGATGGCTGCCCGGAGGGCAGATACCACCAAGTCGAACTCGTCATCCCAGAGGGTGCGGGGGTCGATCAGCAGCAGCCCGGCCTGGATGCGCACCATCACCGGCGGATCGCCGGCCCGGAGGCGGGCTTCCACCTCCTGCGGCGCCGGGTGCGGGACGGCTACCAGACGGGTGGGCAGGTCGACGGCCGGCAGGGCGCCGCCGCCCGCCCGGGAGACGCCGTCGACCACCTCGCACTCGATGCCCGCGGCCTGCAACTTTGCGGCCAGGGCCTCGGCGCGGGGAGCGATCTGCTCCCGCGTGGCCGTGAGCATCCGCACGGCCGGGATCCGCTCCACGGCCCGCTCGGGCTCCAGGTAGAGGCGCAGGGTGGCCTCGATGCCCGCCAGGGTCAGCTTGTCCACCCGGAGCGCCCGGGTGAGCGGGTGGCGCCGGCAGCGCTCCACCAGCTCCCGCCGGCCCACGATGAAGCCGCCCTGCGGGGCGCCGAGCAGCTTGTCCCCCGAGAAGGTGATCAGGTCGGCGCCGTCAGCGATCAGCTCCGGCATCGTCGCCTCGTGGGGCAGGCCGAAGGGCGCCAGGTCCAGCATCACGCCCGAGCCCCAGTCCACCAGGCAGGGGAGCCCGTGCCGGTGGGCGATTTCGGCCAGCTCCCGCACCGGAACCTCGGCGGTGAAGCCCACCAGCCGGAAGTTGGAGCGGTGGACCTTGAGGAGCGCGGCGGTCTCCGGCCCGATGGCGTTCTCGTAGTCGCGGGGGTGGGTCTTGTTGGTGGTGCCCACCTCCACCAGCCGGGCGCCGCCCTGGGTGATCACCTCCGGCACGCGGAAGGAGCCGCCGATCTCCACCAGCTCGCCGCGAGAGACCACCACCTCCCGCCCCGCCGCGAGGGCGGAGAGCATCAGGAGCACGGCGGCGGCGTTGTTGTTGACCACCATGGCCGCCTCGGCGCCGGTGAGCTGGGTGAGCAGCCGCTCCACGTGGGCGTAGCGGGAGCCCCGCTCGCCGGTGCTGAGGTCCAGCTCCAGGTTGTTGTACCGCCCGGCGATCGCCTGAATGGCGGCCACCGCCTCCTCGGCCAGGGGGGCGCGGCCCAGGTTGGTGTGGATCACCACCCCGGTGGCGTTGATCACCCGGCGCAGGCTGGGCTGAAACCGGCTGCGGAGACGCTGTGCGGCCAGCGACGCCAGGGCCTCGGCGGACCGGTCGAGGGCGAAGACCTCCTCCTCGTCCGCCGCGGCGGCAATTCTGCGGCGCACCTCATCCAGCGCCTCGCCCACCGCGGCCACCACCAGGGGCCGCGACCGCTCGGCCAGCAGCCGCCGCCCGGTGGGGGTCTCCAGAATGGCGTTGACGGGCGGGATCTCCCGCAAGGCCCGCTGCTGCCATGGTTTCATCCTTCGTGCCTCCGATCGCCCGAAATCCAGGTGGTTCAGATCGCTCCTAAAATTATAAGTCACCCCGGAGCCCGGGGCCAAGGGCGGCCGGTCGAAGAGGAACTAGACGTTCTAACCCGGAATATTCTACGTGCGAAGGACTTAACCGTCCCGGGAGGTCAGCCCGATGTCCACGTCCAAACCGTCTCGCCCAGCCGTTCCGTTCTGGACCAGCCTGGTCCAGTACTACCGTAACTGTCTCAGCCGGGAGCAGGAACTCGGCATCCAGGTACCCGCCGACCCGAATGCCAGGGTGATCCTGCACCGCATCGAGGAGCACCTGATCACCCGCAAGGCCAGCACGACCATTATCAGCAACCCCGCGCACACGCAGCCCATCCTCGCCTACCTGAACCGGCGGGGCCGCGGCATCGGGGGCACCTTCATCTACGGCTACCCGCTGGTCCGGGAGGGGGAGCGCCTGTACCCCATCTGCTACACCGAGGTGACCCTGGAGCCCGGCACCGCCCCCCAGACCGTGGTGCTCACCCGGGGAATGCGGGAACTCCTGTTCAACCGGTTCTACCTGCGGTTCGCCGCCGGCCTCACGGATGCCGAGATCGCCGAACTGCAGCGAAGCTGGCTGAGCAGCCGCGGCCCGGAGCCCGTGGAGCTGCTCAACCAGTTCCTGGCCGGCGTCGACCTCCAGTACGACGCGGTGCTGTTCGGCGCCGAGGGATTCGGCCAGGCCCGGGGACCCGCCCGTGAGCTGCAGCTCATGGAACAGCTGCGCAAGGACCGGCTGCCCGACGGGATCCGCATCTTCAGCGGGGAGCAGGGCCTCCCCGCGGCCCGCCCGAACGACGATTACCTGGCCATCCAGCCGCTGGACGCTGACCAGGTACAGGTGGTCAAGCGCTGGCGGGCGCCGTTCCTGGCCGTCTCCGGCCCTGCGGGGTCGGGGAAGAGCCGCGCCGCGGCCTGCCTCGTCGCGAGCGCCGCCGCGGCGGGGCAGCGAGTGCTGTGGGTGAGCCCGGACGGCCAGCTGCCGGACGAGCTGCTCGCCGCCTTCCCCGGCGTGCTGCGGATCGGCAGCAAGGAGGCGTGGCTCGCCAGCCTGCAGCGGGCCCTGGAGGTGCTGGAGGCGCTGCGGGGACCGGAGGAGGCCGTGCACCCGGACGGGGCCACGCGGCCGGAGGAGCCGGCGTCGCCCGACGAGGCGCTGGCGGCGGAGAGCCGGGAGCTGGCCCGCGAGCTGGACCGGCTCCAGGCGGAGGAGCGGCAGGCATCCGCCCTCGCCGACCTCGGGAAGGCGATGGCGCCGGTGGCCGGCCGCGTCGAGGCCGACCTCGCCCGTCATCCCCGCCGGGACTGGATCGCGGCCCTGGCGGGGCGCATCACCGAGGCCAACGCCGACCAGTTCCGCCCGGAGCAGCTCGCCGCCCTGCGCGACCTGCACGTGCGCGCCCTCTCCTGGACGGAGGAGGGCGGTTCCCTGGGCGCCCGGCTGGCCCAGATGCGCCGCGCCGGGCAGATCAAGAGCGCCCTTCGGCAGGCGGGCATCCCCGAGTTCTGCCATCCGGAAGGCGACCTGCCGGCCCAGGTGGAAGGCCTCGGCCTCCTGCTGCAGGCCTATCCCCTCCTGCTCACCCGTGCCCGGCAGATCCAGGCGCAGGCCGGGACCCGCCGGCGCAGTCTCGCGGAGGCCGCCGCGGCGGTGCAGGACGCCGCCCGCCGGAAGGCGGAGGTCGACCGGCGCCGGCTGGAGGCGGCGTGGCTGCAGCGGGTGGCCCGGTTCCGCCCACACCTGGACCAGATCATCGCCTCGGTGAAGGCGGAGATCGCGTCGCTGGAACGCGGGGACGACAGGCGCTCGATCCTCACGCGGCAGCGGTTCTCCGACCTGCTGGCCGCCTTCCCCGTGGTAGTCACCCCGCACCTCGCCGTTGCGGGTATCGTGCCCAACGAGCCCGAGATGTTTGACCTGCTGGTGGTGGACGACGCCCACCGGCTGCAGATCCCTGCGTTCCTGCCGGTGCTCTACCGGGCCAAACACGTGGCCCTGCTGGGCGACGAGTCGGCGCCCCCGCCGGTGACCGCACTGGGTCCCGACGAGGACGCCCGCCTACTCAACCAGGTGGAAGGGCACAACCTGGCCCCGTTCACCTACACCGAGATGACGCCGCTGCACCGGGCCCTGGCGGTGGCCGGACCCCAGACCCGCCGCCTGAGCGGCCGGTACCAGGCGCGCCTCGAAACGCAGTTCACCAACGTGGCCGACGGCCAGACGCAGTTCGCCGCGCCGGCTGCCATCAGCCAGGCCCGGAACCCACTGGAGGCCCGGGCAGTGCTGCTGCAAGTGGCGCACCTTGTGGAGGCCGGCGTGGACGACGTGGCCATCGTCAGCCCCTTCAGCGGCCAGGTGCGGCTGCTCCGGCAGCTACTGGAGCGGCTCGCCCAGGCTGAGCGCGACCCGGCGCGCACACAGGCCCTGGCCCGCGTGCCGGTCTACCCGGCGGACGGGATCACCCGCAAGCACCGGGCGGTGGTGCTCTCACTGGTCCTGGCCGGGGGTGCGACGCCGGAGGGCCTGGCGTGGCTGGAGGAGCGCCGGGGGCTGGTGCGGCGCGCCCTCGACTGCGCCACCGAGCAGGCGGTCATCGTGGGCCACCGGGCGACGCTGGAGCAGGCGCCGGGCCTGGCGGAGATCCTGGACGGTGCCGCCGGTGCCGCCGAGGCGCCGGCCGGCGGGCTCCAGCCCGAGGCGTTCGGCCTGCTGCCCACGGAGCGGGAGACGCTCGTCTCCGCCCTCACGGCATCGGACGCTATCCCCGAGGGCCTGACGGCGTCGGAGCGGGAGCTCCTCAACCGCCTCTCCGTGCGGCTGCGGCAGCGCGGCGTGCTGCTGGCGCCGCGCCTGCCGCTGGCGTGGGCGCTGGGGGCCGAGCGGCTGGCCGCGCTGCCGCCCACCCGGCAGGAGGCGGCGCTGACCACGTACCCGCTGGTCACGGTGATCGACGGCGAGCAGCTGATGCCCCTGGCCGTGGTGGAACTGGAGCAGGGCGAGCCGGGGCCCGCCGCGGTCATCTGCGCGGAGGCCGGCCTCCAGTATCTGGCCGTGCCGCCGGGCGACTGGGACCGGCTGCGGGAGTGGCAGCTATAGGGAGGTTGACGAGGCCAGGCGGTCCGGTCAAACCGGTTCCAGCTGGGACAGAAGCCGAGCGGACACTCCCGGCCGGAGAGACGGGCACACGGCCTGCACAGACCAGGCCGCCCAGACACAGTTTGAGCCGTCCCGGTCTCATGGCCGGGACGGCTCGCGATCGATGCGCCTGATCTGGCGGGAGTATGTGGGAATCGAACCCACCAGCCGCAGGATCACTACGGCTCAAGCGGTTTTGAAGACCGTGCGGGCCACCAGGACCCGATCTACTCCCGTCTGCGATCAAGACTATATCACACTTGAAACGCCGCCGCAACCGAGCCTCACTCCTGCGCCAGCCGCACCGGCGGCAGCACGAGCGTGAGCAGCAGCGCCGGCACCACCAGCAAGGCGATCACCCGCATGACGACGAGCACGCCAAAGTGATCGGCCACCACGCCCAGGATGGAGTTGCCCACGCCCCCCATGCCGAAGGCGAGGCCCAGGTTGAGTCCCGAGGCCAGGCCCAGGCTGCGGGGCATGTAGTCCTGGGTCATCACCAGTGTGGTCGTGAACGTGGAGACCACCAGGAAGCCGGCGCCGAAGAGGCCGATCAGGAGCGGCCAGCCCCGCAGGAAGGAAAGAATAGCCTGCAGGGGCAGGAGCAGGGCGAAGGACGCGATCAGCACCGGCTTGGTGCCGAAGCGGTCAGCCAGCGGGGCGCCGAGCAGGGTGCCCAGCACGCCGGCCAGCAGGTAGATCATCTGCACCAGGCCGGCCGTGTCGGGGTTGTAGCCCAGCACGTCGATCCAGAAGAAGGGCACAAAGGTGGTCATGCCCAGGTGGATCACCGACCGCAGGATCACCACCAGGGTGATCAGCACCGTGCCGCGCCAGTTGGTCTCCCCGGGGGCTGCCTGCCCGTTCCGGCGCGCCGCGGCCTCCTGCTCGTGGGCGCGCCAGCGGGGCAGCAGCCAGAGCAGCCAGACGGCCAGGGAGAGCGGCAGGACCGCCGCCCCCCAGGTGCCCCGCAGGCCGAAGGCGGCGATCAGCGCGGTGGCGAAGGCCGGCCCCAGGGCGTAGCCCAGGTTGCCGCCCACGTTGTAGATGGCCATGGCCAGGGCCCGCCGCCCGCCGGCCAGGTTGTGGGCCGCGTGCGCCCCCTCCGGGTGGAAGGCGGCGCTGCCCAGCGCGCTCACCACCACGGCCGCCAGCACCAGCCAGTAGTTGGAGAGGAAGCCCACCACCGCAAGGCCCAGCCCGCCCAGGGTGACGCTGAGCGGCAGCAGCCAGTGCATCTCCGACCGGTCGCTGATGATGCCGAAGATCGGCTGCGTGAAGGTGGAGGTCAGGTTGGCGAAGAGCGGGATGAGGCTCACCATTGCGTAGGAGAGGGAGTAGGCCTCCCGCATCGCCGGCAGAAGGGCGATGATGGCGCCGGAGGTGAGGTCCACGACCCCGTGGGTGAGGCTGAGCACGAACAGAAAGGCGAGGGCGGGACGCCCCGCGGCGGCGACTGGGTTCAAGGTTTTCGCTTCCTCCTCGTAGACACTCGACGGCCGTTGGTGATACCCTTGCATTCGCCCCCCGCCGCTTCTCCTCCTCCCCGTCCACCCTGGAGGAGTCCCGGCGCCGGGGTCGAAGAGAGCGAGGTAGGCAACTTGGCAAAGTGTGTCAACGGAAGTGAGTGTTCAGGTGAAGAACTCGAAGTGGGCGCTGGCCCTGGTGATGATGTTCCTCGGCCTGCTGCTGACGATCCAGTTCCGGATCACCAGCCAGCAGAACCTCGACCCCAGCCGGATGCGCGCCGATGAGCTCGTCGCCGCGCTCTCCGACCGCGAGGCGCAGCTGAAGGCGGCGGAGGAGCGCATCCGCGCTCTCGAGCAGGAGGTGGCCCAGCTGCGCCAGTCGCTGTCGTCACCCTCGCAGGCCGCCGAGATGGAGCGGCTCAGGCTCCTGGCCGGCACCACCGAGGTGACCGGTCCGGGGGTGGTCGTCACGCTGAGCGAGACGCCGGAGGCGGTGAGCGCGGCCAACAAGGTGGCCGACGAGGACATCTGGCGGGTGGTGAACGAGCTGCTCACGGCCGGCGCCGAGGCCATCTCGGTGGGGGGCGTCCGCCTCTCCAGCGTCACCGGCATCCGGAACGTCGGAGACCGCATCCTGGTGCACGAGACGATGATCGCCTCGCCGGTGGAGATTCACGCCATCGGCGACCCTGCGGTGCTGGACGCCTCGCTGAAGCTGCGGGGCGGCGTGATCGACCTGCTCGCCCGCTGGGGCATCAAGGTGTCGGTGATTCGAAGCGACAGCCTCACTCTGCCCCCGGTGAAGACGCCGCCCACCTTCCGCTACGCCACGTCCACAACCAGCGTCAGCGCCGCGGATACCGGTGGCCCCTGGCCGCAGGTCCCCGCGCAGGGGGATGCCTCTCCTTACGGCAGCGACACCCCGCATGCCCTGCTGGCCTCGCGCGCTCTTCCGTACCCGGAGCGGCCCGACGGGCGTTGAGCACCCCGGGCCGACCCAGATAACAGGCGAACCGCGCAAGGGCGCCCCCGCACCCCCTCGGCACCCCGCTTGCCAGGGCGGTACGGGCGGCGCCCGTCGCTTCCTATTGGAGCACGCGCCCGCTCCGGGTGTAGATCACCGCGTGCCTGGGGCTGCGGGCGTAGCCCACCAGGTCCAGCCCCAGGTGGCTGGCCAGCCGCACCGCCTGGTCGGTCGCCGCGGTCAGCGAGGCGGCGACGGCGATCTGCGCCCGGCCCAGCTTCGTGGCCGCCTCGTAGGAGATGCGGCCGGAGCTCAGGGCGACCACCCGGCGGAAGTCCCAGCCGGCCCGCAGGGCGGCGCCGATCGCCTTGTCGAGGGCGTTGTGCCGGCCGATGTCCTCCCGGACGATCAGATCGCCCGTGGCCACGTCCTTCAGCCCGGCGGCGTGCACCCCGCCCGTTGCGGCGTACAGCGGGGTGTTGCGCTGCATCTCCTTCATCCACTCCAGGAGGTCGTCCAGGCGGACCTGCAGCGGATGCTCCACCTTGCGCAGGATCAGGGCGTCCTTCAGCGAGCTGAAGGTGACCCCCTTGCCGCAGCCGGCGGTGAGGTAGCGCTTGCGGGTGCTCGCGTCGGGCAGTTCGGTCAGACCGGGCAGGTCGGCCCAGATCATGCCCCGGTCCTCGTCCACCGAGAGCCGCGCCACCTCGGCCAGGTCCCGGATCATCCCCTCGCCAAAAAGAAAGCCGACCGCCCAGTCATCCAGGTGGCTGGGCGTCGTCTGCAGGGTGACAACCTCCTGGTCGTTGATGTACAGCGTGGCCGGCCGCTCCACTGGCATGGGCGGGAGCTGGTCGTGATCGCGCATGAAACCCCTCCTCCGTCAGCCGGCATCGGCCAGCAGCCCCCGGGTGGCCACCAGGGCCGACCGCAGCACGTCCCCCGGGCGCTCCCGCCACATCCGCCGGCAGGTGCCCAGCAGGTCCGCCACGCCGATGCCGCGCCTCCTCCGGCCCGGCAGGGCAGGCAGGTAACGGGCCGCCTCCGGGCCCAGCCGCCGCAGCGCGGCCTCCTCGCCGTCGGCGAAGAGGGCCCCGACGCCTCGGCGGTACGCGATTTCGGTGAGGAGTTCGATGGGCTCCGGCAACATCCCTGCCGCCACCAGGCCCCGCACCCAGGCCGCCATGCGTGCGGCGGCAGGCGCGTCCAGCCCCAGTTCGCCGGCACGCCCGGCGTCGGGCGAGAGCTTGGCCGGGCACGCCAGGGTGCAGCCGGTGCAGCGGGAGGGCACCGCAAGGGTGTCCCGCACCGCCACCGCCTTAACCCGCTTGGCGCCCAGGACGGCCGCGACTCCGCTACCGCCGGCGAAGTGGCCCTCGTGCACCAGCGTGGCATAGGGCACGCCGTGGTCGCCCGCCGGCCCGAGCACCATGGTCGCCCAGTAGGGGCCCAGTTCGGTGTACAGCTGCCGCGCGGCGTCCGGTACCTCCAGCCCCCACAGGCGGCCGGCGTCCAGCACGTGCACGCCCTCGGGTTCCAGCACGAGGACTCCGGGCCGGTCCAGCCGGCCGTCGATCACCACGGCGTCGTAGCCTGCGCCCTTGAGGGCAGCCGCCATCCGGCCGCCCATCGACGAGAGGGCCGGCCGGTCCAGGGCGGCGCCCATCGCCATCCGCCCCGCCGTCTCCTCCGAGAGGGGACCCGTGGCCAGGGCGACCCGCTCGGCCGCCCTGGCCGCCTGGTCTCCCCGTGGACCGACGGCCAGCAGGCTCGCCACGAAACCCGCCCCGCCGATGTACCCCCGCTTCAGGGCCGCCGGCGTCGCCTCCACCCGGGCGGTGCGCCGGGTGAGGTCCACGTACAGGATCCGCTCGGCGTAGGTCCACGGTATCATCGCCGGTCCCTCCCCCGCTGACCGCGTACATCCGTTCGCGCGGCACGGGCCCGTACGGCCCGTGCCGCGCCCTCTGCCACAGCCGCCGCCCTCAGTCCCCCACGGCTTCGGCCTCCTCCTCGGTCTCCCGCACCCGCGGGCCGAGGATGGAGGGCAGGGTCTCCACGAACCAGGTGTAGATCACCACCGTGCCGGCGGTGGCGCCCACGGAGAACAGGATCTCCGCCACGCTGGGCGTGTACTGCGAACCCAGGGCGCCCATCAGCGCCGTGAAGCCCACGTTGAGGCGCAGGGCGATCATGCCCAGCACGGTGAGCAGGCCGCCGGCCACCAGGCCCGCCCTGGTATACCGGGCCCGGGAGGAGAGGATGACGATCGGCGCCACGAAGCCGACCAGGATCTCCGCCCACCAGAGCAGGGTCTCCACCCGGGGGGCGAAGAGCAGCCCCAGCTGGCCATCCGCCGCCAGCCAGCCCACCCGCCAGAGCAGCACGGCCGAGAGGAAGCCGGCGCACCAGGGGGCCAGCCGCGCCAGCGCGTCACGCTCGAACTTGATCTTGTAGTAGGCGCTGGTGAAGCCCTCGATCACCATCATCATGCCGAGGCCGGTGGCGATCGAGCTCAGCAGGTAGACGTAGTTCAGCCACGGATGGTACCAGAGCGGGTCCATGCGGCGGCCGGTGATCATGAACAGCGTGCCCAGCGAGGAGTGGTGCATCGTGGAGAGCAGCACGCCCACCAGCACGAAGCCCGGCAGGATCTTGTGCAGCGCGTGGTCGGCCCGCTTCACCCACGGCCGCTTCTGCTCCTCCGCCACCCGGCTGATGTTCTCGAAGAAGAGCACGATCAGGTAGAGGAAGACGCACCAGGCGATCTCAAACAGCGGCGAGTGCAGGTTGCCGCCGAAGACGATGGGGTTGATGATGCGCCAGGGGATGCCGATGTCGAAGGCCAGGCGCACGCCCATCGAGAGGTACATGATCGCGGCCCAGATCACCGCCCGGCGGTTGATGTACTCGTACCGCTCGCCGCCCGGGGTGAAGTAGCGCACGAAGGCCATCACGAACCCCGTCGCCCCCAGCGGCACCACGACCACCACGTCGTAGATCTTCCAGAGGCCCCAGGGCATCGAGTCGTTGAGGCCGGTCACGGCCCCGAGGCCCACGAAGAGGCGCACCAGGGCGACAACAGCGGCCGCACCGAACAGGAGGAGCAGGAGCGCCTTGCCCGGCGTCATGCGCCAGCGCCACCACTCCAGCTGCAGGAGCCGCGTGGGCTTGCGGGTGCTCGTCATGCTGGTCGTGCTCACTGCGCCACGCCTCCCCTCTGCTCGGCCTCAATCAGCGCCCGCCGCTTCGAGTAGGCCATGAGCCCCAGCGAGAGCACGGCCACGCCGCTCACCAGGGCCGGCAGCTGCCGCATGGCCTTCCAGGTGAAGCTGGGCACCGGGTCGGTGGTCACGTCGGTGTTGAGGGCGGTGAGGTCCAGCGGCACGGACGAGATGTAGAGCACCGAGGTGCCGCCCGCCTCGTGCTCCCCGTAGATGTGGTCGACGTACCTGCCGCCGCCCCTGGCGATGCGCTCCCGGGCCAGCTTCAGCAGGTCGTCCCGCTCGCCGAAGATGATGGCGTCGGCCGGGCAGGTGGCCGCGCAGGCCGGTTCCAGGCCCGCCTCGATGCGGTCGAAGCAGAAGTCGCACTTGCGCATGCGGGGCACGACCTGGTCGTACTCGTACTTGGGCACCCCGAAGGGGCAGCCGATCTGGCAGTAGCGGCAGCCGATGCACTTGTCGTGGTCGATGGTGACGGCGCCGTTCGGATTCTTCTTGATGGCACCGGCGATGCAGACCGACTCGCAGGCCGGCTCCAGGCAGTGCAGGCAGCCGGTCTTGGTGAAGGTGGAGACGGTCTTGCCGTTCACCTCGGCCGTGATGAACTCGATGGTCGTCCAGGTGTAGGCAGACCGCTTCTGCGGGTTGGTGTAGTCCGTTCCCAGGCTGGTCTCCTCTCCGGGCAGGTCGTTCCACTGCTTGCAGGCCACCTGGCAGCCCCGGCAGCCCATGCACTTGGAGAGGTCGATGAGCATTCCGTAAGCCATGAGCCTACCCCCTTACCGGGCCGGAGCCGCCGGCCTTCTTCACGTTGCAGAGGAACGCCTTGTACTCGGGGATGTTGGTGTTGGCATCCCCCACGTGCGGCGTGAGCACGTTGGCGGAGGCGCCGGTGAACTTGCCCATGTAGCCCCAGTGCCAGGGCATGCCCACGATTTCGATCTCCCGGCCGTGGACCCGCACGGGCCGCATGCGGGGCGTGACCATCGCCGGGGCCACCAGCGAGCCGCGGACCGTGGTCACCTCCACCCGGTCGCCGCCCTGCACACCCAGCTTGGCGGCCAGGCTCGGCGAGATCTCGACGAACATGTCGGGCATCATCTCGCCCAGCCACGGGAGGGACCGGGTCATGGCGCCGGACTGCCAGTGCTCGGTCACCCGGTAGGTGGTGCAGATGTACGGGAAGTCGGGGTCCTCGGCCTCGGTGAGCCGGCCGAACTCGCCCTTGCCGGAGATGGTGATGGCGGGATTGAACTGCCGCCGGTTCAGCCGGTTGGCCACGGGCGACTCCACCGGCTCGTAGTGCTCGGGGATCGGTCCGTCCTTCATGCCGGACGGGGACCAGAGTGCGGCGACCCCCTCCTGCATCATGATGAAGGGGTTCTGCGCCGAGACTTCGGGCGGGTTGGCGGCGGCGAAGTCGGGCACGTCCTGGCCGGTGAACTTCTCGCCGTCCCACCAGAGCAGGGCCCGCTCCGGATCCCACGGCCGCCCCTGTTCGTCCGCCGAGCAGCGGTTGTAGAGGATGCGCCGGTTGGCCGGCCAGGCCCAGGCCCAGCCCAGGTGGGTGCCCAGGGTGGTGCCCGGCTCGTCCTTCACCCGGCTCTTGCACTTCGGCGTCTCGAAGTTGTCGAAGTAGCCGGTGTAGATCCAGCAGCCGCAGGCGGTGGAGCCGTCTTCCTGGAGGCTTCCGAAGCTGGTGAGGCCCTTCCGGTCGGCCCAGGTGTAGCCGTTGATCTCGAAGGCCACCTTCTCGGAGGACGGGTGCCCGCTGCCGTCGTCATAGTCCCAGTGAAGCTTCAGGATCGGGTCGGGGAAGACCCCGCCCTCGGTGGCGTACAGCTCCCGTAGCTTCTTGTAGAGCCGGTCGGCGATCCACAGGTCGTCGTGTGCGTCGCCCATGGGCTCGACGGCCTTGTCGCGCCACTGGATCCAGCGGCCGGAGTTGGTGACGGTACCGCATTTCTCGTAGGAAGCGGCGGCCGGCAGCAGGAAGACCTCGGTCTGAATCTCGGCCGGATTCATGCCCGGCCCCTTCCAGAAGGCCGCCGTCTCGGTCTCAAAGAGGTCGACCACCACCAGCCAGTCGAGATTGGCCAGCGCCGCCCGCTCCTTCGAGACGTTGGGGCCGCCCACGGCGAAGTTCTGGCCCCAGGCGAAGAGGCCCTTGAGCTCGCCCCGTCCCATCGCCTCGAAGATGGACATGTGGGTGTGGTCGCGGCTGTCCAGCTTCGGCAGGTAATGGTAGGCGAACTCGTTCTCCGGCGTGGCGTTCTCGCCCCACCAGGCCTTCAGCAGCGAGATCATGAACTTGCGCCGGTTGGACCAGAAGCCCGACTTGGGCGTCGTCGCCTGGTAGGCCTCGAGCGTCGGGTGGGTCTTCGCCGCCGGCATCGGCATGTAGCCGGGCAGGTTGTTCCAGAGCATCGCCAGGTCGGTGGAACCCTGCACGTTGGACTCGCCGCGGTGGGCGTTCACGCCGCCGCCGGGGATGCCGATGTTGCCGAGGAGCAGCTGCAGCATCGCCACCGCCCGCACGTTCTGGGAGCCGTGGGACGACTGGGTGATGCCCATCGCGTACATGATGTTGCCCGCCTTATCCGGCCGGCCGGTGGAGGTGAAGAGCTCGGCCACCTCCAGGAACTCCTCCACCGTCATGCCGCAGGTCTCGGCGACCATCTCGGGCGTGTAGCGGCTGTAGTGCTTCTTCATGAGCTGGAAGACGCACTGCGGATGCGTGAGCGTCGGGTCCTTGAGGATGTTGCCCTCCGTGTCGAGCTGGTACTGCCAGGTCGTGGTGTCGTAGGTCACCTGGCCGTCCTCGCCCACCTGGGCCCCGGAGAAGAGGCCGTCCTCAAACTGGAAGTCCGGGTGGATGAGGTAGCTGGCGTTGGTGTACTTCACCACGTAGTCGTGGAAGTACCGGCCGTGGGTCATGGCGTAGTTCATCAGGCCGCCGAGGAAGGCGATGTCGGTGCCCGGACGGATCGGCACGTAGAGATCGGCCTTCGCCGCCGTGCGGTTGAACTTCGGGTCCACCACGATCAGCTTGGCGCCCCGGGTCTCCCGGGCCCGGTCGATCCAGCGCATGGAGATCGGGTGGTTCTCGGCCGGGTTGGTGCCCAGCACCATGAACACGTCGGTGTTCTGGTAGTCGTTCCAGTGGTTCGTCATCGCTCCACGGCCAAACGAGGGGGCCAGACCGGCCACCGTGGAGCTGTGTCAGAGGCGGGCGTGGTGCTCGAGCCGCACCACGCCTAAGGCGCGCATCAGCTTGCCGATGACGTAGTTCTCCTCGTTGTCGAGGGCCGCCGAGCCGATGTGGGCCAGGGCGAAGGTGCGGTTGACGGTGACGCCGTTTTCGTCCACCGTCTCGAAGGTGGCGTCGCGCACCTCCTTCACCTTCCGGGCGATCCGGTCGATGGCCCAGTCCCAGTCCTTCTCCTCCCAGTTGCTGGCCCCGGGGGCCCGGTAGAGGACCTTGGTCAGCCGACGGGGATTGGGCACGTAGCGGTTGTCCTTGCCGGCCACCAGCCGCAGGTTCAGGATGGACGCGCCCTTGGGACAGAGGGTGCCCTCGTTGATCGGGTGGTCGGGGTCGCCGTTCACGTGCACGACCTCGCCGTCCTTCACCCACAGCTGGATGCCGCAGCCCACCGAGCAGTACGGACAGATGGTCCGGTAGTCCCTGGCCCCCTCCAGCTTGAGCTCGCCGCGGGTCCCGGCCTCCGCCTCACCCGCCAGCCCCAGGAGGGAGAGGGCTCCGCCCGCCGCCAGCGATGTCTTCAGCAGTTCGCGCCGGGTCAGTGTCAAGACTTCCACCCCCATGTGGTCAGAGAAGACCGTTTCGATCCAAAGTGCTGTGGGTGCGCTGTTCCTCTGGACGAACGGTTTACTCTCAGCTTACCTTTGGTCTAGGCGGACGGAAAATAGGTCAGGGTGGAGGTTTTGTGATGGTACGCTTGGCTCCTGGGTCTAATTGTTAGCGCGATCACAATCCCGACGGTGGATGTTACCCCCTTCACAAGCCGGGGCGAACGACCGTTGGATAGGTCCTTTTGGCTGGGGCCATCAGGCGGTATCTTCCCGCTGTGATGCTCACTTCTGCCTATCTCCCGCGGTCTCGTGGCCGCCGGGACGGGCGCGGCCTGTGTAGAGACAGATAGGCGGGCCCTGGTGTGGACCCGCCCTTTGTCCATAGCCATGTGGCGGCGTATCAGGATGATTGGCAGTTATATAGAACTAGGTATTCTATGCTAGGCAGTCTACATGCGCAGATTGTGAAGGCTATCACGACCATAGTGCTTGAGCGTTATTCCGAAAGTTTGGATGTGTGGCATGGGTGAGACGCGTTTTAAGTCACCTGCAGATTTACGCGTCTTGCGCCTGCAGCAAGGCCAGGCCGTCCGCGGGAGCGCGGGGGAGGCACAGACTGGCCCGGCTGCCGGTGAGGCCCTCATTTACCCGGCCACAACGGCGCCTCCGGAGGCTGGTCGCCACACGGGCCGGGCCATGGCCGGCGGCGCACCGGCGCGACAGAGGCTGGCCGGGGAATGCAGACACACAGGGCCCCGCCGGGGATCGGGCCGGGCGCCCGGTCCCGTGCCGGTCCGTGTGGGGCCACGTAACGCGCGGCCGGGGCGGGCACTCAGTGCGTGTGCCCGCCAGCCCGCAGGAGCACGTAGACCAGCATCATCCCCAGCAGTGACAGCCAGGGCAGCTCCTCCCGCCGCAGGGCCTGCGGCAGCAACTCGGACGCCCCCACGTAGAGGATGCCGCCGGCGGTGATGCCCAGTCCGCCCGCGGTGAGGGCGCCCCCGCCGCCCAGGTATCCCAGCCAGGCGCCGGCCACGGTGGCCGTGGCGGCGGTCGCCAGGTTGAACAGGGCAACCCGGGTCGAGCCGGTGGCCGTGCGGAAGAGCGCGGCGCCGCTGATGCCCTCGGGGATCTTGTGCAGCATGAGCCCGATCACCACCAGCCGCGCGGCCGGGCCCGCATGCCGCAGCGCCAGCCCCAGCGCCACCCCTTCCAGCAGGCTGTGCAGGCCCATGCTGGCCAGCGCGGTCCAGGCGGAACCCGTCCCCTCCTCCCCGCCCTGCCGGCCACCCACCAGCGCCCGCAGCAGCAAGAACAGGCCGAACCCCGCGGCCAGGGCCCCCGCCCCTCCGGGGGCGCTCACCGCCCCCGGCACCAGAGACAGCAGGGCGGTGCCCACCAGGAAGCCCGCACCCAGGGCCGCAACCTGCTCCACCTCGCCGCGCACGTCGGCCAGCCGCAACGCCACCCAGCCCCCGGCCATGTGGACCAGCGCGGCCGTGAGCGAGACCAGTGTGACGACTCCCATCGCGCCCCCCTCCGGGGGCATGTATACGCCCTGTGGGACAGCCTGAGAAGGGGACGGCGGGGTTGCGGAGGGACCCGTCGCATCCACCCGTGGCGCCAGGGAGCAACGGCCTTCGGGCCCGGCGATTGCCTTGCCCTCATCCGGACACACGGCGAAACGTTGCAAGTGCATCTTGCAAAACTGTAAGGAAGAAGTTCGCATCCGTCACGTAATTCGCAGGAAGTCCCTCACCGCGGCCGCTACACTGGGGGCAGAACCCCGTGGAAGGAGGCCCCCAGATGTTCTGGCATAGGCTTAAGCACGCCGCCGCGGTGCTGGTCACCTGCGCGGCCCTGGCCGGCCTGGCTGCGTCGCCGGCCATCGCAGCGTCGGACACTCTCCAATCGCCCCGGTACCCCACGAAGCCGACCGAAGTGGTGATCATCGGAACCATGCACTCGGCCCAGTTGGAGTTCGCGGACCACAGCCCGGCCAGGCTGCGGGCGCTGCTGAACCGCATCAACCCCGCCGCCGTGGGCGTGGAGACGCCGCCGCAGTGGTTTGAGCACGACGTGTACTACGAGATCAGCTACGAGTCTTACGGGGTAGCCGTGCCCTGGGCCCGCGAAAAGGGCCGGGAGGTCCGGCCGGTGGACTGGGTGCCCGACACCGCTGAGCAGGTGAGTGCGCTCGCCTGGCCGTGGGTGGAGACGGACGCCGGGTCGATGTCGTATGCGGATCTCCTCGCGTCCTGGGAGGTGCCGCCCCTCCTCTTCGCCGACCTGCCCGAGTGGCACGCCGCGGTCAACCAGACGTACGCCAACGGCGACGCCGATCCCAATCCCTACAACGAAGCGGGGCGGCGCTACATGCTCTACCGCAACCTGATGATCGCACGGGAGATTGTGAACATGGCCGCGGACTACGAAGGCCAGCGGGTGGCCGTCCTGATCGGCGCCGCCCACAAGCCCGACCTGGACCTCTTCCTCGCCACGGTGCCCAACATCGTCGTCCGGCAGGCCTCCGAGTGGGGCGGCACGGCAACCGTGGACGAGGTGGCCGCCGAGGAACGCCGGCCCGACCACCTGGCGATCCTCTGGTACAACCTGGCCGGCAGCCGCATGCCGCCCGCAGCCGTCGACCTGGCCCGGATGGACCGCCTGCTCGCCGGGCTGGAGAAGGAGACGCCCCGTGACCCCGAGGTCCGGTTCCTGCGTGCCCGCTGGCACCAGTTGAACGGGCAGGCGGCCCGGGCGCTTTCCATCTACCGCACCCTGGCCTGGGGGGAGGCGTGGACCGACCGGCCGTTCACCTTCCCCGACCTCGGCCTGGCCCAGCGCACCGTCGATTGGTGGAATGCGAACGCTCCCCTCGACGAGCCCGTGCAGCTGGGGCTGGACAACGTCTTCTCCCCGGTGGGCAACCTGACGATCCGCCAGCGGGTGCTCTACGAACTGGCCCTGCAGCAGGCGGACCCGACCGCCCGCCAGCGGGCCCGGGCGGAACTGCTCAGTCAGCCGTTCAGCCCGACGCAGCTGCAGCAGCTGCAGGCGCTCCTGGACGCCCCCGCGGCGGCACAGCCCTGACGCCCGCAGACCGCCTCCGGGTCCGAGCGCTGCACCTCGAAGCTGTCTGCGATCTGTCCCACTCCCAGAGTCACGCCCTCGGCAACGGCGCCTGCAGGCTCCTCTGCAGGCGCCTGCCGCGCCGGGGCGACGCGAGGCGCCTTCCAACACCGCCCCCGGGCCTGCATCCCGCAAGCCACGCGGGTAGGGACAGGTAAGGGGTATGCAGAAGACTAGAAGGGCACCAACGGTGGGAGGGAATTCCCTTGCTGCACCTGCTCGAAGCCTTCTGCGCCGCCGCCGAAACCGGCAGCCTGAGCAAGGCCGCCGAGGCGCTGCACCTGTCTCAGCCTGCCATCACACGTCAGATCAGGGCTCTGGAGGCCCAGCTCGGCGCGGTGCTCCTCACCCGCACCCCCAGGGGGGTGGAGCTGACGCCGGCCGGCCAGGCCGTGCTGCCCCACGCCCGGGCCGCCCTGGCGGCCGTGGCTGCCTGCCGCCACGCCGCCGCCGAGGCGTCCGGCCGGGGTCCCGCCCGCCTGCGCATCGCCGCCGGAACCATGATCACCCTCTACACCCTTCCCCCCGTCATCGCCGCCTTCCGGGAGGCCTACCCCTCCATCCCCGTCGAGCTGCTGCCCGGCCACCACCGGGACGCGCTGGAGCAGGTGATTGAGTACAAGGCAGACGTGGCCTTCATCGCCACCAACGTCTCCGTGCCCGGGACCAAGGCGATCAGACTCTTCTCCGACCCGCTGCTGCTGGTGAGCCACCCCGAGTCGGAGCCCCTGGAGCGGCTGGCGGACCTGCGGGACCGGACCCTGCTGGTGCTGGAGCCCAGGGCGGGCATGCGGCACGAGGTCGAGCGCGCCCTGGCCGAGCACGGGGTCTCCTGCCGCCTGGTGGAGCACCCGACCGTGGAGACCATCAAGACCGCGGTGATGCTGCAGATGGGCGTCACCATCCTGCCAGCCAGCGCGGTCCGGGAGGAGGTGCGCGCCGGCCGGCTGGCCGCCCGTCCCATTGCTGACTGGCCGGGGTCGGTCCGGACCATCCAGGCCTTCGTGCGCGCTGAGGGGACCCTGCCGGAGCCGGTGCGGGCCTTCATCCACATGGTGAAGCGCCACTACCGCGAGCAGTGACGAGCCTTTGACGCGGCGGACCATCTGCGCTATCCTCTTCGTTGAAAACATTCTTACTGGCTGCCGACACCAGCCGACAGCCCACTTACCGAAAGCAGGTGGAGTCATGCAATCGCCCACGCCTTCTGAAGGGCTCCTGGCCGATGAGTACGCGCTCGAGATGATGCGCGCCTACTGGCTGGCCGGGCAGCACCGCCGCAGGGTGGTCAAGGAGGTCTTCTTCCGCAAGGCCCCCTTTCAGGGCCGACTGGCGCTCGCCGTCGGCATCAACCAGGTGGCCGACTATCTGCTTAACCTGAAACTGACCGAGGATGACCTCCAGTACATCGCCTCGCTGGGCTTCGAGCCCGAGTTCGTCGAACACCTGCGTGGCCTGCGCTTCACCGGTGACATGTACGCCGTGGCGGAGGGGACGTTCGTCTTCCCCGGCGAGCCCATCATCACGCTGGTGGGCCCCATCGAGGAGCTCACGTACGTGGAGGCCCGCGTCCTCAACATCGTCAACCCGCAGACGCTGGTGGCCACCAAGGCCTACCGGGTGGTGGAGGCGGCCGAGGGCGACCCCATCCTCGAGATGGGGCTGCGCCGTGCGCAGGGGGGCGACGCCTCCATCTACCACAGCCGGGCCGCCTACATCGCCGGCGTGGCCGGGACCTCGAACCTCGAGGCCGGCCGCCTTTTCGGCATCCCCGCCAAGGGCACGCACGCCCACGCGCTGGTGATGCTGGGGGGTGACGAGAAGGAGGCGTTCCGCCTCTGGGCTCAGTCCCAGATCAAGCTCGGCCGCAACCCCACCTTCCTGGTGGACACCTACGACTCGCTCCGCTCGGGCCTGCCCAACGCCATCGCCGTGGCGCGGGAGATGGGCATCCGCATCGGCGCCATCCGCATCGACTCGGGCGACCTGGCCTACCTGTCGAAGAAGTGCCGGAAGATCCTGGACGACGAGGGCTTCAAGGACGCCCAGATCATCGCCTCGGGCGACCTGGACGAGTATGTCATCCGCGACCTGAAGCTGCAGAAGGCCCCCATCGACATGTGGGGGGTGGGCACCAACATGGTGGTAGCCGCCGACCAGCCCTCCCTGGGCGGCGTCTACAAGATGTCGGCGGTGGAAGAGAACGGGGCCTGGTCGCCCCGCATCAAGGTCTCGGAGAACCCCGAAAAGGTCACGCACCCCGGCGGGCCGAAGCAGCTGATCCGGTTCCGCTGCCGGGAGACGGGCTACTACCTCGCCGACCTGCTGATGCTGCCCGATGAGCCGCTGCCCAAGCCCGATCAGCCCTTCCTCATCTTCGACCCCGTCCACACGTGGAAGCGCACGTGCCTGCGCAACTTCGAAGTGGAGAACCTGCTGATCACGTATGTCCGCGACGGCCGGCGGGCGATTCCCCGGCGGTCCCCCGCCGAGGTGACCGCCGAGGCCCGGGAGCGCGTGGCCACACAGCGGCAGCGCTTCTACGAGGAGATCCAGCGGCTCACGAACCCGGCGGCCTACAAGGTGGACCTGTCGGAGCCGCTGTGGAAGCTGAAGATGCAGATGCTGGACGCCATGACCCGGCACTGAACGGGGTTTTCGGGGCTGTCCCAGAGTCGCCGCATGTGACTCCGGGACGGCCCCTCTGGCGTTTCCGGGCTCTGGTCTCGCATCGTCCCTCCCCTCACCGCCCCCGGGATCTGCCCCGGGCCCGTGCCCAGCAGCTCCCGATGGTCTGCCACCTGTGCCCGGGCCCCCGCCCTGCCCACCAGCCCACCCGACGGCCCGTTCTGTTAGATTTTCGTACCCCTCCCCCCCAACCCCGTGCGAATTTCTATCACTTCATCCCTCAACCATCGGGCCACCCGACCCCCGTAATGCCCACCAGCCCACCCGGCGGCCCGTTCTGTTAGACTTTCGTACCCCTCCTCCCCGACCCCGTGCGAATTTCTATCACTTCACCCCTTAACCAGCGGGTTGCCCGACCCCCGTCCTGCCCACCAACCCACCCGGCGGCCCGTTCTGTTAGATTTTCGTACCCCTCCTCCCCGACCCCGTGCGAGTTTCTATCACTTCATCCCTTAACCATCGGGTTGCCCGACTCCCGTCCTGCCCACCAGCCCACCCGACAGCCAGTTCTGTTAGATTTTCGTACCCTTCCGCCCGGACCCCGTGCGAATTTCTGTCACTTCATCCGTCAACGATCTGCGCGCACAGTCTCAGGCCTTGCTTCGGTCGCTCCGAAAGGCAGGCAGGCGTGAGCTGTCCCGGCCATTCCCGGAAACCTCCAGGAAGACCCCGATCCGAAGTGCCTCCGTACGAAGGAATTCTCCACTACAGCAACTAAGGCAGGAGGAAATGACCGACGACGGTGGAAGAAGGTCATATCGCAACACGCCAGGAGGCTTTCCGCCTTGCCACACCCTGAAGCGCCGTCAGAGACCGGCCCTGGTGGGTCCCCGAGCCCCCACACCGAGGCACGGACCCCACCTGGCGATCCCCAGGTAAGCCGCAGCAAGCCACTGACCCGGACCGTCGAATCGCAGGCTCCCCCGTCATCGTCTCCGTCCGGCCTCACCCCGGCGCAGACCCGTCTCGCCATGGGCGCCGCCCTCGTCGAGGGCGGCCTGTTCGCCGTCTTCTCCGGCGCCATCAGCGGGAATCTGCTCACGGCCTTCCTGCTTCACCTGGGCGCTTCCAACAACCAGATTGGACTGCTCTCCGCCCTGGGGCCGCTCAGCAGCCTCTCCACCCTTTTCGCGGCCTACGTGCTGGCGCTGCTTCCCCGGCGCAAGCCCTTCATGCTGGCCATGGCCTTCCTCCACCGCACGCTCTGGCCGCTGGCCGGACTCATTCCCCTGCTCCTGCCTGCCGGCGTGCGGGTATGGACCTACCTCGCCGTCTACTTCGTGGCCAACCTCGGGATCTCGCTTTCGGGGCCGGCGTGGCAGTCGATCATGGCCGACACCGTCGCCCCCGAGCTGCGGGGCCGCTACTTCGGCCTGCGCAACGCGGTGACCCAGGTGGCCACCGTCGGGACCGTGCTCTGGGCCGGCCGCTACCTCGATGTGCACCCCGGCTCGGAAGGCTTCCGGACCCTCTACCTGATGGCCCTGCTGATCGGCCTGCTGGACGTCGCGACCTTCCTGGTGCAGCCGGAGCCCGCCTACGTCCGGCGGAAGCCCGAAGGGGCGCTCCGCCACCTGGCCCTCCCGTTCCGGTCACGCCCATTCCTCGTGGCGGTGCTCTTCACCACGGGCCTCAGCATGGCCGGGTCGATGGTGAGCCCGTTCTACGCCGTCCAGATGCTCAAGGTGCTGAACCTGAGCTACGGCTTCGTGACGCAGGTCTCGGCCGTGGGCACCGCGACGGGCATCCTGGCCTACCTGGTCCTCGGTCGCGTGGTGGACCGCTTCGGCGAGGAGGCCGTGCTCGGGGTGCTGCCGTGGCTGAGCATCATCCCCACGGCCTGCTGGTTCGCCATCGGGCCGCACTCCACGCTGCTCCTCTACCTCGTCTTCGTCCTGCAAGGGCTGATTGGCGCCCTGCAGGGCCTGGTTGTGTTCAACGTCAACCTGGGCATCGCCCCGCGCACCGACCGGCCCATCTACCTGGCGGCCTTCTCGGCCGTAAACGGGCTGGGGGGATTCTTCGCACCGGTGCTGGGCGGCGCCATCTCGGACCGCAGCGGTCTCTTCCCCCTGCTCTGGCTCTCCATCGGGGCGTACTGCCTGCTTGCCCTGCTCTGGCGGGGCCTGGTCCGACCGCAGGTGCGCGCAGCCATGCAGGCGGGGAAAGAATGAGGGCAGGCCCGGAAGCCAAGAACTGAATGCAGGAAAGGCGTGATCCGCCCGTGAAACTGAGGCCCGGGGACCGCGTGCTCTTCTACGGCGACAGCATCACCGAGCAGCACGGCTGGACCCTCTACCTGGAAAACCTGCTCCTCTGGCAGGAGCCCACGCTGACCATCCGCAATCGCGGCTGGGCCGCCAACCGTGCCGAGGACGGGCTGGCCCGCTTCGACCGCGACGCGGCCCCGCTTGCCCCCACGCACGTCTTCATCGCCTTCGGCATGAACGACGGCCGCTATCTGCCGCCCTGCCCCGAAATCGCCGATGGCTACGAGGCCGCCCTGACCGCGCTGGCCCGGCGGGCCCGGACCCTGGGGGCCGGGGCGGTTCTCTGCTCGCCGCCGGCCGTGGACGAGGCGTGCGACCCGGTGCTCGCGGGCTACAACGAGACACTGGCCCTCCTCACCGACCGCTGCCGGGCGGTGGCCGAGCGGGAGGGCGTGCCGTTCGTGGACTTCTTCCACCCGACCCTCGCGGCGGGGCCCGGGCTCAGCCCGGACGGCATCCACCCGGGTCCCCGGGGCCACGTCATCATGGCCCGCGCCGCGGCCCAGCAACTGGGCCTCACCGGCTGGGCGGAGAGGATGCACTGCGGCGATGGGAGAGCACCGGTGCGGAGCGCCGGTGGTGCGAAGCCTTCCGGGCCGTCCGGAAGTACCGTGCCCGCTGGAGTGCCCGCCGGGGCGACGCTGCTGGAGGACGGCACGCCGGAACCGGTCCTCCCCTGGCGGAGCGCCGCGCCCCTCAAGCCGGGGCGCTACTCGGTCTATGTGGACGGGGTGCGCACCGGCAACTTCAGTGCGGAGGAGCTCGACAGCGGCGTGCCGCTCCGGGGCGGCGGCCTGACCGCCCGGGCCAGGGCGGTGATGGCACTGAGCCAGGCCTTCTGGCAGCTGGACCGCATGGCCTGGCGCACCTGCGGCCCCCTGGGCTGCGACCAGAACCGCTCGCCGGCGGCCGCCGCGGCTCTCGCAGCGGCCGCGGCCGACCTGGAGACCCGCCGGCGGAATCTGCTGCAGCAGCCGTTCACGGTGGAGGCGAGGCCGGAGATCCCGATCTCCCTGGGACCCTGGCGCGTCTTTGGCCCGTACCGTCCCGACTCGCCGGTTCTGCTCACGACCCAGCGCTTCCCCCCCGAGCCCGCGGCCGACGGGACTGGCCAGGAGGCCGGGCCCCGGGAGCAGGATGGCGGCTCTCGCGGCCAGAGCGGCAACCCGGCGCGGCCCGCCCCGCCCGAGGGTGCGACCGTCGCCGCCGAGGGCCCCGAGGGCTTCGTGGACCTGCTCCCCCTCTTCGGCCCGCTCAGCCAGGCAGTGGCGTACGCCGAGTGCACCTTCGCGGCCCCCGCAGACGGCGAACTGCTCCTCCGCCTTGGCTCCGACGACGGCTACCGACTCTATCTCAACGGCCGGTGCGTGGCCGACGTGCCGGTCTTCCGGGGATCGGCGCCCGGACAGGAGGAATACCGGCTCCCGGTGGGGAAGGGCGCAAACCACCTGCTGCTCCGGGTTCACCAGGGCATCGGGGACTGGCACTTCTTTGCCACCGCCTACCAGCAACCGAAAGGGGAATGATGATGCGCACCCTACTGCTGACCCCCGACCTGCTTCCCCAGGCCGTGGACCTGTGGAACCGCGCCCTGGGCGCGCACTTCCCGATGCGCCCGGCGCTCCTCAAAGCCAACCTCTGGGAGGAACCCAACTTCGACGCCGAGGGCAGCCGCGCCGTCCTGAAGGGCGACCGGCTGGTCGGTTTCATCGCGCTGAAGCGCCGCACCGCGCCCATGGGGAACCTGCCCGCCGACCAGAAGGGCTGGATCTCGGCCCTGGTGGTGGATCCCGAGTTCCAGGGGCAGGGCGTGGGCACCGGCCTCCTGCGGGACGCCCTGGCCCATCTGCGCCAGTTCTCCACCGAGCCGGTGGGGATCGGCAGCGACCCCGGCCACTTCTTCCCCGGGATTCCGCTCGAGTGCCGCCAGGCCCTGGACTGGTTCGCCCGGCGGGGGGCCGAGCTGGGCGGTCTCTCCTGCGATCTGGTGAGCCACGAGATCGCCGCCTACACACACCCGGAGGCGGCCCTGCAGGCCTTCCGCCGCTCGCCATCGGTGATGTACCGTCCGATGGAAGACGGGGAACAGGAAGCCGTGCTTGCCTTCATGCGGCAGGAGTTCCCGGGCCGCTGGGCCTGGGAGATGGAGCAGCACCTGAGCCGGGGCGGGAACCTGGAGGACGTGATGCTGGCGCTGGACGAAGGGCAGGTGGTGGGCTTCGCCCGGATCCATACGCCGCGGTCCCGCCGGTTCGGGCCGGGCATCTACTGGGCCCCGCTCTTCCCGGGCGCCCACGGCGGCCTGGGACCCATCGGGGTGGGCGCTGCCCAGCGGGGACGGGGCATCGGGCTCGGGCTGCTTTCGGCCTCCATCGCCGAGCTGCGCAACCGGGGGGTCGAGAGCGCCGTGATCGACTGGACCGGGCTGGTCCGTTTCTACGGCATCGTGGGCTTCCGCCCCTGGAAGTGGTACGTGATGGCCTCGTTCAAGTAGCGCCCGCCCGTCCGGCCCGCAGTTCGCCGCAGGCGTGGCCGGCCAGGTCGGCCGACGCGAGGTTCGCAGTGCGACCTGCCGACGCGCCCGGGGCGTACAGTTCCTGCACCCATCGCTCCACTCGATCTCTGGAGGGAACACGCCATGACATGGATCGACGCCACCGACCCCCGCCTGCAGGTCGCCGGGCTCCCGTGGCTGGCCGAGAACCGGGGCAAGTTCCTGCGCCTGCCGGAGCGGGCGAAAGGACAGGTCCGTCCGCCGATCTGGTGGCTGGCCCAGATGCCTTCGGGCGGCCAGATCCGCTTCCGCTCCGACACCACCTCGATGCAGCTGCGGGTGAGCCACAGCGAGCACGTGCACATGTGGAACATGCCCCGGGTCGGCCACAGCGGCATCGACGTCTACGTGGGGGGCCCGGGCCGGCAGCGCTACTGGGTGAGCACCACGCCCCTGGGGGACGACCCCACATACGAGTGCGACCTGTTTGCAGGCCTCACTCCGGAGGTGCGGGAGTACACGCTCTACCTGCCCACCTACAACGACCTCACCAGCCTCCAGATCGAGCTCAGCCCCGGGGCCCAGGTGCTGCCTCCGACCCCGTTCGCGCTGCCGAAGCCCGTGGTCTTCTACGGCAGCTCCATCACCCAGGGCGCCTGTGCCACCCGGCCCGGCAACGGCTACGTGAACACCCTCGGCCGCCTGCTGAACGTGGAGGTGGTGAACGAGGGCTATTCCGGCAACGGCCTGGGCGAGCCCGAGATGGCCGCGCTCCTGGCCGAGCTGGACCCCGCCTGCTACGTGCTCGACTTCCACTGCAACGTAGAAACCCCCGAGGAGCTGGCGGAGGTCTACTACCCCTTCTACCGCACGCTGCGGGAGGCGCACCCCGACGTGCCCATCGTGATGGTCAGCATGCTGGAGCTCCCGCAGGAGCTGTACCGCCCCGAGGTGCGGGCGAAGCGGCTCGGCCAGACCCGCGTGATCCTTGAGGCCTACCGCCGGGGCATCCGGGAGGGCGACGACCGGCTCACCTTCATCGACGGCGCCTGGCTGCTGGACGCGCAGACGGAGGGCGCCTACGTGGACGGCGTCCACCCCACCGACCTGGGCTTCGCCCTGATGGCCCGGCGGCTGGAGCCGGTGCTGCGCTCGGTGCTGGGGCTGTAGCCGGCCATCGATCGAGTAGGAGGGGGCGGCTAGCCCCCGTCCTCTCACACCACCGGACATGCGG
>ENA-UPSB01001015-UPSB01001015.1-bioreactor-metagenome-genome-assembly--contig:-NODE-1015-length-37525-cov-16.309234_pt1 | contig 37525 bp, 34 predicted proteins | sample MGYA00238182_ERZ773286 | MGnify/ENA primary metagenome ERZ773286 (study PRJEB29026, sample SAMN07631240) | bioreactor metagenome | isolation source: Switchgrass digestor | place: USA: Dartmouth...
AAAAAACAGAAAAAACAACTGAGGAAGAAAAAACCTTCCTCAGAGGGGGCACGCCTTTATAATCCCCCAAAGACAAAGAACAAAGAAAATTAAAGTTTTAACAGTTTAACCAGTTTTGCAGGATACGATATAGCCCAAAAAAGAGTGATAGGAAAATACCTCATTTATAAATCTAAAGCTCTTTCCATGACTCCAAGGGGTGCTTTCTTTCCGGTAAAAAGAGAAAAGCTCTCTGCTCCCTGGTAAAGTAACATCTCTTTTCCGTCAAAACTCCGAATTCCTCTTTTTTGGGCTTCTTTAACTAAAGGAGTTAGTCCTTTTCTATAAACTATATCTACTACCCAAACCGAAGAAGAAAGTGTGTCCCAAGAAAGGGGTACTTCTTCCCCTTTTAAACCCAAAGAAGTAGCGTTAACTATTATTCCCACTTCTTGCCCGAGGGGTTTTTGTTCTCTTATTTTTTTCCACTCTTCTACTTCTACCTCCAAAGAAAAATTTGCTCTTATCCAATCAGCCAAATCTTCTCCTCTTTCCTGAGTTCGATTGCAGATAGAAATAGAAGCTATTCCTTTTTTCCATAGAGCCCAAACCACCGCTCTCGCTGCACCACCAGCTCCTAAAAGCAGAGCTTTTTTACCCTTTATGTTTAATCCTTTTTTATCCAGGCTACGATACAAACCCACTCCATCAGTATTATAACCTACTAATTTCCCCTCCTCGTTAACTATGGTATTAACTGCTCCTATAATCTGAGCCTCTTCTTCTAAGACATCAAGAAAAGGGATCACCTTTTCTTTGTAAGGAACAGTAACATTAAAACCTCTAATAGAAAAGATTCGCATAGCTTCCAGTGCTTTTTCTAAGTGAGAAGGTAAAATATCAAAAGCTAAATAGACAAAGGGAAGACCGAGCGAGGAAAGAGCAGCATTTTGAAAAAGAGGAGAAAGAGAATGTTCAACAGGATGGCCAATAATCCCTAAAAGCTGAGTTTGAGAAGTAATAATCATACTTTTATCCTCTTTAGCACCCGTCTTTCTATACGTCTTACTAAACGGGTGAAAAAAAACTCTTCGTCATTTACTGGCGAAACCAGAATGGTAAAAAGACCCAAGCGATTTCCTCCCCACACATCAGTAAACAGCTGGTCACCTACCACAGCTACTTGATTCTTCTCTAAACCCATTTCTTGTAAAGCTAAACGAAAAGCACCCCGACGAGGTTTTTGGGCCTGAGAAATGCCCGGGATACCAAGATTTTCCCGAAAATGATTTACTCTTTCTTCTAAAGCGTTAGAGACTAGAAAAATTTTAAAACCTCGCTCTTGAGCCTCTTTCACCCAAGATTTGACCCCTGGCGGAAACTCAAAACCTCCCCAGGGTACCAGAGTATTGTCCAAATCAATTATTAGACCTCGAATACCTTTTTCCCAGAGAAAATCTAAAGAAACATCAGGAAGACGCTTTACCATAAGATGAGGGGTAAGCTTCCTTAAAATCATTGCTTGGCCTCTTTATAATGAAGGTGTTCCTCATAGGTTCGCGAAAAAGCATGTTTCCCATCATTTTGCAAAACAAAATAGAGATAATCAGTTTCTTGAGGATGAAGAACAGAAAGCAAAGAATCCAGACCCGGGTTACATATGGCTTGAGGAGGAAGGCCAGAAACAAGATAAGTATTAAAGGGAGAAGAAATTTGCAAATCTTCTTCACTTAAATTCTCTACCTGTAACCCTTTTTCTCGATAAAGAGCATAAACTACTGTAGCACAGGACTGCAATTTCATATTTTGCCTTAAGCGATTGATAAAAACAGAGGCGACTACAGGTTTTTCTTCCTGATACTGGGCTTCTTTTTCCACTATAGAAGCCAATATTACCACTTCCTTTAAAGATAAAGAAGAATCTTTATAATGAGGAAGAAAGACTTCCTCAAAGCGGTGTAGTTGAGCTTCTACTACTTTTTGAGGAGGAGTAGAAGGAGAAAAATAATAAGTATCAGGGAAAAGAAAGCCTTCCAAATTGGTAATTCCCTCCAACCAATTAATCGAAAAAAGCTCTGGTTTATTTATTAAATCTAAGTAATCTGAGGCACAACAAATACCTTTCTCTTCTAAAACTCTAGCCATCTGTTCGGAAGTAAAGCCCTCAGGAAAAGTAATTTTTTCATAACTAGGACCCTGGGTTAACTTTTTAACCACTTCTTCTACTGCTTCTCCAGGATAGAAAAAATAGTTACCAGCCAGCAACTTATCCTGATTAGATAAAAAAAGAAAAAGCCGAAAAAGAGAAGAAGGAACAATACCCTCTTTTTCTAAAACATAAGATATTTCCCGTCCTGAAAGACCACTTTCAATTACTACCAGTTTTTTTTCTCCTTTCTCTTCTCCATAATAAAAAGCTAAAGCTAAAAAAAGACATATTAACCAAATGAGAGAAAGGTAGAGAATAAACTTAAACTTCATCTCCCACCCGAGATAAATAAGTTTCCAAAACCAGAGCTGCAGAAATCTTATCTATCACTTTTTTCCTCTTTTTTCTACTTAAGTCAGCTTCTATCAATCGCTTTTCTGCTTCTTTCGTAGATAACCGTTCATCCCATAATACTACTTTTCCCTTAAAAGATTGTTCCAATTTATTCTTGAACCTTTCTATCCTTTGAGCTTCCTGGAGAAAAGAAGCATCGAGACGAAGAGGCAAACCTACTACTATCACCTCAGCTTTTAGCTCTTGAGCTACAGCTAAAACTTGGCTCACTCCTTCTTTGCCTTCTACTTCTATTACTTTATAGGGAAAAGAAAAGGAGGTTCCTTGATTAAAAGCCACCCCTATTCTTTTCTCTCCCCAATCTACAGCCATTATTCTCTTCATAAATTCTCTATCCAATCTTGCAACAGAGAAATGAATTCTTCCCACTTTTCCTCCGATAGCCCCCCAAATTGAGCTAAATGAGGTTTTCCTCCTCCCCCTCCTCCTGTTTTTTTACTCCATTCTTTTACCATCTTTCCTAAATGTATTTCAGGTGGCAATCCTACACCAGCTAAAACTCCTTGAATTTCCCCATCTTTCTTTAAACCTAAAACTACTACTCCCTTAGATAGAAGAGGTCGGAGATGGTCTACTGCTTCTTTCAGGAAATCAAGGTCTAAGCCGTCTTCTTCTCCTAAATAGGAAACTAGAGTTACTTTTCCCTCTTTAGTTGATAATTGGCTTTGGATTTTTTCCTCTATCTTCTGCTTTCTTTCTTTCTCTAGAGCTTTCTTAAGGTTTTTATTCTCACTTATTATTCTTTCTATATATTCTTTTATTTTCCCCTCTTCTACATCAACTATCTTAATAACATCCCGTAAGGTTCTTTCTTTACCATTAAGGTAAGAAAGAGCAAAAGGACCAGCTACTCCCTCAATCCTTCTTAATCCTCTACCAATACTTGATTCAGAAGTAATTTTAAAAAGCAAAGCCTGGGCGGTATGGGTAAGGTGAGTCCCCCCACAGAGCTCCGCAGAATAATTTCCCACTCTCACTATTCTCACTCGTTCCTCGTATTTCTCTTCAAAAAGAGCTACCGTTCCTCTTTTTTGAGCCTCTTCTAGAGTAGAAAAGGTTATCCAAACGGGTAAGTCTTCAAAGATTTTTTCATTTACTAAAGTCTCTACAGCATCTATCTCTTCTCTGGACAAGGGGGCAAAGTGAGTAAAATCAAACCGTAACCCTTCTTCTCCCACCCAGGAACCAGCTTGTTTTACCTGTTCTCCCAAAACTTCCCGTAAAGCACGATGAAGAAGATGAGTAACGGTATGGTGAATTTCCATCGCTCTCCTTCGCCGAAATTCAATCTCAGCTCGCACCTTTTCTCCTTCTCTTATCAAACCTTCTTTCACTATTCCCCAGTGAATAATCAGAGAAGAAGAGGGAGAAGTTACTTTTTCCACTTTTACTTTCCCTTGAGGGGAAACAATAAAACCTTTATCCCATTCCTGCCCTCCTTTTTCAGGATAAAAAGGAGTTTTTTCCAAAACTACTATTATTTCTTCTCCTTCTTTGGCTTCCTTTACTCTTTTTCCCTGAGAAAAAAGAGCTAAAACTTGAGTTTCTATTTCTTTTTCTTCATAACCTACAAAATCGCTAACCAGGCCAGAAAACATTTCTTCTCTGTCTTTTTTCTCTTTGAATTCCTGAGCTTTCTCTTCATAAGCCTGACGAGCTCGAGATTTTTGTCTTTCCATTTCCTCTTCGAATTCTTCTTGAGAAAAAGATAGACCTTCTTCTTTTAATATTTCTGAAGCTATATCAGGGGGGAACCCATAAGTATCGTAAAGATAAAATATTTCTCTCCCCGGGATTTTATTCTCCCCTTTTTCTCGGAAGCGAGAAATTAAATCTTCTAGATATCCCATTCCCAACTGCAGAGTTTCTTCAAATTTCTTTTCTTCCTGAAGTATTACTTGAGCAATCAATTTTTCTCTATCTCTAAGCTCTGGATAATAATCCATAATCTCAATTACTACAAAAGCTAACTCCGGTAAAAAAGTATTATATAGAGAAAGTTTTTGCCCATAGCGATGAGCTCGGCGAATTAGACGACGTAAAACGTAACCCCTACCTTCGTTCGCAGGATAAACTCCATCTCCTATTAAAAAAGTGATAGCCCTAATATGGTCAGAAATAATTCGAAAGTAAGGGCGTAAGTCCTCCCTTTGATAACTAACTCCACTCATGTTTTCTATTTTTTTAATCAAAGGTATAAAAAGATCAGTTTCAAAATCTGTGGGAACTTTCTGTATTACCGAAGTAATTCTTTCCAAACCCATTCCCGTATCAATATTTTTATGGGGCAGTTCTCGGAGAGAACCATCGCTTCCTCGGTCAAATTCCATAAACACCAGATTCCATATTTCTAAATACCGGTCGCAATCACAACCCGGACGGCAATCCGGTCGTCCACATCCTCTTTCTATTCCTGTGTCATAATAAATCTCTGAGCAATAGCCACAAGGACCCACTAGCCCGGAAGCCCAAAAATTATCTTCGTCTCCCAAAAGCACTATTCTTTCCTCAGGGATACCTACTTTATCTCTCCAAATCTTAAACGCTTCTTCATCTTGGCGATGCACAGAAATCCACAATTTATCAGGGGAGAGTAATAGTCTCTGAGTGAGAAATTCCCAAGCCCAAGGACAAGCTTCTTGCTTAAAATAATCACCAAAGGAAAAATTGCCCAGCATCTCAAAAAAAGTATGATGCCGAGGGGTATAACCTACTTTTTCTAAATCGCTTATCCGTACGCACTTCTGAACTGTAGTTGCTCGGCGAAAAGGGGGTGACACTCGGCCTTCAAAAATAGGCTTAAAAGGCACCATACCAGCAATGGTCAAAAGAATAGTAGGGTCTTCAGGAATAAGTGAAGCACTGGGTAAAACTTTATGTCCTTTCTCTTCAAAGAATTGAAGAAAAGCTTTCCTGATTTCGGCACTGGTCATAGTTTATATTCTCCTTTTTAAAATCCACTACTTGAAAAGTACGAAGTTTTCGGTTGGAAGAAGGCATCCACTGAATAGTAATAGGAGAAGCAAATTCGGGTTGCAATCTTCCTTCTTTTAACCAATAAAGAGAGGAAGAGTTACGATATTGCCCCAAATTAGCTCTTACTACTAAAGTAATAGGACTATCTACCCAACTAATTTCATTTATTTCTTTTATGGAAAAAAGAATAGCAGTTATTTCTTCTCTCAAAGCTAAAGAAGGTAAGGGTTTAACATTAACCAAGGCAATATTGCGATTAAGGGGGCCAATTATTTTAACATTAGCTATATCTCTTTCCACGTTTTTCTCATTTAATATTTTAAGGAGAAACTCGTTACTCTTTACCACTGCTTGAGCATGATAAGGAGATATTAGGGGCTTTAAAAGATGCTTCAGTAAGCACCCCTCCCGGAGTTTATTTTCTCCTATTCTTCGTAAAGGAAGGGAGAAAAAAGAAGCCAGATCTCTAATTTCTTCTTTACTAAAATCAAAAAGGGGGGAATAAGTATTATTCAGTAATTTTACCCCTCTTTTACCCCAGCTATCGCTTTGGTTAGCGCCTCCCACAATTAAAACTTTATCCCCAAAATAACGACGGATAGTTCCTAACTTAGCTTTTTTAGTGCAACGGTTGCAAGAGGGACCAGTTTTCATAATCTCTTCCATTACTTTTCGCCCGGGAAGATAAATATGATTTACTCCTAAATTGTTTACCCAGTAGTCAACATTCTCTCGAGCTAAAGAAGGAAAATAAATATCCCAATCTACAGTACAAGATATTACTTTTTCTCTTCCTAGAGCTTGAAGAGAGAGGAAAAGGGCTACAGTGCTATCCATCCCTCCAGAAAAAGCTACTGCTACCTGTTCAAAAGAAGAAGCTACTTCTCTCAGCTCTTGGATAACATTCTGAGCCCTCACTAAAGAAGAGTTAGCTCTGTCTATCATTTTTTGAGACTATTCAAAAGATCGGTTAGTTTACCTCCTACCATATCTCCTAAGGTTATTCTACCATTGGAAGAACTATAATCTTTTTCTTCCTCTTCTGAAGCTTGTTTGATACTCAAGCCAATTTTTCTCTCCTGGTCATCAAGTTTTATAACTTTCACTCTTACTTTTTCGCCTTCTTTTAATACTTCAGAAGGAGATGAAATTCGCTGGTTAGAAATTTCTGAGATATGAACTAAACCATCCCACCCTTTTTCTAACTCTACAAAAGCACCAAAATCCACCAGTCTAACTACTTTTTTGAGATGAACGCTACCCACCGGATATTTGCTCTTAATTTCTTCCCAGGGGTCAGGAAGAGTTGCTTTCCGGCTAACCACGATTCTCTGTTCCTCAGGATTAAATTCTATAATTTTAAGAGGCAACGCTTGGCCTCTCTTTAGAATTTGGTTAGGGTGTTTAACTGGTTCCCAATCTAACTCAGATAGAGGAAGAAGAGCTTCTATTTCAGGAGCTAACTCTACAAAAGCACCAAAGTTCATCAATCTCTGCACTTTCGCCTCTACTACATCTCCTACTTTCCACTTTTTGCTAACCTCTTCCCAAGGATTGGAACGAAGTTGTCGAATACTCAAAAGGACTTGTCGGTTTTTAGTGTCAACCTCTAAAACTTTTGCTTCCACTACTTGATTTCTCCTTACCACTTCACTGGCTCGATTAACTCTCTTCCACGATAACTCTTCTAATGGTATCCGTCCTTCTATTCCCTCTTCAACCTCCCCCCATACTCCCCGAGGAGTAATCGAAGCTGCTCTCAACCGGACAACACTACCCACAGGATATTTCTCTTCTATATTTTCCCAGGGGTCAGGCAAAACCTGTTTAATACCCAGAGAAATTCTTCTTTTATTTTTATCTACTTCTAATACCCGAGCCTCTATTATATCTCCCACTTTAACCACTTCTTGAGGATGTTTTACATAACCCCAAGATAGATCAGAAATGTGAATTAATCCTTCCAAGCCTTCTTCTACTTCCACAAATACACCAAAATCTCTAATAGAAACCACTTTGCCTTTAACTATATCACCAGGTTTTATCCTCTCTTCTATACCTTCCCAGGGGTCAGGTTGCAGTCTCTTGAGGCTTAAAGATATCTCTTCTCTCTCCGGGTCAAAAGCGATAACCTTTACTTCTATTTCCTCTCCGGGGTGAAAGAGGGCCTCTAGCTTTCCCGGAGTTTTCCTCCAGGAAACTTCTGAAATATGTAAAAGACCATCAACTCCTCCTAAATCTACAAAAACCCCGAAACTGGTGATGTTCTTAACCGTTCCTTTCCTTACCTGGCCTATTTCCAAAGAACTAAAAAGTTCTTTTTTCTGGCGTTCTTTCTCTTCCTCCAAAACCGCCTTTCTCGACACCACCACATTCTTAGTTTTTCTATCAGCTTCAATTACTTTAACTGGAATGCTTTTATCTATAAACCCATCTAAATTCTGGGGAGTAATATCAACACAAGAAGCAGGTAAAAAAGCATTAACTCCTACGTCTACAATGAGACCACCTTTTACTTTCTTTTTAACTTTAGCAGTTAAAGTTTTATTCTGGCTTTGGCTTTCCTCTATATCTATCCAAGCTCCTTGATAACGAGCTTGCTCTCTAGAAAGCCATACATAACCCTGTTCATCAATATGGGTGACTACTACCCACGTTTCATCACCCTCTTCCAACTGATTTTCCATTTCACCTTCTTTGCCCATCATTTTCTCTCGTAAAGGTAATAACCCCTCTGATTTGGAGTTTATGTTGACAAAGTAATTTTCCTCTCCTTTTTTAATTACTTTGCCCTTTACAAGATCACCAGGGCGAACCATACGAATGTCGCCTAAATCTTCATGGGTTAACTCCATTCTTTCACCATTTTCCACAACCAAACAACTCCTTCCTCCGTTTCCTTTACACTAAATGGCCCTGCTTTGCCGTGTGCCAACCGCTTTGATCCTCGTCCTCAAAAAGGTGGGTGCCCTCCTAACCGAGCCTCAACTCAGTTAGCGAATAAGCTCCCAAGACAAGGGTGTTGGTTCAAAGCCTTCTCTGGCATCACCAACAAAGCAGGGCCATATCCACTTCAAACTCCACTAAAATGATAGCATAAGACAGTGCTCTTTTCAACCAAAAGCTCTATCAACGCCCGGTCTCTTCAGGCAAGGAACTAAGAATAGTTTTATCACTGCCCCAAATTTTTAAACTCTTAGCATAATCTTAAGTTTATCTTTTGTTTATGTTCTCTCTATGATGCAGCCCCAGCAATTCAGACACCCAAAAAGTGAATATGATGCCAGTGCCTGGTTCATTAAGCCTACCTGCTTCAACTATAGCATCATATATGGGCTTATATTCATTAACTTCGCTAAGTATTAAAATAATTTCTTTTGACGCTTCAATGTGGATATTAAAAAATTCCAGTGCTTCTGATTGTCCTGTTCCTCTCCCATAAAGAATGGTAGCTCCTTTTGCTCCTGCTTTTTTTGCTCTATCTACGATTCTGTCTGCCTTTCCCCTTTCAACAACAGCGATTATACATTTAATATCCATATCGCCTCATGCTCCCCTCATATTTTCGCTAATATTCCCAACACCAATACTGATATTACCGCTCCAATAGAAGTAAGTCCCACTATACCAAAGCCAGACAACAAAGGATCAACATTTTCTAATATCTTTGCTAAGCCTATTGCCAAAGCCATGTTTAGAGGAATATTAACCGGACCTGTTGTGGCACTAGCTGAATCCATGGCAATAGATACAAATTCCTCCGGTGCAAAAAAAATCAATACGAAAATTACTAAAAGCAAAGGTGCTACAATTTTTACATAAGATATATTATTAAGTATCTTATATACTCCTATAGCCATTCCCGAGCCAAATCCAACGGCAACAGCGTGAACTAAAACTCTATTAGGTATAGCCCCTATGGATATTTCCTCAACCTCTAAAGCCAGAGTTTTTAAGGCCGGTTCCACAAGAGTACCAAAATAACCTACTACAAAAGCCACAGCCACCATCAACCATTTTCGCTCTAATACTACCAAATTCTCTCCCACCGAATCACCTAGAGGTAAAAGACTCATAGAGATACCTTTTAGAAAAAAATGTAGGCCAAATATACTTAGCAAAACTCCTATAATAAATTCCTTAACATTTTTAATAGGTTTTCTTAACACCACCAGTTGAAAAAAAGCAAGAGTAACAACCAAAGGAAGCACGCTCCTTGCGGTTTCCCATAAATCATTCAAGCCCTTTAATCCTCTCATATCATCCTCCTCTAAAAGAATTATAAACTTTCAATAGTAGCAGTAATGGCCAATCCTGAGTTTAACCTATCTATGCTTCTTCTAAATAAGCATTCTTCTCTAAAAAAGAACATCTTAAAGTAATTCGGAGTCTCTCGGCATATTTTGTTACCATTTTAGATATTTACTTCAAAAGTATACCAAAGCTTAAAAAAACAAGCTACAAAACCGGAGAGAGTTTTAAAAAGTAAACAAGTATAAAAAGATCACCATGAGGAGTTAAAAAAGGATGGAAAATCACTTAAGGCTTGTAAATCATGGTGGGCGAAGAAGGACTTGAACCTCCGACCCCTTGCTTGTAAGGCAAGTGCTCTCCCTCTGAGCTATTCGCCCACGCGTGACATTATATCATAAAATGCTTTTAAAAACTATCTTACTATCCATTTCGTCGGGCAAATTCCTTCATAAAGTCTACCAAAACCCTCACCGCTTCTAAGGAAACAGCATTATAGAGAGATGCACGGCAACCTCCTACTGAGCGATGACCTTTAAGACCAATCAATCCCTCTTGAGTAGCTTCTTTAATAAACCTATCCTCTAATTCCGAAGAAGGCAAACTAAATATCACATTCATCCAGGAACGATCCTCAGGCTGCACTGGATTTTTATAAAAATCCTGACTGTCTATGTAGTCATAGAGCAAATGAGCTTTTTGGCGGTTTATTTCCTCCATTTTAGCAATACCACCTATAGTTTCTTCCAACCATTTAGTGACTAATTCCACCACGTACACTGCAAAACAAGGAGGAGTATTATAGAGAGAGTTACTTTCTGTAAAAGTGGAATATTTTAACATGGTAGGTAGATGTTGAGGAACTCGCTCTACCATATCTTTACGAATAATGACTATGGTTACTCCTGCAGGACCAGCGTTTTTCTGGGCTCCAGCATATATAACTCCAAAGGGATTAGGGTCAAATACTCTACTAAAGATATCCGATGACATATCCGCAACCAAAGGGATATTTCCTGTTTTGGGAAACTCCCACCATTGAGTCCCTTTTATAGTGTTATTAGCAGTAATGTGAAGATAGGAAAAATCCTTATCTAATGATATTTTCTTGGGAATATAGGTATAATTTTTATCTTTAGAAGAAGCCGTTACTTCTACATTATCTACAATATTCTGTGCTTCTTTAATTGCTTTTGTTGCCCAGTAGCCAGTATCTACATAAGCAACAGGTTTTCCGCTCTCTACACAATTCATAGGAATCATAGAGAATTGTAAGCTTGCTCCTCCTTGCAAAAACATTATGTAGAAACGTTCATCCAGGCCAAGGAGTCTTTTTATCCTTTCTACAGCGCTATTCAAAACATCTTCAAATTCTCGGGAGCGATGACTTACTTCTAGAATAGACATTCCTGTTCCCTTAAAGTTCAACATTTCGTCTTGAACTTGTTTTAGAACAGGTAACGGTAAGGCTGCTGGCCCAGGGTTGAAAACAAAAACTCTCTTTTCACTCATATTTCTCACCTTCTGTTTTTAGAGTTAGTCTCTAGGTTTTTGTTTAGTACGATTATTTCTGCAATTGTATCAAATTTTTTCTTTTCTGATAAGTTTCCAGCTAATTATTATTATAATTTAGCTAGAAAAGCGGTTGTAATTAACTGCCATCGCGATTTTCACCCAATACCTAACAAACTATGAAGAGGCAGCACCTTCATAATCCCCTTATAACCCTTGAAAAGCAAAAACAAAAATTACTGGTAGAAAAATATCCACCAGTGAATTCGAAACAATTACGCTGGAGAACAACGCTCCAGCTGTCTGCGGCGTAAGATTAAAAACAAGGAACAATAAGGGGGAAAATACCCCCTATCAACCCCAAAAGCCAAAAAATTAAAGACAGAATAAAAAGACAGAAACTACTGAGGGAAGATCTACATTCCCTCAGTAGTTTCTTGGTCAACCCTATAACTTACGAGCTACTGCTGCCCCTTCTAAAACTGCCTGATAAATCCGACGAGGAGCACGAGCATCGCCTATAAGATACAGCTCGGGAACTTTATCTACTAAAGCATCATATAATTTTCTTTCTGACTTAGTCCCCAAAGCAAATACTAAGTAGTCTCCTTGTAATTCCAAGGCTGAAGGGTCTCCCTCGCATAAATAAACTACCCTGCTTCCCTGAATATCAATACACTTGGTCTGAGTCATAATTTTTATGTTTTCTTTGTTCAACTCCCGTAAAAGCTCAATACGAGTGATAACTTCAGCATCATAGGCCAATTGAGGAAGCATCTCTACTAAAGTCACCCAGTTGTCTCGCTCAGCTAAAAAGGCAGCTACTTCACAACCTACTAACCCTCCTCCTATAACTATTACCTGTTTGCCGGTGATTTCCACTTGGCCTTTTAATACATCCCAGGCAGTAGTAGCAAAAGAGGGGTCCAATTGCCAAGAATCAGGGATTATAGGTTGACCTCCTGTAGCAATTATGGCCACCTCCGGAGAAAGAGATAAAATGTAGTTAGCATCTGCTTCTTTACCGGTTTCCACTTTCGCTCCGTATTTGGTAAGCTGTTTTTCCATATAATCTTTAAACCATAAAAGTTTCTCTTTATGAGGGGGACGAGAAGCAAGGAGCATTTGTCCTCCCAATTCTTTTTCCTTTTCTATTAAAATTACTTCATGCCCTCTCTGAGCAGAAACCAGCGCTGCCTCCATCCCTCCCGGGCCGCCACCTACCACTACTACTCTTTTCTTTTTTCGAGCAGGTTCCATTTCCCCCCATGCAAATTCTCTTCCGGCCCAAGGGTTCACAGCACAATGGACTTTACCATTGGCTAAAAGTTCCCCAATGCAACCCACATTACAGCTTATACAACGGTTGATATTTTCGGCCTCTCCCTTCCGAGCTTTCCTAGGCCAATCAGGGTCAGCAATTAGACCTCGACCAATAGCCACAAAATCAGCTTTACCTTGGGCGATGATATCCTCAGCCATCTCTGGTTGGCGAATTACTCCTACAGTTATGACCGGGATAGAAACTACTTTTTTAATTTCTTCTGCCAAATGTACTCGCCAACCCTCTGCAAAATTAAAGGGTTCTATAATAGTGGATATAGAATCATAGTTACCAGTAGTAACGTGAAGGTAGTTAATTCCTAATTCTTCTAAGCGACGAGCAATTTCTCGCGATTCTTCTAATTTCAAGCCTCCGGGGACAAACTCATCTACACTGAGTCTCACACCTAAAACAAAGTCCTCTCCAGTTAATTTTCTGGCTTCCTGAATGATTTCTTCCAAGAAGCGCATCCTATTTTCCAGGCTTCCTCCATATTCATCACTTCGATGATTGGAATAAGGAGATAAAAATTCAGCAATAAGGTAACCATGGGCAGCATGGATTTCCACTCCGTCAAAGTCTGCTATTTTAGCTCGCAGAGCTGCCTCAGCAAATTTTTTAACCAGCCTCTTAATCTCGTCTTTACTTAGCTCTCGAGGCACCACCTGAACAAAAGAAGAAGCAAGAGGAGAAGGAGCTACGGGCTGTAAGCCATCAGTAGAAGAAGGAGTACATTGCCTACCTCCGTGCTGAATCTGTAAAAAAGTCACACTTCCTTCGCTATGGATAGCCTCGGCTAAACTACGAAGGCCAGGTAAGAATTTATCACTATCTATAGCAATTTGAGCTACTAAGCTTCTTCCTTCATACATATCTACCTGGACATTTTCAATGATAATTAAACCTGTTCCTCCTTCTGCCCGCCGGCGATAATACTCCACCAGCTCAGGAGTTACCTCTCCAAAAGCGCTACCCAAATTAGTAGCCATGGGAGGCATAACAATCCGATTAGGAACTTCTACCCTTCCAATTTTTCCCGGAGAAAAAAGATGAGGATAATTCATTGCCGACCTCCTTTTCATAATTTTTCAGAAAGAATACGTGCTGAGCCTTCTATTTCATAATAGGAGGATACCACTTCTTTAACTTTTTCTTTCGTTTCTTTCTGAGCTTCTTTTATATTAGAACTTTCTCCTAAACCTCTCTCATAAGCCTGGCGGATTTCTGTTCCTATATTAATTTTAGTAATACCATTTTTAATTGCTTCTAAAACGTATTCTCTTTTAATTCCTGAGCCTCCATGAAGAACCAAAGGGATTCCGGTTACTCGGGCAATTTGTTGTAGATGTGCAATATTCAATCTAGCTTCCACTTTTTTTTGGTCTTTTGCTGCACCAGTAATTGCTCCATGAATGTTACCAATAGCTACCGAAAGCCAATCTACACCGGTTTCCTGAACAAAACGCTGAGCATCTTCAGGAGAAGTAAATCCTTTACCACTCTGAAAAAGCTCTTCATAAGGAGGAAGAGGACCTTTTTCATGTCCCAAAACCGAACCTAATTCTCCTTCTACACAAACTCCGCGGCGATGAGCCAGCATTACCGTTTCCCGAGTAACTTGAATATTTTCATCCAGAGGTAAACGAGAGCCATCAATCATTACTGAGTGGTATCCCAAAGAGAGAGCTTCTTCAATGAGTGACTGCCAATCTACTCTTTCTCCTTCTTCATCTATAACCGGAACGTGGTCTTGGTGAAGTCGACTAAAAGCCAGGTCTCCATAACGTTCATACTCCTCTTTTACTGCCTGAAAGCTCTTGGCTCCAAAGCGAGTGATATCGGGGCGGGATACCTCTAAAAGAGCAAAGGTCTCAGTCTCTCGTAATGCTTCCATGATGGCTTCTACCATAGGAAGATAAGCAACATTAAAAGCGGGAATTAACACCTGATGTTCATAAGCTACCTCCATTATTCTAGAAAGAGGTGCCTTTTCTAACTTCTCTTTCCAATTGTTATCCATGGTTATCATTCTCCTTTCTATTTTTTAACCATTTTTAATTAACTATCTTCCAGATATAACTATAAAAAGATAAAATAGTAAAGTAAAGGAGGAAAACTATGAAAAGAAAAAAAGTTTTAGTAATAGGAGGCACAGGTCATATCGGTAGTTATCTAATCCCTTCCTTGGTTGCTAGAGAATATGAGGTAGTGGTATTTTCACGGGGGAAAACCAGTCTTTACCCCGAGAGCTTTTGGGAAAAAGAGATAAAGATGATAACAGTAGATAGAGAAAAAGAGGAGAAAACTGGTCACTGGCAAGCGTTGGTAGAAGAAACCCGAGCCGACATCATAGTAGATATTATCTGTTTTGAGCCAGAAAGTGCCCAAATTCTTATAGATACTTTAACCGGAAAAGATGTCCATCTCCTTTCTTGTGGGACAGTGTGGGTATATGGTAAAACCAGAATAGTTCCTACTCCCGAAGCTGCTCCTCGGTTTCCCGAAAACGATTATGCTCGTAAGAAAGCTATAATAGAAGATAAACTCTTGCAAGCTACAAGAGAAGGTAAAATTCAAGCTACTGTCATCCATCCCGGTCATATTACCGGTCCAGGAAAAACTTTTGTTACTCCTTTTGGAGATCACAATCCAGAAACTTTGCAAAAAATAATTGAGGGAAAAGAAATTTATTTACTGGATGGAGGATTTTCTACTCTTCACCATGTTCATCCTCAAGACGTAGCTTCTCTTTTCCTAAGAGCTATAGAAAAAGAGAGTAAATCTATCGGAGAGAGCTTTAACTGTGGAGCCTCAGAAGCCATGACTTTTTGGGGGTTGGGAGAATATTTTGCCTCTCTTTTTGGAAAAGAATTTTATTTCCAAAACATTTCTTTAGAAGAATATACCGAGAAATTTGGTTATCCTGAAGAAGCTGCTCAACATATTCGACAAGGTTGTTGCGTATCTATGCTAAAAGCTCAAGAAGTTTTAAATTTCATTCCCCGTTATTCAGCAAGAGAAGCAGTAGCTTCAGCTACTGACGATTTAATAAAAAGAGGAATATTGAAGGTGAATAAATGAGTATTTTTAAAGACTGCGATATTAGAGGGATTTTCCCTACTGAGATTGATGAAGAAAAAGCCTATCTCATTGGAAGAGCTTTTGCCTCTTCACTCCTTGCAGGTTCCAAAATAGTAGTGGGAGGAGATGTACGTAAAAGCACCCCTATTTTAAAAGAAGCTCTCATTGAAGGACTCTTAGAAAGTGGCGGAGAAGTAGTTGACTTGGGGGTAGTTCCCACTCCCCTTTTATATTTCGCGATAGATAAACTACAAGGAGAGGGAGGAATTATGGTTACCGCCAGCCATAACCCTCCAGAATACAATGGGTTTAAGGTCACCTGGGGGAATATTCCTCCTACTCCTGAGGATATCACCAATTTAGCTAAAAAAGTTAAGGAAAAAAGTTTTCGCCACAGTGAGAAAGGGAAAAAAATACTCCAGAACTTAGATAAAGAATATCTCGAATTTCTCTCCTCTTTTATTCCCCAACCTCGCCGCCCTTTGCGGGTGGTAGTGGATTGTGGCAATGGATGTTATTCTGACCTTGCCCCTTCCTTTTTGAGAAAATTAGGTTATGAGATAATCCCTCTTTTTTGTGAAAAAGATGGAACATTTCCTCACCGTCCTCCCAATCCTTCTCAAGAAGGTAATTTATCCGCTCTCTCTAACAAAATAAAAGAGAAAGTAGCAGATGCAGGGATAGCTTTTGATGGAGATGGGGATCGGGTAGTATTTGCAGACGAAAAAGGAGGAATTTTAAAAGGGGAAGAAGGGATTATTTTCTTTCTCCGCAACACCTTGCCCCACCTTCCTCAGGGAGAAAAATTCGTCTATGATTTAAAATGCTCTCAAATTGTTCCCCAAGAAGTAAAAAAAATGGGTGGAATCCCCATTCCGGAGCGCTCTGGACACGCCTACATTAAAAGGCGGTTACTTCGAGAAAATGCTTTTATGGCAGGGGAAATCAGCGGTCATTACTTTTTCCGAGAAATAAAAAGAGATGACGGGCTATACGCTGCAGCTCTATTCCTTTATTATCTTTCCCAGGTATCTCATACTCTTTCTCAAATAAGAGAAACTTTCCCTCCTTCCTATGTTACTCCTGACATTCGGATTGCTGCCCAAGGGAGAGAAAATCTTCTCTCTGTTCTAGAAAATTCACTTTCAGGAGGAGAAGTATCTTACATTGATGGAATAAGAGTAGAATGGGAAGAAGGGTGGGCAATGATTCGCAAATCAGTTACCGAACCAGTGTACACCTTACGTTTTGAGGGGAAAACTTGCCAGGATATTCCCCAATTAGTCCATCGCTTCTTGCGGCCTTTACCTGAAATAGAAGAAGAAGTTCTTCACCAGATTAAAAAGCAAGAAAGAAACTAAACCCGGTGGAAAATATATTTTTCTCCTCGACGAATGGCATACACTGCAAGAGAAGATAAAAGAATGGCGCTTCCTGCCTGTACCAAATTACCTGGTATTTCTACTATTGCCACACCAGGTCCATAAAGGAGAGAGCCAGCTAGAAAGTATCCTCCCACCATCTCTAAACCGGCCAAGGATAAAAAGAGAATCCGTTTAACAAGCGTTGATTCCCGGCGGGCTAGAGTTCCTACTAAGAAGCCTTCCAATCCTTTGATTACGAGAGTAAATGGAGCCCAGTGAGCATATCCGGTCAAAAGATCAGCTAGGGCTGAACCTAACCCTCCAGCTAAAGCTCCTACCCGAGCCCCCCATAGCAGAGCAAAAACAAATATTAAAGTATCTCCTAAGTTTATATATCCTCGGGTCTGAGGAATGGGAATTTGCAAACTCATAGTGGCTATAGCTACCAGCGCAATAGCCATAGCTGAATATGTCAAAGTCCGGGTTGACTCTCTCATTTTAGCCCTGACCTCCTCTTGCTGCATCTATAGTTATTTTATCATAGCCATCAAGCGGGAAAAGAGAAAGTTTTAATACGATTCTTTAAGTCTTGGACAAAATCACCTGCTACTTTAAAAAACTCTCTTACTTCTTTCTCAGAGAAAACTAAGCCTGTCGCATGGTCTATGAGCAATATCTGGTTATACATGTCCTCAAACTTGTTTTCTACTTCTCGGCTAAGCTTTTCTACTTCTGCTTTCTCTTGACGTTTCTCAAGCAAGCTCAGCAATGCCTTCAGCGAAAAGACCATAGCATGATAACTTTTCGAAAAACAAGACTTATAATCTCCTCTATTCAGGTCGTTCTCCGCATCAACTAATAGTTCCTCTGCTTCCTTTATGAAATCTCTCGTCTCTTCTTTGTCATTGTCCATATTGTTATTACTCCATGAATATTTCCGACATTCATCAGGGTCTTCAAATAGAACCTCTTTGGGATCAAAATATTCAGGGTCGAACTCTCCGCCAACCCACTCTAACATTGTGCTGTGTTCCTCATGTTCAGGATTTCTTATAGCCTCTAAAAATTCTTCATACCCCCATACGCCTCCACAATCTTCAGGAGGACAGGCTCTTTTCCCGGCTATGCATACAGGATATTTGACATTTTTATCTCGAGGGAGTATTTTCTCTAACTCTATTTTATGTTCCCAGCCATCTCCAAAATCATAAATATAATTTGCCACCCTGTTTTCCATAGAAAACCAGTTAGCAATCTTCTGCTTTTCTTCGGGGATAATTTGTTGCCCAAAAACCTCATCCTCTTCGCTAGGGTTTCCTATCCTCACCTTTTCTCCTGTAGAAGGAGAGACCATTTCAAATTCATGAAGATGAGCGTCTGTCCAACCCATAGCATTCTGGATAGCAATATGCAAATCCCAAAAGGTATAAGTTTCAGGAACTTGTATTCTCCGCCAGATTGGTGGTCTGATACCTTTGAGAGTAATTTTGAACTGATACACTCTATCAAACTTCTTTTTCATTGAAATCTTCCCCTTATTTTTAAATTTTCATATATTTTAATGACGTTTCCTAGATTTGTGAAGTCCAGCTTTACGGGATTAGAACAGAATAAAAACAATCTACTTGTCCCTTCGTTATTTACAGGTCATAATGAGTCCAAGCCCCACATTAATTGAACGATATTATATAATTTTCTTAATGAAGTTGTAAGCAGGATAACATAGTTGTGGTGCTGCAAAGCAGCATAAGCCGTCTACTATAAGAAGTTTTCCTCTTTTGCTTCAAATATTATAGATTTCTTTGAACGGCTTATTAAAGAAGATTTCCCCATAAACTAAAATTGAAGCATTTTATTGGAAGAAAACTCCAAATAATAGAAGGATGAAATTATTCAGAATTTAAAAAAGGAAGGGTATAACATCGCTCTGCAAGGGTTGTTCGTTTCGCCTCTCATGGCAATTTTTCTCTTTCCCCGTCTCCTGACGGGAATCCAGAGGTTTTTACTGAGGAAGGCTTTTTTTCTCAGTAGTTTGTGCATTTTTACATTTTCAGTCTTTTGGGGGTTATAAGGGGGAGTTCTTCTCCCCCTTATATTTGGACCCCTGATAGAACCATTCAGGGGTGACGACAAAAGAAAGGGGTTTATTATAGGGGAGAACATCCCTTTAGTTCTAGGCCGTTTCATGATAACAAAATGGTAAAAGAAAGATAAAAAGGAAGGTCGCTGGATATAAAGTGAAAAGTAAGCTTATCCTTTCTTCAGGAGAGCCACCGATTCAAAATAAGGAGTTTGGGGAAAAAGGTCCAAAAAGGAAATTTTCTCGAGATGATACCCCTGCTCCTTAAAAAGTAACAAATCGCGAGCTAAGGTGCTGATGTTGCAAGAAATATAAACCAGACGTTGAGGAGAAAGAGAAGAAACTCTCCTTACCACTTTCTTATCCAGACCGGCCCGAGGAGGGTCTAATATAACTACATCCACTCCTACATTAGAAAAAAGAGGAAGCATTTTATCCACCCGTCCGGGAATACAATTAAAATTATTCCTTCCGTTCAACCAGGCATTGAATTTAGCATCTTCTACTGCTTGGGGGTTTTCTTCTACTCCTATTACCTGTTGAGCAGAATCAGCTACAAAGAGACCCACTCCCCCACTCCCACAATAAAGGTCCAAAACTGTTTCTCCACCGCTCAAGGCAGCATAGCCAGCTGCTTTTTCATAAAGAGTTAGAGAAAGAAACCTATTTACCTGGAAGAAACTCTCTAGAGAAACTTTATAATTAACCGACCCCACCCGTTCAAAAAAATGGTCTTTTCCCCACAAAATTTTTTTATCTTCAAAAATTAAAGCACTAGCTGGCGAATTATTAATAATGTGCACCAAACCCTCCAAAGAGGGAAACTTCTCTTGCAGCTCCTCTACCAAATCTTCTTCTCGGGGAAGGTCAATACTAGTAGTAGAAAGACCAAGGAGAAGCTCTTGAGAAGAAGAGTAGCGCACCAGTAAATTTCTCAGCACCCCTTCTTTTTTTCGGGGGTCATATCCTGCAAGAGAGGAGCGCTTTCCATAATTTTTAAATATCTGTAAGAGAGCTTCAATTAAGTCTTGAGGCATCAAATAACAGGTTTTTAGGTCTACTAAATCCCAGTATCGTCCTCGAGGTCTTAACCCTAAAACCAGTTCTCCTTCTCTTTCTCCAAAATTAAACTCCATTTTGTTACGATATTCCCAGGGAGAAGGAGAAGGAACAAATCCCTCATAGTCTACCTCTCCCCAGGAAATACCTCCTACTTTTTCCAGGGTTTGTCGAGCATTGTTCTCCTTTACTCTAATCTGCTCTTCATAAGCCATAAATTGAAATCGGCATCCTCCGCATCCCTCTCCAAAGTGAGGGCATCTGGGTTCTACTCGAGAGGGAGAAGGCTTTAAAATTTCTACTACTTCTCCTACAGCATAATTCCTTTTCAGTTTGGTAATCCTTATCCGGCACACTTCATCAATTAAAACCCCAGGAGTAAATATTATCCAGCCTCCCTCTTTTAAAACTCCATACCCTTCAGGGAGGGCAAAATCAATTATTTTTCCCTCTACAATCTGTCCTCTATTCATTAATTAGTACTCCTTTGCCTCATAACTTCATAAATTCCAATCCCTAAAGCTACTGCCACATTGAGAGAATTTATTACCCCCCTAGAAGGTATTTTCAAAACCATATCACACGAGGAACGGACTATTGTCCTAACTCCTTCATGCTCTCCTCCCACCACGAGCCCCAGAGGCATACCTCGAAGGTCTACATCCCAAAGATTTTTATCTCCATCTTCTTCTAGAGCCACTATCCAGAAACCCGCTGCCTGAAATTCTTTTATTACTTGCGTAAAATTATTAATCTGAGTTATGTCTACGCTTTCTATCCCCCCGGCTGAGGCTCTCACAACTGGTGAGTTTAAAGGAGCAGAGCGGGCTTTACTAATTAAAACTCCTCCCACTCCAAAAAAAGCAGCCGTCCTCACAATTGTTCCCAGGTTAACCGGGTCTTCTACCCGGTCTACAAAAACCACTGTTGCCTCCGGAGAAGTTTTATTTTTATCTAAGATTTCCTGCCAAGTGGGTAATGGCCGAGGTTGAGCCAATAACACTACTCCCTGATGATTAACGCTCTTTCCCGCTAAATTCTCTAAAAAACTTTTATCTTTTGTCTCCCAGGGAATTTTCCTTTTTTGGGATAACTGTTTAATCTCTTCTATTATTTTACCCTGTGCCCCTTCCATTAAAAATAATTTCTCTACTTTCCTTCCCTCTGACTTAAGGGCTTCTCTTACCGGTTGACGTCCGTAAATAATTTCTGACTTCATTATTCCTCCATCCTAAAAAAGCGAGGACCCAAGGGAGTATCTTCTACTACGTATCCCCGACTTTTTATTTCTTCTCGCAATACATCTGCTCTCTGCCAATTTTTATCTTTTCGTGCTTTCTCTCTTTCTTCCACCAGCTGTTTTATTACCTCATCACCTTTTTTCATTTCCTCTTCAGGAATAATTCCCAGTATTTCTTCTACTACTCCCAGGAAATTCCTGATTTTTTTCAACACTCGCTCATCCCACTTTCCCCGTCGAGGAGAAAGATATTGGTTGAAAAGACGAAGAAATTCTCCTAGCACCCCCAAAGCTTGAGGAGTGTTAAAATCGTCAGCTAAAGCTTCTTGAAAGCTCTGGTAAAATTCATCTATTTTCCGGTATCCTTCCTCATCTTCCTGGAAAAAAGCCGGATTATCTTTGATTTTTTCCTCTATAAAAGATATATTACGGAGAAAATTTTTAATCCTTTCTCCAAATTGACGGGAAGATTGAAAAAGGTCTTCATCCAGATTGATGGGATTACGATAATGGGCAGAGAAAACTGCTAACCTCAAAACTGAGGGCTCATACTTTTGAGAAAGTTCCCGCACGGTCACAATATTACCCAAAGATTTAGACATTTTTTCCTGATTGATGTTGACATAACCATTGTGGAGGAAAAATCGAGCAAATGGTTTACCAGTAGCTGCCTCACTTTGAGCAATTTCATTTTCATGATGAGGAAATATTAAGTCTATTCCTCCAGCATGGATATCCAAAGTGGGCCCCAAATATTTCATAGACATAGCCGAGCATTCAATATGCCATCCCGGCCGGCCCTTCCCCCAGGGGCTTTCCCAGAAAGGCTCACCAGGTTTAGCTTTTTTCCACAGTACAAAATCAGCAGGGTTTTTCTTTTTGTACCTAACTTCTACCCGAGCCCCTTCCACTAACTCGTCTAGATTCTTACGAGAAAGTTTCCCATAGGAAGGAAACCGAGAAACATCAAAAAGGATATCTCCTTCCCTCTCGTAAGTGTAGCCTTTTTCCTCCAGAATTTTCACGAGAGAGATTATATCTTCAATGTGCTCTGTAGCCCGAGGATGAAAAGTGGCTTTTCGTACTTTCAAGCTTTCAGCATCGCGCCAGTATTCAGCAATATAGCGCTCGGCTAATTCCCTGGGGCTCTCTCCTAACTCTTCTGCTCTTTTTATGATTTTATCGTCAATATCGGTAAAATTCTGCACCATTATAACTTCAAAGCTTTTATGTTCTAAAAAACGACGCAGAGAATCAAAAACCACAAAAACTCGAGCATTTCCAATGTGAATTAAATCATAAACAGTAGGACCACAAACATAGAAGCGAACCTTATTCCCTTCCTGAGGGAAAAAAGTCTCCTTTTTCTGGGTAAGAGTATTAAATAGCTGAATTTCCATTATCTCCCACTCTTGCTTTAATTTTTTCTAAAACCTTTTCTTTTCCTAAAGCCACAAGTAAACGGTCTAATTCCGGTCCTTCCTCATCCCCGGTTAACGCCCAGCGCAAAACGGGATAAAAAAGCGAGGGAGAAAACCCACTTTCCTTCTGCCAGAAACGAAGATTTTCCTGTATCTCCTTTTCCTTCCAAGGAGCAGGAAGACTATTTAAGGAAGAAAATAGAAATCTCAATATCCTAAACTTTTCTTCCTCTTCTACTTTTTCTTCCTTTACTGATACATAATTTCTTAACTTTTCTGCTATTTCCTTTAAAGTAACTGACTCTTCTCTTATCAAATCTAGCAATAGATAAAATCTCTCTTCTCCTAATTCTTTTTTAAATCTTTTAATGTCTTCTCCTCCCCAGGGGAGGAGTTTTTCTTCTAATTCCTTGATATCCATTCGGCGAATATAAGTTTTATTCCACCAGTTCAGACGGGAGAGGTCAAAAATTGCTCCTCCTTTACCTATCCGCTCTAAAGAAAAGAGAGTATAGATTTCTTCTCCTTCTACCATTTCTCTCCCTTCAGGGAAGGAATGCCCTAAAGTCAAAAGATAATTCAGTATAGCTTCAGGTAAAAATCCTTCTTCTCTGAAAAATTGTAAATTCACTTCTCCTTTTCTTTTACTCAATTTAGCTCTATTTTTATCTAAAATAATGGGAACGTGGGCAAAAAGAGGAGGAGTAAACTCCAAAGCTTCATAAAGCAAAATTTGATAAGGGGTATTGGGTAAGTGTTCTTCGCCTCGCAATACATGAGAAATATTCATCAAAGCATCATCTATAACACAGGCAAAGTTATAAGTAGGAACACCATCTGATTTTAAAACAATGAAGTCTCCCAAAGAAGAAGTATGAAAAACTACTTTTCCTCTTACCAAATCTTCCAACACTATTTCTTTGCCCTCCGGAATTCGGAAACGCCAAGAAGGTTTTATTCCCCTCTCTTCTTTTTCTTTCCTCTCTTCCGGAGAAAGAAAAAAACAGCGACCAGAATAGCGAGGAGCCTTACCCATCTTTAACGCTTTTTTTCTCTCTTCTTCTAACTCTTCTACTGTGCAATAACAAGGATAAATAAAGTTTTTAGCTTTTAGTTGAGTAATAAAAGATTGATAGATTTCCCCTCTTTCTGACTGCCGATAAGGAGCATAAGGTCCTCCTCGGTCTGGACCTTCATCCCATTCTATACCCAGCCACTGGAGGTCCTCCAATATAGCTTTTTCGAATTCCTTTTTAGATCTTTCTCGGTCCGTATCTTCAATACGTAAAATAAAATCTCCTTTTTCTTTACGAGCCAAAGCCCAGTTAAAAGTAGCCGTTCTTGCTCCCCCCAGATGCAGAAAACCAGTAGGGCTGGGAGCAAAACGAGTCCTTATTCTCCCCATCTCAACACCTCAATTTTAACTTCACTCAGGCCATCTTCGTGAATATCTAAAACCTTAGCAGCAGCAAGAGATAAATCTATAACTCGGCTTTCGTTCCAGGGGCCACGGTCATTTATCCTTACCACTACTTGTCGCCCATCTTCCACGTTGGTTACCAAAATAACACTTCCTAGGGGAAGGGTGCGGTGAGCAGCAGTAAAAGCATAAGGGTTGTAAGGCTCTCCACTGGCAGTAGCTCTTCCCTCAAAGTTATTACTACACCAGGAAGCTATTCCTTCCGTTACTTCTTTAACCTCTTTTCCTTCTCTCATCCGGTAAAATTCTATCTGGATATTGTTCAACCAAGAAAGAGCCAAGCTTAAAGGGTCAGAATTATTAGCTCGAGCATCTTCCTTCAAGACGGTAAAAAGTTTATCTTGGTCAGCAAAGGCTATAGCTTTACCTTTTTCCCAAACCACGTGAAAATTCACCATTTCCCGAGAACTTCGAAATAATTTAGTGAGAGATTGAGCGATCACCTTAGCTCTTTCTTCTAAAGTAGAATATCCTCCTCCATAGCGGATGCGGATAGCGGTTCGGCCCTCCACATTTATAGAACAAGCTCCAGATTGAGACTCAAGAGAAATCAACTCTGCTCCTCCGCTTCTCGATCCAGGAGCAGCAATTACCAATCCACAAACCATCAGAGCTAAGATTTTATTTATTCTTTCTTCCGCAAAAGGCTTACAGCAAAACAACCGATTCCTTCCCCCTTTCCCAGACTACCCAAGCCTTCATTAGTAGTAGCTTTTATGCCTATAACCTCTTTTTTCACTCTCATAGCTAAAGAGAGACTTTTTTTCATCTCTTCAACAAAGGGAGCAATAAGAGGTTCCTCAGCAATAAGGGTAGTGTCCACGTTTTCTATTTCCCATCCTTGTTCTCGTATTTTCTCACATACTTCCTCTAAAAGGATAATGCTCCTTATCCCTTTCGTAGATGGCGAAGATGGAGGAAACCAATACCCGATATCCTGAAGACCAGCAGCCCCTAAAAGGCTATCCATTAAAGCATGAGAGAGCACATCTCCATCGGAATGACCATATAGTCCTCGCTGGTATGGTATATGTATTCCAGCTAAAAATAATTCCCTTCCCTCTTTCAAAGGATGAATGTCATATCCTAAGCCCACTCGCCAACCACTCACTTTTTTCGCCACCTCAATAACTCTTCAGCTAAAATAAGGTCTTGAGGAGTAGTAATTTTTAGGTTATCTTCTGAACCCAATACCAGGTGCACCGATTTTCCCATTCTCTCTACTAGTGATGAGTCATCAGTTCCCTTAAATCCCTCTTCTTTAGCTCTCTCCAGAGCCTCCCAAATCAAAGAAACGCGAAAGGCTTGAGGGGTTTGCGCCCGCCAGATATTCTGTCGATTCAGAGTTTCATGGATAACTTCTCCATCTAAACTAAATTTAACGGTATCTACACAAGGCATAGCACAACAAATAGCTTCAAATTTAATAACCCCTTCCACACATCTTTCCAATATTTTCTCATCTACCAAAGGTCTCACTCCATCGTGGATGAGTACAAAATCTGATCCTTTATCTTTCAATTCTCTGACTCCCCAATAGACTGAATCCTGACGAGTTTCTCCACCGGAAACATATTTTTTAACTTTTCGATAACCATATTTCTCCCAGACTTCCCTTTTAAACATTTGCTCATGGAGAGGGTTAATTACTACTATTATTTCCTCTATCCAGGGAGATCTTTCGAAAACATCCAAGGTATGAGCCAGAACTGGTTTCCCAAAAAGAGGTAAATATTGTTTGGGAACTACCGAGTTTACTCTTTCTCCTCTACCAGCTGCCACTATTATAGCGAAAAACAAAGTTAACTCCCCTTTCTGAACTATTCAGGAACGATTACTACTACTTTTTAATTTAGCAAATATCATTCTACCTGCAGGAGTTTGAAGAACGCTGGTGACCACCGTATCTATAGTGGTATTAATATATCTTCTTCCATCTTCTACTACCACCATAGTACCATCATCGAGATAACCAACTCCCTGGTTTTCCTCTTTACCTTCCCTAATAATTTGTATTCGTAACTCTTCTCCCGGAAGAACATAAGGTTTTAAAGCATTAGAAAGGTCATTTATATTCAGTACTTCTACCCCTTCCAACTCAGCAATTTTATTTAAATTAAAGTCATTGGTAATAACTTTCGCCTCCAACACCTTAGCCAACTTTATTAGCTTAGCATCTACATCCCTTATTTCCGGAAAATCCCGGTCCACAATTTTAACATTTACCTTCTTCTCTTTTCTCATTCGATTGAGAATATCCAAACCTCTTCTTCCTCGATTCCTTTTTAAAGGGTCCTGAGAATCAGCCACTTGCTGAAGTTCTCGCAAAACAAAGCGAGGAACTAAAAGGTTTCCTTCCACAAAGCCAGTTTTACATATATCAGCAATTCTTCCATCTACAATAGCGCTGGTATCCAAAATCTTATCTGAATTTCCTCCTCCCCGGCTAGGTTTCAATCGGGGAATACCAGTAAAAATGGTAACAATGTCTTCTTTTCTCCACATAAATACTACTAATCCCAGAGCTCCACAAACCACAGTAACAATGAGAGGAAGAGAAGCATTTTTAAAAGGTAAAAAAGAAATAGGATAAATCAGTAGCACTCCAATTACTAAACCAACCACTAAGCCTCCCAAAGCCACTAAAACATCGATAGCTGAAAGATGACTAAAAACTCTAGCAAAACTTTTAAATAAATTAGCAACGGGCCTTCTTTTTTTTCTGTTAAGAAAATAAGACAGGATTAAAACAAGAGCTACTAAAACTACTATTAACCACCCGATTTTAGGCATAAAGCTTCCTCCTTGATAAGATAATAGCCATACAAGCTTAAAAAATTATATCATTTTATAGGAAAAAGATTCCGACTGAGGCAATTATCTGGCTTTTTCCTATTTTCATCTCGGAGTATGTGTTTTTTTACAATACTTATATGGTTATTTAAGAAGATAACTGTTATTGCTTCTTTATGTCCCATAGACCTTCTCTTTCTCTAAAATTTTCCTTACTTCATTTATCAAGGTTCTAGAAATAAAAACAGCAACCTCACAAATTTTCTCCCACCCGAGAAAACATTACCACTCTTATACAGGTAATAGGAAATTACAACACTGGAGTACTTTTTAAAAGGAGATTAGAGGAGATAAAACCTACTCTAATCTCCTTAGGTTTCTCTTTCTTTTTCCAGGTAATAAAGGTTGATTCTATTTCTCTAAAAATTCTCCATTGGGAAGGAGATTTTTAGGAGGTGTTTCTCCCTGCTCTCTCATCTTCAGACGAGCACATTCTTTTTGTTTCCACCCCTGGCAATAATGGCGAATCCAGATGTTTTTTAATCCTTCCTGTTTAAACTGAGCAAAAATTGGACAGCCATTCAAATATTGACAATCAGCCGTACTTATCACCTCCCTATCAAGTTAGTTACAAATTTTATATACGAAATCTCCTTTCTGTCAACTTTCCTAAAGTATTATGTCTATACTTATGGGTTTTGGATTATCCTTGATGACCCCCGACTCCAAGTAAAAACCTAATTCCTCGAGAAACCAACAGACTGAATGTAGACAAAAAACAAAACAGATGAAAAAAGCGAGGGTCGTATAAAATAACCTACGACGTAAGACTAAAAGCAAATTAGATAGAAAAAGAATTCAAAACTATTACACTGGAGAAATAAATCCAGCGCGCCTGCGGCACAAACAAAAAACAAAATAAATAAAAAGATTTGAGTAATTCCGCTGGAGAAAGAACACTCCAGCAGTGTGGTGATCTCGCTTTTCATTAAGCTCAAAAACTGAAAGGCAAATTATATTGGGTTAAAAAGCTCAAAATCGTCACATACGGCTAAACGACCTATAACATAATAGTAATAAAAAGCTAAGAACAAAAATTTAAAGGTAGGAAACGGGTGAACTTATAAATAACGCTCGAGGGGTAGCTCCCCATAAAAGTTATAGAGTGTCGCAAAAACATAAAAACACTCTATAAAGACTATTGCTTTAACCACCTTGATGGAAAAGACTTTCTTCCTGGAAAAAGGGGGTTATAAAAGTTTTATCGATAACTTAACCAAAACTTCTTCCCCATTGATAAGTAGTATATACTATTATTTATGAAAGAAGGGCATCCTAATCTATTAACAATTAAGTCTGATATTTCTCTCCTTTTAGCTAACTTAATATGGGGAGTTACTTTTGTCACTATGAAGAATCTCTTAGAAAATGTCCCTCCTCTTACTATTCTTTTTTGGAGATTTGCTATTGCTGCTACCTTACTTCTCCTCATTTCCCTTTTTTCCAAATGGCAGAAGATTAATTGGGCTGGTGGTATTTTTCTAGGAATATCTCTTTTTGCTGGCTATCTATTTCAAACCTGGGGGTTGATATACACTACTCCGGCTCGTTCTGCTTTTATAACTGGCCTAAGTGTAATACTTGTACCCCCTTTAGCCTTTTTGCTTCTCCGATCCTCGATTGATCGATTTTCAATAATAGGAACAATAGTATCTCTACTTGGTCTATTGTTTTTAACCTGGCAAAAAGGAGAAACAAAATCTCTATTTCTTCTCGGTGATTTTCTCACTCTTTTGGGAGCAATTGCCTATGCCCTACAGATAGTATTAGTAGAAAAATTCACTAAAGATAACGAAAGCCTACCTCTTGCTACTATAGAGATGGGAACAGTAGCTCTTTTAAGTTTAGTATTTGGGATTCTATTCCACCAAAATATGTATCCTTATTTTTCCGTAAGAGAATGGGAAGATATTTTATTCTTAGGAATATTTGCTACTGCATTAGCTTTTACTTTACAGAAAAAAGCTCAGAAACACACTTCCGCTATCCACGCCGGGTTAATATTTGCTTCTGAGCCAGTGTTTGCTGCTATTTTTTCCTATTTTTTCTGGCAAGAAAAATTCACACCCCGAACTTTGGCGGGGTGTATTCTTATACTAGGAGGAATTTTATTTTCTCAATTAGGACTATTATTTAATCCATCGATTCCACATCCTCAATCTTCAGGTCAAATTCCAATCCTTCCACATAAAGAAGATCTATAACCTTTTGTAAAATAATCTGTTCTTCTGATCGAGTCAAAGAATCTCCCTTTCGTCTAAAATTAGATAAAATAATTTTCAGCATCATTTTCCTCCTCTTCTTTTAAGTTTACTAAGTGCTTCCTCCATTTTATCCATAGCTCGATTCAATTTCTCCAGAGAATTAGCAAATGATATCCTCAAGTAGCCTTCTCCATAATGGCCAAAAGAAGTCCCGGGTAAAACTGCTACCCCGCCTTCTTTCAAAAGATAATCAGCCAACTCTTTAGAAGTCATACCAAAATAGGTAATATTAGGAAAGAAATAAAAAGCTCCTTGAGGTTTAACTATTTTTATTCCTTCCATTTGAGTCATTCTTTTCTCCATAAACTCTCTTCGCTGGCGAAATTCCTGAGTCATGGCCCGTACTGATTCTTCTCCATTCAAAAGAGCTTCTACTCCAGCTATCTGTGTAAAGGTACAGGTGCAAGAATTAGAGTTAGTAACTAAAAGAGAAAGAAATTTCGTCCATTCTTTAGGTAAAACAGCATATCCCAACCTCCAACCAGTCATAGCAAAACTTTTGGAAAAAGCATCCAACATCACCGTTCTTTCTTTCATACCCGGAAACTGTAAGATGCTTACATGCTTCTGGTCATAAATAATTTCACTATAGACCTCATCAGTAAACACCAGCAAATCTTCTTCTTGGGCCAATCGAGCGATGGCTTCCATATCCTCCTGGCTTAAAACTGAACCTGTGGGGTTATGAGGAGAGTTAATAACTATCATCTTAGTTTTACTGGTAACAAGATTCCTTAGCTCGTCAATATCTACTCTAAACTCATTTTCTTCTCTGAGACGCAAGGGTACCGCCTTAGCACCTATAAATTCAATAATAGAACGGTAAGCAGGAAAACCAGGGTCAGGATAAATAACTTCGTTTCCTTCTTCTAACAAAAGGAGAAAACTCAGGAAAATGACTGGTTTAGCTCCTGGAGTTATTACCACTTCTTCAGGAGAGACTTCAATATTTCTGGTTCTTCGAAGATAAACACATACTGCTTCTCTAAGTTCTTCGATACCTGCAGAAGGGACATAATGAGTATTTCCTGCTCTAATAGCTTGTATAGCTTTCTCTTTAACATTTATAGGTGTATCAAAATCTGGTTCTCCTATCTCCAGATGTATTATCTCCTTACCTTGTTTCTCCAACCTCTGTGCCTGAGCTAGAACTTCAAAAGCTCCTTCTCCTTTTAATCGAAAAACCCGGTCTGCCACCCAGTCTTGAAGTTGGGAAGCTTTTTTAACTCGTTCTGCTACCTTCATTACTTTCACCTACCTTATTAGGAAATACTTTAGCGAGATTAATCCGTTTTGGCAATACCCTACTAAAAATTTTTCTTTTATCTTTTCAATAAAGCTAATTACAAAAACAAAAATTTCTCAAGTTTCAGCTATTAACCAATTCTTTTGTTTTCCCATCGTTGTTTTCTTTTACTTTTATAAAGGCAGTAAAAATATCTTTGAAAACTTCTTTATCTTCCAACTTTATTTCTCTTCCTTCGGCTATCTCCTCTATCCAGTAAGCGTTGATGCTAGAAAGAACAATACGAATAATTTCTGGACCGTCTATTTTACTTCCTCCTTTAGTCTCCAAAACCCCAATCCGCTTCCCTAAATTCTCTCTCACTTTTCGAAATCTTTGCCAAGATTGGCGAAGCTCCTGAAACACTTCAGGGTGAGTAAAAAAATCATAAGCTATCCGGCGAAAGATCAAAATAGAATCTCTTTCTTGATAAAAGAAAGCAAAATATCCATCAATAATTCTTTCCAAGATTTCTTGGGAACTTAGGGAAAAAGGAATAGTAGCAATGCTTTCTATTGCCTGCTCGAGAATAACATTAACAATTTCCAACAGTAATTCTAATTTGCTGCCAAAATAATAATAGATAGTAGATTTCTTAACCCCCGAAAGAAAAGAAATATCTTCTAAAGTGGCTTCAAAAAAACTCTTTTCAGCAAAAATCTTCTTAGCCGTTTCTAATATCTTCTCTCTTTTTCCCACTACAACTATATAACCTCCTCCAGAGGATTAAAATCAGCTAAGTGATACTTAACTGCTGTCTAAGCTATTAATCAAATCTATCTCTCTGAAATTTTTACTAAAAAGTGTATTTTACACCTAACAACAAGCTATCCCCTACTTCTCCTAGTTTACTTTCCGGAGCTCCGCTCGAGAAAGAATAAGTAAGAGAAATGTTCCAGTTATCTTCTGGCTTATAACTAAGTTCCATCACATTTACCATGCTCCCATCCTGAAGGCTTACCCCTGAGGCAAGCGAGGCAGTCCATTTGTTATCTTCGCTAGGACGTTCTGCAGTCAGAAAAAGATAAGGAGAAATATCTTCCCCCTCTTCGTAAGGGTTACCCCACATCCATATTAAATTTAGTAAGGTATTATTATCTGTTGTATAATCAATACCTAAACTTGCTTTCCAGTAAGGATTTTGAAAAGCTTCTTGAGGATAAGAAATCACCTCACCAGATGGTTGAGTAATATTTATATAATTTATCCATCGTTCCGGCACAAAAAGAGCAATGTCTCCTCGAAAAGTAGAACCCTCCAAAAGAGGAAACTCTCCCTGAAATTCCAACCCCAACATACTCCTTTGAGGATAACCCATAGTGACATCTACTATACTACTACCATTCAAACCCAAAAAAACATTGGTTTCTCGAGGATAAGAAGAAAGATAATAACCTTGTAAATAGCTCACCGCTACATCTACATTACTTATCATTCCTCTTGCTCTAACTCCCCAGATAGGATGAGAAAAATCAACCAATGGCTCTTCTTTAGTTAAGCTTAAAGCTAAGTTCTGAGGATTAACTGACAACAAAGAAGCCAGCTCATAACCTAAAAGTTGTTTTTCCAATCCTTCAGGAACAAAATTGGGCACAAAACTAGGTTGATAGAAAAACTCTAGTGACCAATCCTGAGAATGATACCATTCTAAATCCAGGGCAGGAACAGGAATTTTGTTTTCCAATGCATCTTCACTAAAACTTAAAGAGAAGGGGCGAGGGTTTATAACATCAACCGGGCTCATAATATCACTAGCTCCCCAGCTCATCTCCAGAAGTCCTAAACGAAAGTCCATCTCTTTCCAAGGAGCTTCCACTCCCTGTAAAAAAAGTTCATTAATTCTTATCGGTTGGAAAAACTCTCCACTCTGGTAACTGAAGAGAAGGTCGGTAGTAAAATAATAGTTGGAAGAGAGAGAAGTATTATATTTTAAATCTAAACTCCCTCCCCAGGTACTTTCACCTTTTCCTAAGTCGTAAGAGGCTTCTATTTTAGCTTCCCCAGTTATCTCATTCGCTTCCCCCCCCAGAGGAAGCGAGGAGAAAAACAAGCATAAACTCACCAGAATCAAAATTTTACCTCTCACCATCTCTCACCTCACAACTCTGGTCGCTGAATGGTTCTCACTGAGAAGAAGTTATCAGGTAAAGAAATATTTTTCTCTATCTCCTCCATCTCTATGATGGTCTTATGGTTTTCCTTCAAATCAGTAAGGTCAATTTTTTTAACCGTAATAGAACCATCTTCATCTTCTTCTATCTCAGGAATTTCCAGAGTTTTCCACAGATTGCCATCTTTATCGTAAAATTCAATTTTTCGGAAATAAAACTTTTCCTTATCTACTTCCATTAATAACTTAGAGTAATTAGACTCCGGGTCTTTAGGGACAAGCTCCAGTTTATATATCTCTTCGGTTTCTTCCACCAGGGCTGAATCATAATCTTCTCGGCTGTAGCTTCCTCCTAGCTCATCATAGGTAAAGTCAGTACCCATGAATTTTTCGTTTTTTTCTGAACTGGCAATCCGACGCACTTTTTTGAAAGCCGGCATATAAAGATACATATTCTCTCCTCCTTTTACGCTGAGAAGAGTAATACCTTTCACATCAGCTGGGCTTAAGAAGCGAACAACTATAGAGACCACATCTTCTCCTTCATCTTTAGAATACATAACCATCTCTCTTATTTCTTCTTTGCCTTTAGAATCTATTAAAGTCATTTTGGCTAATGCTCTTTGAGTGTCAAATTCAGTAGTGCGAGCCTCCACCTCATCTAAAATTTCATCTGCTGTCATAGCCCAAGATGACGTACCTATTAAAACCACCAAAATTAAAGTTATCATAGATAAGAATTTTTTCATCACATCCAACTCCTTTCTATTTTTTATTGTTATTATTACCATATTCAGCCACATGCAGAAGCAGCGGTAACACCATTAAAGCGTAAAACATACTAACTAACAACACCGTAGCTACTAAGTCACCGAACATGCGGAGCATTCTAATACGAGATAGAGTGAGAATATAAATTCCTCCTGAAACAGATAAAGAGTTAAGCACTATTCCTCTTCCCGTATTCACCAGAGTGGTATGAAGAGGATTAGAAGAGCCTCTTCCCAATTCCAAATACCAGCGAGAAGTAAAATGAATAGTATAGTCTACTCCTGCTCCGATGGCGATACTAGCTACCATCAAAGTAGCAGTATTTAAAGGAATGCCCAATAATCCCATCAGACCAAAAGAAGTATAAACCGTCATCAAAATGGGAATAATGGCAACAAGAGATTTTTTAAGGGAGCGGAGCTGCAAAAGCAATAAAAGGTAAACAATGACAAAAGCGAGAATTAAACTTTCAATTTGTTGAGTAAAGAGCTGATTGTTGATGTGATTGGTAATAATGGGTGTTCCAGTTATGCGGTAATAAACCGATATATCCCCATTTTCTTGAGGAAGAAAAACATATTCGTCAAGGACTTGGTAAAACACAAAGTCGAAGTCGCTATCTAAAGTTTGACCTACCAAGTTTTCTATATCCTGGCGTAAAGCATTAGCTTTATTATTCCGGGCCACTCGCTCCATAGAAGCATCTAAAACTTCAGCCAGATAGGAAGCATCATCTTCAATAATACCCAAATTAGTGCTCAAAAGTGAAGAAAGTGAAGAATCTGGTTGAGAATAATAGGAAAGAAGAGCTTTTTTAACCTCCTCTTCTCCTAATCCCAAACTTTCAATTTCCAAGAGAGCATCGTGAGCTACTTTTTGAGCAAAATCCTCATCAAAAGTCATAAAATCACGAAGGGGTTGTCTAATCAATTGGAAAACCATCTTCTCTACTGCTTCTCTATCAGAGAAAGATAAACCAAAAATCTCCAAATCATCCACTATAGATTTAGTCAGGTATTCTGCCGCTCCATTCTCAGTAATAGGCACCGTTTTAACTCGTTGAGGTCTTTGAGCTAAAAATGTTTTCAAAGCTTTAACTTCTTCTTCCAATTGGCGAGAGGTAGTCTCTCGAGCTCTGAATTCTACCAAAGTAGCTTTCCCATTTTCTCCTATTCTATCCTGAATAAAGCTATTATCTTGAGCAAAAAACCACAAGTTTTCTACTTTCTCTCGAGTATCAGGAATAGCTTTCCATCCATCCATAGCTTCATTTAAATCACAAATAAAATCAGCTATCGAGGAAGGGTCAGAAAAAGCTTCATAGCGCTCAGCAAAACGAGAGATGCGTATTATCTCCCTCAGAACAAAGGGATCTTTTACGCTTTCCGTTTCCAGGTACAAATAGTTATAGTCTGTACCACCAAACCGTTCCTGAAAATACTTTAACAATTTAGTAAGAGGATGATTGGCTCCTATCTGCTCTTCTATTGTAGTTTCTACCTGAATGCGAGGAATTCCTACTGCCAAAGCCACCAGTACCACTACAACAATGGTGATTATTAAATTTTGATGGTGAGTAACGCCTCGAGCTAAAAGAAGCAAGAAACGGCTAATGAGGTCTTGAGAATTCTCTTCTTGAGCAAAATGGCGAGGTAGATGGCGAGGAGTAAAAACAGTGAAAAAAGCTCCTAGAAAAAAGGTAGCTAAAAGAAAACCAAAGAAAATTCCCAAAGTGGAATAAAGTCCAAATTCGGTAATAGGTTTAATATCAGCAGAAAGTAAAGATATAAATCCACCCATAGTGGTTAGGGCACTTAGGGAAATAGGGATAAAAATTCCTTGCAGAGTAACTTTTACGGCATCATCTACTCCTACTTTTGACCGTTCCTCATAATAGCGGTTAATAAAGTGAATACCATAAGCAGTAACCATAGCTAAAAGGATAACTGGAAGAGTGGCAGATACAATAGTGAGAGACTTTCCAATTAACACTGCTAATCCTAAAGTCCAAAGGGAAGCTAAAAGAGCAATGAAAATAGGGAGAATAACCCCCTGTAAAGAATGGAAACCCCAATAGAGAATAAGCAACAATAATAAGCCAGCAAGAGGCGCCAAAACTTTTAAAGTTCTCTGAGCATCATAGGAAGTCTGTTCCATTATTATAGGAAGACCAAAATAAGTTATTTGAGCTTCCCCTTCATAGGGACGACATACTGCCCGCACTTCATCTACTGCTTTTTCTTCATCTACTGTTTCGTAAAAAGAAACTGCTATTATGGTTCCCTTACCATCTTCGGTAACCATTTTTCCCCAGATTAATTTGTCATTTTCCAAATCACGACGCAATTCTTCTGCTTCTTCGGGGGTTTGAGGCAAAATTTCCACCACTTCTTTTACCTCTATCCCAAAATCAGTCGCTACTACTTTAGGCATATTAGTTAGGGCAGAAACGCCCTTTACCGAAGACAGGCTTTCTATCGATCCTACCATTTCTTGCAGAAGTTCTAAGTTGTGAGGAGTAAAAAGGTCATCAAATTCCAGTGCCACAATCATCGATTTTCTCTGAAAAGAAGCAAACTTGTCACTCAAAGAATTATAAAAGGAAATTTCCGGATCGTCTTCAGGAAGATACTCAGTCACATCATCCTTGAACTTGACGTTTACTACTTGAAAAGCAGAAAAAATAGTAACTATTAAAGCAACAACTAAAATCAGCCAAGCATTTCTAACTATCCATTGAGAAATTTTTTGCATAAGCATCTTCCTCCCCAACTGACCATTCAGTCGAAAAATTTGCTTCGCTTATAATAAGTGACAACTTCTAATTTTTCAAGATATCCAAAATAGAGCCATCGAAAAAACTCTTCCGCTACCGGAAAAAGCTCTTATAAACCTTAGATTTAAAAAATCAGGCGAAGAATAAGAATAGCTAATAATACAAAAATTAAAATAGGAGCGAAAACCACTGCTATTCCCAGGAATAACAGTATCAATAAGATGATAGCTCCAGCAGTGAACAGAAAAGCAACAATACCGGGGAAAAAGCGAAAAGCAAGAATAATCAGAAAAATAGCTCCCAATATGGCTAAAATATTACGTAACATTTATTTTCCTCCTTCTTGAATTAATTTTTCTAACAATCTGGTGAGATTACGAGTAGCAGTTTCTTCCACTGGATAAGAGGTGAGAATTTCCCGAGAGGAAAGTTCTTTTTTGTAAAAATACTTAATTGCTTGTTTATTTTCTTCTAACTTTGCTCCTTCTAAAGAAGCTCCCAGAAATAAACCTCGGGAAAGAGAATAAGAATATATAGAAGCCTGAAGCTCAGTGTCTACTCCCAAAGAAAAGCTTCTTCCCACTGGGCCTGCAGCAATACTTAAATTTCCACTAAGAGTGGTTGCACCTCCCTGACAGAAAACTTCCATTCCCGATTCATTCATTATAACTAACACTAACCCTTGCACCTCAACCCCAAAGTGAGGACCTACACTTATTCCTTCCAGACGGAAAAAAGCTGGACCATACCAATAACCTCTATCACGGCGCAATACTATACCTTCTCCAGCATATCCTCCTATCATTACCCCCACTCGACGCACTTCAGGAAAAATGGCTATCCCTTCTGCCCCCTTTAGTAATTCTAAAAAGGGAGCTCGATCCGGGGCTTGGGATAAGTCATAAATTAGCTCTATAGATTTATTTATGAGGTCTATTTCATTAGCTGCAAAAGCAAAGGCCGAAATTCCAAAAAGTAAAACTCCAACAAGAATCATTACCTGCCACTTCAATCACTATCCCCCCTACTAAGAAATCTATTTTTTCTTATTTTATCACAATATCTTTATTTATAGCTATCGCAAAATACATTACAAATACTATAAAGGGGAGTACCCCTTTATAATCCCCCAAAAA